>Ga0213865_10001976_pt1 | contig 13083 bp, 17 predicted proteins | sample PICome_6_FD_160100 | JGI IMG/M metagenome (GOLD analysis project Ga0213865, IMG submission 160100) | Coastal seawater microbial communities near Pivers Island, North Carolina, United States - PICO282 | ecosystem: Environmental > Aquatic > Marine > Coastal | place: USA: North Carolina...
TATTGAGTCAGGCAAGTTGGCCGCTAAGATGTCATCTGATAATGATCGCAATGAGACCCAAAAAGAAATTGAAGGGTTTAAAGCAGGGTTTAATTTAGTCAGGGATGCGTTAGACAATGAGTGAAAAGGCAACAAATAACTTGTTAAGTGCATTACAAGTAGAGTATCGTAACGAAATGAACGAGGTTAGCGACCACATGTCATCAGGTGGATGCAACTCGTTTGAAGATTATCAAAGGTGTGTGGGGGTCATTACTGGCCTTGCATATGCCGAAAGAGCGTTACTAGACCTGAATGACAGGATAGATCGCGACTAATTCGCTGCATAAGGCAGTGCATGGCGACTCCAGACGCCTATATCTGGTGCAGAGCGTGGAACATGACTGACACAGAAGAAACTAAAGCTAGCCAACTACCTGAACCACAGGGCTATAAATTACTCATAGCTCTCCCAAACCCAGACGAAAAGACTGAGGGCGGGATCATCAAGGCGCATCAGACCCTACAAGTTGAAGAAATTGGTTCAATTTGTGGATTTGTCCTAAAAATGGGCAAGGATTGCTACAACGATGAAAAAAGGTTCCCAAACGGGCCTTACTGTAAAGAAGGTGATTGGGTGTTGATGCGATCCTATAGCGGAACGCGATTCAAGATTCATGGCAAGGAGTTTCGTCTTATCAACGATGATAGCGTTGAGGCGGTTGTGGATGACCCACGAGGAATTGAAAAGGTATGAGCAAAGATACTGCTACAAGCATGTCCGAAGAGGACAAGTTCTTTGGCGTCAAGACCACCTTTGAGAAGGGCAAACCCCTTACCAAGGAAAGCGATCTTGAGCTAGAGGTTGTTGATGACAGGCCAGATGGTGACAGGCGTCCCCCAGAGTCAAAAGCTGCTGAATCAGGTACTGATGAAGAGCTAGAGCACTATGGAGAAAATGTACAGAAGCGGATTAAAAAGCTGACGTACAAGCAGCATGAAGAGCGCCGAAAGCGCGAAGAAGCTGAGAGGATGCGAGAAGAGGCGGTCAAGGTTGCCCAGCAGTATGCTCAACAAGCCCAGCATTACCAGCAGGTAATTAGTCAGGGCGAGAAGTTTATTCATGAGCAGGCAGAAGCCCGTGCTCAGGTGCTGTTTGAGAAAGCAAAGCAGGAATACCGTCAGGCCTATGAAGAAGGCAATACTGACAAGGTCATTCAGGCGCAAGAAGAGATGATGGCGGCAAAGAACGAGCAAAGTGCTGCTCAGTTTAACGCCAGAAATGTTAGGCAGCCACAGCCTCAGCAACAACGTCAGCAGCCTCAACAGAGACAACAAGCGGCACCGCAGCCAAAAGCTCCAGTGCCCTCTCAGCAAGCTCAAGAATGGGCCTCTGAGAATAAGTGGTTTGGTCAAGACAAAGCTATGACTGGCTTTGCTTATGGCATCCATGAGAAATTAGTAACTGAGGAAGGCATAGAGCCTGACACAGACGAGTATTATGAAGCGATAAATCGCACTATGCGACAGACGTTTCCAGATCACTTTGGCGCGGAAGAATCCGGTTCAGTCTATGCGACTTCCTCGACCCGTCAAAGCCCCCCCGTGGTGACAGCCCCCTCTACGAGGAATAATGGCGCTAAACCACGCAAAGTGAGGTTGAACCGAACCCAAATCGCTCTCGCAAAGCGACTAGGTATAACCCCAGAACAGTATGCCAACCAGCTTCTAAAGGAGTCTTGATAATGGCACAAGAGCGCACAAAAAGGGACGCTGAGTCCCGTGAAACTGAAAACCGACCATCCGATTCATGGAAGCCAGCTTCCGTGCTCCCCGTACCTGAAGCCCAAGATGGCTGGGTATTTCGATGGGTACGCACGAGCACCCTTGGACAATCTGATAACACAAACGTGTCTCAGAAGTTCCGTGAGGGCTGGATACCTGTGAAATCTGAAGATCACCCAGAGCTTCAAGTTATGTCTGACATCGGCTCCCGATTTGAAGGCAATATTGAAGTGGGCGGTCTACTGCTGTGTAAGGCACCACAAGCTCAAATGGAGCAACGCCAACAATATTACCAGCAGGTAGCAGAAAATCAGATGGATTCTGTTGATAACAGTTTCTTGAGAGAAAATGATCCCCGAATGCCAGTTCTGAACCCAGAGCGAAGCACTCGGACAACCTTTGGTAGAGGCTAAGTCCCGTTAGGGGCGAGGCCTGATATTCTTCAAGGAGAATACATATGGCTATTGTAGCTGCCCCCTCTGGTGCAGAACCCGTAGGCACTCTAAGTGCTTCAGGTTCTTTCACTGGTAAGGTACGCCATATCAAGATTGCGTCAGCTTATGACACCTCAATCTTTTATGGTGACTTTGTAAACTTGGTAGCGGCAGGCACGGTTGAGAAGGCCGCTGTCACCACTACTGTTGTTGCTGGTACTGTTGGAATCTTCGTAGGCTGTGCTTACACCGATCCCACCACTAAGCAGCCCACGTTCAGCCAATTCTGGCCTGCGGATAACGCAGCGACAGACGCGGTTGCTTACGTGGCTGATGACCCTAAGCTTGTATTCCAGATGCAAGCAGACGAAGCTATTGCCCAGACTGGTCTTGGTAATAACGTCGCTGCTGTAAGCACCGCTGGCTCTACAGACATTGGTCGCAGCCGTAATGCGTTGGATGGCGGTTCTGTCGCTGTCACCGCTACCCTTCCACTCCGAATCGTTGACTTTGTTGACGGGCCTGATAGCGCTGTAGGTGATGCTTTCACCGATTGCATCGTGACTTGGTTGCCCGGAAGCCATGCATACGATACGGCTCTAGGCGTTTAAGGAGACTGACTAATGGCTATTTCACGCGCACAAATGTTGAAAGAGCTTCTCCCCGGTCTGAACGCCTTGTTCGGTCTGGAGTATGAGAAGTACGAAGATGAGCACACGATGATTTATGAAACTGAATCATCTGAGCGCTCATTTGAAGAGGAGGTCAAGTTATCTGGCTTTGGTTCCGCACCCGTCAAGGCTGAAGGCTCTGCTATCAGCTACGACAGTGCTCAGGAATCATTCACTGCCCGATACCAGCACGAGACTATCGCTCTGGGATACAGCATCACAGAAGAAGCTATGGAGGATAACCTCTATGATTCACTGTCTGCTCGTTATACCAAGGCACTGGCTCGCGCTATGGCTAACACCAAGCAAGTCAAGGCGGCTAGCCTGTTGAACAACGGTTTTACCACGTTCAACTCTGGCGACGGCGTTTCTTTGTTCAACACAGCACACCCTCTGGTAAGCGGTGGCACTAACGCCAACCGTCCAACAGTGGCTACTGATTTGAACGAGACTTCATTGGAAGACGCAGTAATTAACATTGCTGCCTACACCGATGAGCGTGGCCTGCTGATTGCTGCACGTCCTCGCAAGTTAATCGTACCCCCCTCGCTGATGTTTGTGGCTACTCGCCTCATGGAAACAGATCAGCGTGTTGGCACTGCGGATAACGACATCAACGCACTGCGAAACAACGGTTCGATCCCTGAAGGCTACGGCGTCAATCACTTCTTGACTGACAACAACGCTTTCTTCATCACCACCGACATTCCAAACGGAATGAAGATGTTCCAGCGTACTGCGATGGAGACCTCTATGGACGGTGATTTCGACACTGGTAATGTCCGATACAAGGCCCGTGAGCGTTACAGCTTCGGCGTATCTGACCCACTTGGCATCTACGGGTCTCCCGGAGCTAGCTAAGTATACTAAGGGGCTTCGGCCCCTTTTTCTTATTCTAAAATCTGGATTAAAAGCCCCAGCGACGGGCCAGACCGACGCTATGCAGACTCTGGGGCAACTTGCATAGAAGGATATGTAAAATGGCATCATCAACTTTTAGCGGCCCCGTAACTTCAACCGCAGGCTTTATCGGCGGCGTTACCGGATACACCACAGTCCCTACAATTGACGTAGTAGGACAGCCCGACGCTTCAACCTTCGCAGCAGGCACTATTGCTTATGCTGCTGATGGAGCGGCAGGATCGCCTATTTTAGCGTTCTCTGACGGCACCAACTGGTTACGCAGCGACACAGGTGGCGCAATCTCGTTAGTCTAATAGGAGAAGTATATGCGACCAATACGACAATCAGTCGCAGTCACAGGCGTTTCTTCACCTATCGTAACGGATCACTATATTGGCCCGTTTAATGTGGGGTTTGGCGTTGAAGCTGCGGCTACAACAACTACCGTAACTGTGCAGCACACGTTTGATGACGTGTTTGCTGCCGACTACAATCCAGCTACTGGAGTGTGGTATGATAATGCTGGGGTAGACGCGAGCACTGTCGGCAATGTTGACGGAAACTATGCGTTTCCTGTTACCGCCATCAGAATCAATGTTACGGCCAACACCAGCGGCAGCCCCGTCAACTTTGTTGTTGTGCAGGCTGGACGTACAGGAGATTAACAATGACCGTTAATGTAAAAGCCTTAAAGGACTTTCAGAAGGTTTGGTCGCCTGTTATTGAGTCGATCCCGCAGGTTCTTGAAGCTGTAGCTGTACAAGGCAACTTGGATAAAGCCATTCAGTCTAAGCAAGCTGAGTTAGACATGGCTAAAACTGCCGTTCAAGAGGTTTTTGATAAGGCCAACCAAGAGCTTGACCAACTAAAAGCTGACGCATCAAAGCTACGAGATGAAAGAAAAGAGACTCAAGACCTCATTGCTGCTGACAAGTCAGATGCAAAAAAGACTATCAGCGAAATGAAAGATAGAGCCTCAGCCCAGCTAGCAACAAGGCAGGCCAAGCTTGAAGAAGTGTCTGCCAGACTGTCCAGCGTTGAAGCCGAGTACAATGAGAAGGCTGACGCTTGTCGGCGCAATCATTCAAAGCTAATAGAAGCTCAAAACGAAGAAATTCGTGAACTTGAGAAGACTAAGGCTCAGGCAGAGAAAGCGCTTGAGAGACTTCGCGAAAAACTGGGTTAACCCGCTGTGGGTGTTAGTGTCTATTCCAACAATGGGCGGCAGGAGGTTATCTTGCTTGATGAGCTGCCTTCTGTCACCTATGTTGGTTACGGATCGCCCAGCGCCAGCCAAGATCAGCCTGTTTGGAAGATTAAACGTCTTTTGACTACAGGTACGGTTCTGGCCGTAGAATTTGCTGACGGAAATCCTAAGTACGATAACGTCTGGGACAACCGTGCATCGTTGAGTTATAGCTAATGGCAGCGCCCGTCTACAGCACAGACTTAACTGATATCAACCTTGCTGAGAGCACAACCGGATGGTCTGCTCTTGGCGGGGGTGGTGCAGGCTTGTCTGTGGAACCTGACTTCTTTATTCAGGGTTCAAACTGCATCGCAAAGCAGATAAAGAATGAAACAAAGGGCCAGCACTACAACAATGGTGCAACGGCTCAAGGCGCAGATGACCACGTTTATGTGTGGCTTTATGTGTCCACTCCGGGAACTACAGACTTACTCACTAATGGTGGCCTTCGGGTCACTCTTGGTACGTCTGGAACGGCTAGAAAAGAATACTACGTAGCGGGAAATGACACTTATTTTCGTGGTGGCTGGATTTGTTACCCTATTCGGTATTCGTTAACGCCAGATAACGCTGTCGGGAATGCGGGCGCAACACCAAGCTTTTTTGGTGGGGTCATGCAAGGGACGGTGAGTGTTAAGTCTCCCAACTTGGGAGTTGATGCCATCCGTTACGGGAGCAATGTACAAGTTACTGATGGCGTAGGGCAGCCAGCAAGCTTTGTCAGCATTGCTCAGTTTGCAGACAATTTGACCCGATCTTGGGGGCTTATCCAAGAAATCGGGGGCGGCGTTCAGCTACAAGGCAAGCTGCTGATAGGCACAGGGGCCGCTCAAGCGGAGTTTTCAGCCACCAACACATTGGTGCTGTTTCCAGATAATAACCCTGTGGCAGTCAATCAACACACGCTGGCTGGACACAAAGAGGTTATTGTAGATAACGCATCCTCAGTGGTTACTTGGGACGGGGTTACATTCCTGTCTCTGGACGCCACAGACAAGGGCGTTATTACTATTAACACCTCAAGCTCAACAACTATTGAGAGCTGTGTATTTCAAAACCTATCAACAACCGGACTTGACGTATCGGCAACAGTAACTAACAGCAGTTGGATTCTTTGCGACACGGTGACCGCAAGTCAAGCGACCTTTACAGGCTGCACCTTTACAGATATGACAGGCGCATCATCCCTGATAACGGATGATTTGGGCGATGTTACAGACTGTACGTTTAACTCAGACGGGTCAAATCATGCGATAGAGCTAACGTCTATCGGCACTGGCAGCATGAATTGGTCGTGTATAACAACAGGCTATGATTCTGGATCGGCAGGATCGCCTGTGACGCCAACAAATACTGGCAATGAAAGCCTGTTTGTTAACGTCGGGACTGGTACACTAACGGTTAACGTAGCCTCAGGCTCCACAGTACCTAGCATAAGGTCTGCTGGAGCCACGGTTAACGTAGTTGTTGGTCAGACAACAGTTACGGTTACGCCGCTTACCATCAACACAGAGGTTCGCGTATTCTCAAGGGACGGCAGCGGAAACAACGATGTCGAGCTTGCAGGTGTCGAAAATAGCGGCACATCATTTCAGTTTACTTTAACTGCTGGCACGATCGTTAATGTAGTGGTATTTAACATTACAAAGCTGCCCATCGACATCTACGGGTATACAGTGCCATCTGCTGACGCAAACCTTCAGGTTAACCAGCAAAATGACAGGAATTACCTTACATGAAGAAGACTAGGAAGAAGCCTGACGAAGACTTTATTCGGTCTGTTCCCAGAAAGAAGGTTCGCTACATCTTGTTTCAGGCGCAAAGAATTAAAAAAGAGGGCGGCACTCGACTAAACTCCGAGTCTCTAGGCCTTACTAATAAACAAGTTAATGATATAGAAAGCCATTACATCGACAAAGATCACCCCTTAGAGAATTTCTCTACAGGATGGGATATAGGTTTGGACGATGTATTCGTTATGGCTAACAGGCCTGAAAAATATTGGCTGTTTGGAATAAGACCTTGGGTTCGCGTACCAAGACCCGTTGAAAAAATACTGATCCTAGACGAGGCAAAAGGTCTTGTAGAGGTCAAAAAAACATGGTTCGACTCTCTTGATGAAGGGCGTAAGTTCTTCAAAGATAAAGGCTTTATTATAAAGACTGGAGAAGGGCCAAAAGACTTTCAATTAGATTACGACAAGATACTCGAAGACGTGGATTCTAGAAAATCTTGGCTAACGGAGACTGCTTAAATGGCGATTATTAACGATCCCGATCAAATCACTGCTGGCAGTGAGGTTGCTTACACTGTCGCAACTCAGATCATTACCCTTACCGAAACAGGCAACCTTAGTGCTGACGGAATTACAGGTCAGGCTCTTTACTCATTCTCAAAAGAAGAATGGAAAGATGATTCTCTGACACAGGGTCTTATCAAGTACCCATTCCCTATGCTGGCTATTACGCCTGAGCAATTTGAGTTTGGCAATAACGGAACCACATTCTCTAACTGGAAGTTGAATTCTGAAGCTGCCAGAAAGCTTATGCGATTCTGTGGATTCCGCGAAAACAATGACGCAGGCCTAGTAGCCCGAGAATATCTTGGCGCTATTACGCTGGGCAATATTGATGGAACGCCTACTGGCGGCGGTGACAAAGCCTATTTCTATGTTGATGGTGATGCTACAAAGAAAGACACCACATTTGCAGAATTTACCTACGCTGGCCCCGTTAACGAGCCTATCCAGATTTTTGGTAACACGGCTGTAGACGCAAGCTCTCCGATCAACGCCGACTATCGCGACACCAGCACAGCGACGGGCGAAGACCTTATCTTGCGATTACGTATCTTCGGAAAGACCTACGATACCTCTGGCGCAAGAGCTATTGGTTTTGATGCCAGCAGCTTGACATATAACGCACAGCGATTCCCGCTTGCAGAAGCAGCCGATCCTGTTATTACCGATCTTGGCGTTACTACCTCAAACATTGACAACGATGCACCATACACAGATATGGATATTGGTTGGTATGCTGTCGCTCAAAGTCGATCTGGATTTACGGTGGGTACTGCTGAATTCGGAATCATCATTGATGGCGACGTATCTGTACCACAGCAAGACGGTGGCGGCGATGCAAGTGCGGAGCAGATTTACGCTTGGACTCAGCGTCAACTTATCAAGGATAAGGCGACAAACATCAACACCCAGACAGGTAGTACCGCAACAAACTACTACGGTGTGTTTACAGAATCCCCCTTGGTTCTGGCGTCCACAGGAAACACGCTGTCATCAAAGCAGATTGTCAACCTAGACACTTCAACGCTTATCGGTGTTTATGTTGACTCATTCTCCACGGATGACAAGAACAGGGTTGAGTTCAGGGATAACGGTACGCCAGCAGGTACGGCTCCGGGCAACCTTGTAAGCTTCCCGTTTGCTGCGACCTTTAATTTAGTATTCAACAACAACGCTCAGAATGATGCTGCTGCTAAATACTGGCTGTACTACAGATACACTCGCGACACCAATGTATCCGATCTAACAGTCACGCCAACTACCGGAGCTACAGCAACCATCGGCTCTGCGGCTGGAGTGGATTTCACATCAACCACAGATTTCGGGGTAGGCGCTCTGTCTAATGGCGATTACATTGAAATCCTTGGTGCAAGCAACTCAGTAAACAATGACATCTGGGTTATTACCTCAGTGCCTACTGCTAACTCGTTTACTGCTGATCTTGTTAATGGTCAAACACCTATCACAGAGACTGCTTTTGCGGGTGAAATCTACAGGACGCCAATCGGGTCTCCAGACGCTGTGCTGGTGCAGAACTTTGCCAACACTCCAATTGGAGACAGCACTATTGGCGGGGCGGCAACACTGCCATTTGACTATGACTATGATCAGGACACTGTTGGTGGGCGTGATGTTACGGCAAATGCTCAGGTTGTTCTGAAGGTAATAGGAACCACTACCGCCCAGTACGCTGAGGCAAACTTCAGCATCGCCAGAACTACGGGACAGCAGTTCCCAATCACGGCACCGCTTGAGCGAAACTACACCACGTAAGTAGGAGCCTAGCATGGCTGGAGAAAAGCGATATACGCGAATACCCCCTGAATCAACGGGGGATCGCGTTTTAATGATTCAGACTGCCTCTATAGGATTTGAGGGGCAGACTGACTCTACTTATCAGTGGCAGATTGGCAAGATGTACACTGTTAGCGGTGGTGGCGGCCCCACCATGATGGTGCATCTTCATAGTGTTTTTGATGAGGGGACTACGGGCAGCATAGAGGTTCACTACTCAAAGTCAGACGTCTACAACAATGTCACGCCTATTGCTGGGCAAACAATTACTGACCCAGACTCTGTAGTAGTAGCCACAACAACCGCAGATATTTATGACATCTATATTCCCGGTCAAAACATCATGGGTTTTGATAACCCAAGTTTTGGTCTTGATGTCGATATCACAGGCTCTGCGAATATTCGCTTTGCGGAAGGCCTTCCTCAGCTAGACGCTTGGGGAAAGCTTCGGGTTAGCGGCGGCACTCAGCTTGGCGATTATGTGTTTGGTCAGGAAGTTGTTTTTACAGATAACTTTTCACCTGTAAAGCTGTCTGGAGGATACACCACATACAGCAATACCCGCCACTCCGTTAGTGTTGGTGTAGACAACACCGTTGACCCCGCAAACGGATTTGCCTCAGCATCATCGAATCAGTATCACCACTACATTGCAGGCTCAAGCCACCTATACGCAGGCACCGCGCTACTAAACGCGCCAGCCGCCACGGGCAACACTCGACAGTGGGGCTTGTTTGACGCCAATAACGGGTTTATGTTTCGTGTGGGCACTGGCGGAGTAAACGCTGTTGATAACACGGGGTTTAGCGTTGTAGTTCGATCCAGCATCCCTTCAGCACCGCAGAAAGACACGATCATTCCTCGCGCAGAATGGAACGGTGACAAGCTAGACGGCACTGGAGACAGTCAGTCTACCATTGACCTGTCAAACATCAACATTTGGTGGATCGACGTACAGTGGCACGGTGCTGGACGTACACGCTTTGGGACATACATAGACGGGCAACGAGTTGTTTGTCACTCGTATTACCAAGGCAACGAGTTTGGGCAGGCAGTCAACCAAAGCACCTCACTGCCCTGCTGCTTCTCTACCAAGTCAACAGCAGGTTCTGCGACAAACTTGTACATTGAAACGTGGTCTGCGGCGGTATGGACAGAGAGCGATATTGACCTTCGGGCTTACGGTTCAACGTCTACTTATGCGTCACCACATACTGCGGTTACAGCAAATATATCAGATAACTGGCAGTACCTTTTTGCGTTAAGCCCTAGAGAGCTTCATGCTAACGGACAAGTAAACCATAGTCTTTACGTTCCTACGTCTATTAATGCTTATGCGTTTAACGATAGCAACGACGCTGGCACTCCCACTCAGTTTACTGCCGCAGACGCCATTATTGACATTAAGATGGAAATTAACTCCATCCAAGATGCCAATATATTTACGCCAATACCGGGAACAGAGGTTGAGGTGTCCACCAACGGCAATAACTATGAGGCTGGAAAAACCATCTTGCAGGATATGTTCAAGGGGCGCTACGATAATACGCTAACCGATACATTTAACAACCTTCAGTATGGCGCTGTAAAAAACTTTCCTGATGACGGTGGAACAGTTGAGAACACTGTGGTGACCATTAGTGCTGCGTCCCCTGCTGTAGTGCAAGTGGGCGAGCGTCTTGCTGCTAGACAGCCTATGGAAGCGACATTTCCGTTTAACACAGATGGCGGCAAGTACACCATATCAGGCACAGACAACGCCAACTACAACGACACCGCGTTCTTTGTTAAGCCAACGGGCACCACAACGGCAGAGCTTTATGCGGCCTATGATCCTGTAACAGCAGTCTACTCAAGCCCTATTGACGGCGCAGCACTGGGCGCAGCAACGGGTGGATTACTGAAAGGATTTCAGGGTTCTAGGGTTGTTTGGAGCTTCTTCGCGAAGACCAGAACAGCTTACTACCCTAACGCAAAAATTATGCTTGTTGTGAACTGGAAAGAAATAGTCCAGTAATATGCCCAACATAAACCTCAATTATGGGCATTGGACGTTCTGGGCACCTTATCAGACAACAACGCTACCGTTTACATTTGGTACGCAGAAAGTTGTGTTTGATGGTCAGCTAAAGCACATTCTGGTCTCTGAGGGCGTTACCACGCTAAACATTGAGGCCGATGTTTATTCGGCATGGAAAGAGTGGACTTTGGGCGTAGGCAGCAACTACGACTCGGCCATACGAACAATTGGTGGAGACCCGACAACGGCAGGCAACTTTGCTGGAGACCTTTACTTTTTGATTAATGGCTGGAAGCTGTTAATAGACATAACCAAGGTTAAGGTTTCGGGCGTATTATTCTCGGATGACTTTGACACGGCATATTATAACTATGATGTCGTGCCAGTGTTCCCGGCAGAGGTTTCCTCTATCGTTAACAAGGTGTCTACAGGAGGCGGGTCAGACCCAGCGGTTATCGCAGATGCAGTCTGGGACGAGCTTGTATCAGGACATACAAACATCACCACCTTTGGTGGATTGGTTAATGAGACTAAGTTCCTCAGAAAAGCCATCTACCTTGATGTAGACCTTGTTGCAAATGGTGACGGCTCTCAGCGCAGCCCATTTAATAACCTGACAAGCGCTATAGACGCGGCAGAGCTAGAAGGTATTAGGGAGCTTTATCTGACAGGCGATGTTGAGCTAAACAGGAACCTAAAGAACTTCACTGTCATTGGCGTCGGAAAGCCAGAGATTGACGCAAACGGCCAAGACTTAAAGAACACTAACTTTGAGCTTTGTAAGCTAAAAGGCGAATTCACTAACTCAATAGTTGCCCAGAATTGCACATTGTTAGATGGGGCATTCTTGAATGGCTTTTATCAAGACTGCGCTCTAGATGGCGATATGACGTGTATTTCAGGCGGTGAAGTGTTTATGAGTAACCCCGCATCTAGCGTGGCAGGAACTGGAAGGCCCACTATTAGCATGAGCGGCGCTCTTCTTAGTATGCGCGGATACAATGGTGGACTAACCATCTCTGATTGCAACACTGTGACTGACAGAGTTACAGTTGACATGTCATCAGGGTCGCTGACGTTTGACGCATCGTGTACCGCAGGGGTGATGGTAGCTCGGGGAGTCACTAGCTTTGTAGACTCCACGGCAGGCGCAACAGTTGTTAATGAGACAATAAACAGGCAGCTAATAATTGACTCTGGCGGCGGCGGCACAGGAAGCGGCCTAACACTAGAACAGTTTATAGCACTGAAGGATTGATATGGCGACCCCACGTAAAGGCAAAGCTAAAGTCAAGGTTACTAGCAGCGGCAAAAAGGTCAGCTACGGTCAGGCGGGAAAAGCCAAAGATGGCGGCAGACGTGTAAAGCCCGGAACATCTAAAGGCGACTCGTACTGCGCTCGCAGCCTTGGAATAAAGAAGCGCCTGTCAAAGAAAAAGGCAAACGACCCCAATACACCAAATAACCTAAGCCGAAAGCGCTGGAAGTGTTCTGGCGCTAAAAGCAAGAAGTAGGAGGTTACATGCCAATTACGAGAGCGCAAGCTGGAAAGCAGACCAAGAACGCACCCAAGACCAAGCGAATGAAAAAGGGCGGTACTGTTAAAGATGCCTGCTACAAGAAAGTCAAAAAGAACTACAAGGTGTTTCCCTCTGCATATGCGTCTGGTGCTATTGCAAAATGCCGAAAAGCTAAGGCTAAAGGCAAGAAGTAATGGCAGTCAGGAAGACGAAAAAGGGCGCAGCACTAAAGCGGTGGTTTAAAGAAGACTGGAAAGACGTCAGCACGGGTGAGTCGTGCGGCAGAAAAAAAGGCGATGGCAGGGGAACACCTTACTGTCGGCCAACCAAGAAGGTGTCTAGCAAGACACCAAAGACATCTGGGGAAATGAGCGCTGCTGAAAAGCGCAAGAAGGTTGCTGAGAAAAAGAAGTTAGGGCAACCAAAAGG
>Ga0213865_10001977_pt1 | contig 13083 bp, 14 predicted proteins | sample PICome_6_FD_160100 | JGI IMG/M metagenome (GOLD analysis project Ga0213865, IMG submission 160100) | Coastal seawater microbial communities near Pivers Island, North Carolina, United States - PICO282 | ecosystem: Environmental > Aquatic > Marine > Coastal | place: USA: North Carolina...
TTTTGCCTTTTTGCACTTCGCTGGGCAAGTTACCGACCCTGAACGAGGAAGGTTTAGGCAGTCTCTAAACGAACAGATGACCGAAGCTCTAGAGCCTACATTGTTTTTTACCTTAGAACTTCAGTCCATGGAAGTTGACGACCTAGATGCAAAACTAAAAGATCCTGAAGCCTCTAAATACGCCTCTTGGATCGATACAAATATTCGTCCCTTTGCTGCTTATCGCCTAGCAAAAGATCTTGAAACTTACATTGCCCAAGAAAGCAGCACGACAAGGGCCGGCTTTGTTCGCTTGTTTGATGAAACAATGGCTGCACTGGTAGTTGAAGTCCGAGGGGAGCGTTTAAGTCTTGAGCAGGCTCTTAACAATTTGCAATCTTCCGATCGCAGTCTTCGCGAGGAATCCGGCAAAACTATAGCCAATGCACTCGCTGAACGATCCTCGACCCTAACATTAATTACTAACACTCTCGCTAAAGCTAAAGAGATCGAGGATCGAACACGAGGACACAAAAGTCCCATGGAAACAATGAACTTACATAATGCAGTAGAAGATGAAGTAGTGGATGCACTTGTGACAGCTGTTAGCTCTTCATACCAACGGCTTGCCCACAGATATTACAAAATGAAGGCAAGCTGGCTAGGGTTAGAATCACTAAGATATTGGGACCGTAACGCTCCACTTCCCGGGGCCGATAGCGGAGAAATTCCATATTCAGAGGCGGTCGACACCGTGCGTAAAGCTTATGAAAAGTTTTCGCCAAAGCTAGCAGAAGTGGCTGCGCCATTTTTTGAAAATGCCTGGATTGATGTTCCCGCGCGTCCGGGAAAGGCCCCTGGAGCATTCGCGCACCCAACCGTCCCATCAGCTCATCCTTACCTGATGTTAAATTATCAAGGTAAGGTAAGAGATGTTATGACGTTAGCGCACGAACTCGGCCATGGGGTCCATCAGAGGCTCGCATCAAACCAAGGTCTTTTCAAATCTTCTACCCCCTTAACTCTGGCCGAAACTGCATCAGTGTTTGGGGAGATGCTAACTTTTCGAGCGCTTTTAGATCGTGATCAACCAGATGAGCAACGCAAGCGTTTAATTGCTGGAAAAGTAGAGGACATGCTCAACACAGTAGTTCGTCAAATCAGCTTTCATGAGTTCGAATGGGCCGTGCATCAGGCTCGGAAAACAGGAGAGCTTTCCACCGACCAGCTAAATAAAATTTGGCTAGATATTGCTAAAAATTCGCTTGGACCCGTTTTTGATTTCGATGATGATTATGGAGCCTTTTGGTCTTATATTCCCCACTTTATCCACTCGCCTTTTTACGTTTACGCGTATGCGTTTGGTGACTGTTTGGTAAACGCACTTTATCAGGAATACGAAACAAATCCTGACGGCTTTGAAGACAAATACCTCGAGCTCCTTTCTGCAGGAGGATCGCAGCGTCACAGTGAGTTGCTCGCACCCTTCAATCTAGACGCAACTGATCCAGACTTTTGGTCTAAGGGGCTAGATTTTATTAGTGGATTAATTGATGAGCTTGAGGCGCTTTAGTGGACCTTGGCTATTAAGCGCCCTTTTCGCACTTATATGATTATTCAAAGCCGATTCGCACTGCTAATTAATGTCTATCGAATAGGGTGAATGCCCGCTAAAGTGCGTGGAAATTGCATTAGGTTCATTAAGTGATACTAGCAACGTGGAATCTTGAACATTTTTGGCACAAGCAAAATGAGCCACTTCTTATCCGGAAGAACGGGGAGAGAAGCCGTCTCCGTGACGAGAGGCTGATTAAAAGAACCAAGGATGCTGTAACGTCATTGAACGCAGATATATTGTGCTTGCAAGAAATCGGGGGAACATCGGGCTTAGAATACCTTTGTCCCAACAGACAACACTACACTGAATACAGGCTAAATGCAGAATTGCCCGCCAATAAAAGAAAACACGGGGTTGGTTTCGCCATTGCACCACACTTATTAGTGCGTCAGCTGCCTGATCTAAAGCTCTCTGAAGTCAGCGGAGCCGATGACTATGCAAGAGACGCAGTGGTGCTTTGTGTGGAGGACCGTTTCCTTGTGGTAGGTCTTCACCTCAAATCTGGCTGCAGAGACAAACTGAGGCTAGACAAGCGAGCACCGTGCAAAATTCTTGATTTGCAAGTTACTTTGCTTTGTGAATGGATGCAGATACAAAGTCTGCCCATAATCTTAATGGGGGACTTCAACCGTGTGCTAAGTCAGGCTCGTGACACTGTTCTAGCCAAGTTAAAGCTAGCGGCGGATGTTGACATTGCACCAGTAATGAGGCGCGAGATTGATCACATTCTGGCTCCTAAAGATTGGTCTTTACTGCCAACTAGACCACTAGGCCTCAATGGTTATAGTGACCATAAGCCAGTTGTAATGATGCTTAATTCAAGCTGAGGTAAGACAGAACCAAAAGGAGACCGGCCATGAACAAACAATTCGACGTTGGCCTAGAGCGACGCAAAGCCACCCTTGGCGAAGACTATGTAGATAAAAACCTTGCAGCAGCTGATGACTTTACTCGACCGTTCCAAGAGGCGATGACAGCTTGGTGCTGGGGCTTTGGATGGGGTGACGACGCTCTTAATCCGAAGACTCGGAGCCTAATGAACCTCTCAATGCTTGGTGCACTTGGAAAAATGCATGAGTTTGAACTTCATTTGCGTGGAGCAATAAATAATGGGGTTACCAAAGATGAAATTCGGGCTTCAATACACGTTATTGGGATATACTGTGGCGTGCCACAGGCACTAGAATGCTTCCGCCATGCTAGAAACGTACTGGATGAGCAACAAAACTAGAGCCCGAAATTCTGTAGGTATCAAAGCCGACTAAAGTTGAAGCAATTTTTATGAGGGGGGGGAATGGTCCTCATTGTATGTGCGTTGGCCGGCGAATTGCAGGGCTACGATACCCTAGTTACCGGAGTGGGCAAGATAAACGCCGCCTTAACACTAACGCGTTTTCTTGCAGAAAATCCAAACCCACCTGCTGTAATTAATCTTGGATCAGCCGGTGGTGTCGGTCTGCCAAAGGGTAGTTTGGTTCGTGCTACTAATTTTAACCAGTGGGATATGCGATGTGAGGGTCTAGATTTTAGGAGAGGTCAAACGCCATTTGATAATGTCCCAGCGCAAATAGATTCTACCTATGACATTCAAATTAATGGCCTAGTTGACGCGCCATGCTATACAAATGACCAGTTTTTAGATGACCCACTCCTACTTCCCACAGGGCCATCGGTGGTAGAAATGGAAGCCTTTGCTTTAGCAAAGGTATGTAACGCTTTCTCGGTTCCATTTGGGGCTGTTAAATACGTTACAGATTGCGCGGACGAAGCCGCTAGCAGAGATTGGCAGGAGGCCTTACCAGGCTGCGCAATCACGCTAGGCGATGTAGCTGATCGAATACTGAACCCATAAATTAGAGAGCTTTATTTATGTCTAAAATCAAATCCTTTGGCCTACTTGGAACTGGTGTCATCGGCGGTGGTTGGGCGGCCCGAGCACTTCATGGGGGTTATGATGTCGTAGCTTATGACATTAACCCAGAAATGGAAGATGTCCTGATGAGGAGCCTTGAGGTAGCTGCGCGTGGGCTGAGTAAATTGACAGAAGGCATGAAGCTTCCGCCTAAAGGGAGGCTTAAGTTCACAGATGATCTGGGTGAGCTTGCGGCGTGCGCTGACTTTATTCAGGAAAATGTTCCAGAAGTTTTAGAAACCAAGCGTAAAGCCCTTAATCAGCTCACTACCATCAGCCCCGCGAATGTAATAATTTCCTCCTCTACATCCGGTTTTATGCCATCGGAGTTGCAAAAAGGAATGACGCACCCGGAGCGCATCCTTGTCGGACACCCTTTCAATCCAGTCTATCTCTGTCCGTTAGTTGAAATCGTTGGGGGCGCTCAGACCGCTGAACAATCAAAACTACTGGCAAGAGAGTTCTATGAGTCGATTGGAATGCACGCTTTGATGGTAAAGCGAGAAGTCCCAGGGCATATTTCAGATCGTCTCCAAGAAGCAATGTGGCGTGAAATCCTACACGCCTTAAACGATGATATTGCAACAACTGGTGAGCTAGATGAGTCAATTGTCTATGGGCCAGGCTTGAGATGGGCTATAATGGGAATGAACCAAATATACATGTTGGGAGGTGGAGAAGGCGGCGCCAGGCACTTTATTAAGCAGTTTGGACCAGCACTTGAATTGCCATGGACACACCTAAAGGCTCCGGAGTTAACAGATACGATCATTGATCGATTTGCAGATGGTACAGAAGCTCAAGCAAACGGCAAAACTGTGAGAGAGTTAGAAGCTATACGAGATGAGTGTATGGTAGCGATCCAACGCGTGCTCGCAAAACATGACATGGGCAGCGGCAAAGCTCTAAATAAATTTAAAGAAACGCTTAATCAAAAAGCTTTAGGATAAATCTGGGATAAGCAACTAGAACAGCGCTGACTAGGTGCGTTAGAAACGCAAAACATGCAACTGATGTGATTTGCTAAGAGTCTATCGTAACTTCTCGATTACTGCATCGAGTTGATGATTGGACTCAAATCGTATTTTCAACTCTCCTCCCGTGCCTCGCGATGTAATCTGCACCGATAAACCTAGCTGTTGTGTAAGATCTTCTTCCAGCAAGCGAATGTCCGCACTTTTTTCTCCTCGAATTGAACGAGAAGATATACCTTTTACTATCGACTCTACCTGGCGAACATTAAGGCCTCGGGAAATAATCTCTCGGGCTAAAGGCTCTGCTCCTTTATAGCCAATAAGAGCCCGGGCGTGTCCTGCTGATAAGCTACCTGCCTGAACCATTTCCAATACAGCCGTTGGCAAAGATAAGAGCCGCAGCAGATTCGCCACATGAGGTCGAGACTTGCCTACTAGCCCCGCTACAGTCGCTTGAGTGTGGCCAAATTGGTCAAGTAACCGCTGATAGCCGCGGGCCTCCTCGACTGGACCCAAATCCTCTCTCTGAACATTCTCTACTATCGATAGCTCTAAAGCGCGCTCATCATCATACTCTCGAATTATGGCTGAAACCTGGTCTAGTCTGGCTCGCTGAGCAGCTCTCCATCGCCGCTCACCGGCAATGATCTCATACCTATCTTTTGCAATTTCCCTAACTACTAGTGGCTGGAGCAGGCCTGAATTAGCAATCGAATCAGCTAGTTCATCTAAAGCAGTATCATCGAAAACTTGGCGGGGTTGAAACCGACCAGGCTGCAAGCGCTCTATCGGCAAAGTGGTAAGCCCTTCACCATTCTCTTCGCTAACTTCTCCAAGAAGAGAGGATAGGCCGGTTCCTAATCCCTTTTTACTCATGCTGCTGCTCTCGTTTTCTTTGCTTGTGGTGCTAAACCATTACGGCGCAGAAGTTCGAGAGCAAGCTCCATGTATGCGCGCGCACCAGCAGAGCGAGGATCATAGGCCATGACTGGTAGTCCATGAGATGGTGCTTCAGATACTCTAACATTTCGAGGAATTGTGGTAGAAAAAACCTTGTCTCCGAAATGAGCGCGAACATCAGCATCCACCTGGACGGATAATCGGTTCCGGCCATCGACCATGGTAAGAACAATACCACCCAAAGCAAGCTTGGGATTCAGCGTCTTTCGTAATCGATCGATTGTTCGAACTAAGTGTGAGAGCCCTTCCAGCGCGTAAAATTCAGCCTGTAAGGGAACTATTACTGACGAAGCAGCGCCAAGTGCGTTAACCGTAAGTGGCCCTAATGCAGGCGGACAATCAATAAGTATGAAGTCATAACTTTCCGATACTGGGGATAATGCTTTAGCCAAGACAGTTTTCCAACTATCCTGATCAACCAGCTCTAACTCAGCGCCAGCTAGATCCACTGTCGCAGGTATCAGATCCAGCCCCTTTAATGCTGTAGGTTTTGCAGCTTTTTTTGCTGGTCGCCCTCCAACAAGAACATGGTATAAATTTTGTGTTCGATCATGGATACCAAACCCTGTTGAGGCATTCCCCTGTGGATCCGCATCAATTAAAAGAACTTTCAGACCTAATGATGTTAAGGCCGCTGCGAGATTGCATGTGGTTGTCGTTTTCCCCACTCCACCCTTTTGATTTGCAACTGCAATGATGCGCGCAGCTTTTGCTGTGTCATGTGATTTAACTCCGAATCCGAACATTGCAGATCTCTAGCACGCAGCCATCGGGGGACGAAAGACTAGGATGCTTGGTGAATGTAAATTCTGCTATTTTAAGCGCTGACTCAATTTCTTCATCAACACGCGCACCTTTTAGAAAAAGACACCTGCCGTTCGTTGACAAAAGATTAACCGCCCACTGAAGCAGTTGATCCAGACTTGCTAACGCACGCGCGGTAACAATTTCAAAGTTCATAACCTGAAGCTCATCTATACGACTGTTAACTAAGTTTACTGAGAGAGCCTGTTCGCGCAAAAACGCTCTGCATGCACTAATCTTTCGGGCATCCGAGTCTACCAGTGTCAAATTTTCATAGCCCAAACAAGCAAGTGCTAATCCAGGAAACCCACCGCCACATCCTAGATCTATAATGCGTGACTTTTTGTTGGGTAGAAAGCTCGCGAGCTGAGTGCTGTCCTTTATATGTCGGTTTTCAATTTCCACTAAAGAAGACTTTGAAACCAGGTTAATTCTTGGTGACCATTTGCGAGTATGCGCTGCAAGGGCGAGAAGACGATGCTCTTGTTTCATATTGAAAACCTAGACGGATGCACGCAAGCCGCAAAGTCATAAGATGGCAGCCCAGTTAAATTACGCCCCTCGATTTCGTCTAAAAGCACTTCTGCAAGCAATGGCGCTGTCAAAAATCCACGAGATCCTAAACCTGTCAGCACATAAACCCCATCAGGTGTATTACCAACAATAGGTCTATGATCTCGACCAAATGCTCGGGCTGATACAAAAGAATTCAAGGATGTTTGAGGAAGATTAAAGCCCGAACTGGCTGCCTTAGATATTATTTCTTGGGTTGCAGATTCCTGTGGCGTTATCAGATTAGGGGCATCCCAATCCGGGTAACGATCATAGGTTGATCCTGCAAGGACTTGGCCGCCAAACTGGGGTGTCACATATCCACCAAACGTAACAGGATATCGCAAGTTTGGGCTGCCTTCAGCTCCAAAAACATCTACTTGACCGAGGTTCCGACGGAGTGCTGAATTGATAGTGGGGGCCTCCTCCACCGTCCCAAATCCTTTGGCAATTACTACTTCAAAATTAATGTCTTCAGGCACACTTTGCGCACCTGCTGTTAAATACTCTAGCACGGCGCGAGGCGACACATATCCTGCTACAGGGCTAAACAATCCCAGGTCATTTGATGACCATTTCAAAGCTGTGTCAGTCCAGCCCATGGCGCTCAGGCAATTCTGAAATTCAACCTTCTGTTCAAGGGATGTAGCCGGCTTCAAGGTGCCTCGCCCTGGCAGCCACAGATCTTTATAAATTGGCTGAACATGTGCCAAGCTTGCAGACAAAAGCCTGTTGCTTGGAACATTAGGCGCCCTCGTTGGTTTAAAATTAACCAGAGCTGCCGGATTGCCGCTAGCTCGATGTGGATGGTGTCCGCCCCTTTGAACAGCATCCAAACCTCTTGCTTTAGCTGCCCAGAGCAAGCTCGCCCCCGCAATGCCATCACCAACAATTTTTATAGGCGGTTTTTTACATGGGACGTGATCAGTTGCTTTTCCTGGCTTCCAAATTTTCAAGCAATCGCGCTTCCTCCCGAATCCGGGAGATTTCTCAAATTGAAGCCCTGCACGTGCTAAATTAGCCCTGACAGAACTCGCAACGGTAAATGTGCCAGCAACCGATCCAGGCCGCATCAATCGAGCGCACTCCTCAAGGACCTCACATGACCAAATTTCGGGATTTTCAGATGGATTGAAACCATCAAAATACCAAGCATCTGCTTGAAAGCTTTGGCGCTGCAACTCTTGTTTCGCGTCACCCTGCAAAACCCAAAGCTCTACATCACCTCCATCAAAAAACCTGCGATGTGGCCCTGGTATGCCGACTGGCCAATTTATCAAAAGCTCTTCTTGTATTGGCTGTAATTCCGAAAAAGGCTTAAGGGCTTTTCTTGCGTCCGCCTCTCTAAGGGGGTGCGCTTCAGTCGATAGAAAAATTAACCGATCGCCTGGCCGCTTGTTGATTTTCCAATCATTCCAAGTCGCAAGGAAGTTTAGGCCAGTACCAAAACCTGTCTCGCCAATTAAAAGCGTTTCCTGCTGTCCAAAAAAAGGCTGAACAAGCGACACAAAATTGTGTCGCACCTCACCCAACGCATCTTCAGGCGAATAATAGATGTCTCCATAAGAGGCGGCCACGGGAGTTACCCCGCGCCAAATGATTTCTGGATGAGTTAGCTTCATTTCTTGATACCTAGCGTGACCAAGCCTAAAGCCTAACCCCATGGCTACAAAAAAAGATACTGCAGCAGATTTTTCACCTGAACTGGGTAAAACTATCATGCGCCTGCGCCAATCGTACGACCTCACGCTAGGGCAACTGGCTGAAAAATCAGGTGTCGCAAAATCGATTATTTCCCAAATTGAGCGGAATGAAACCAATCCAACATTGGGTACAATTTGGCGTTTAAGCCAGGCACTCGACACGTCCATAGAAGAAGTTCTTCGATCAGAAGAACGCCCTGCGCTTATCGAGAAAGCGACTGGAGCACAGATCCCTGTGCTAAACTCAGAAGACGGAAAGTTTTGCCTTCGTATAACCGGCTGGTCCAATGTTGTAGATTGGGTTCAAGTGTACGAAATTGAGGCTCAGCCCGGAGGTATTTTGGATTCAGAACCTCATGCCCCAGGCTCAGTAGAAAACCTGACAATTTATAAAGGCAAACTGCGCGTCACGAGCGGTGAAGAAAGCTTTACAGGGGTTGGCGGCGATACCTTACGATATCGGTGTGATCTACCCCACAAGATTGAGAGCCTTGGAGAAGAGCCAAGTCATGCTAACATGGTTCTGCTAATGAAAGGCGCAGTGCTCAAATAAGAGTCTAGTTAAGAAAGCCCTCACAAGATAGCTGTAAGCTCAATCTCGATTTTATATTTTGGATCTATTAGCCCACACACAATCATTGTCGCAGCAGGAGGGTTATCCCCGAATGTTTTCTGCAGAATTGGCCAGCACACCTCAAAATCAGACGCTTTAGTCACATAGTAAGTCACTTTAACCGTTTTCTCAAAGCTGCTCCCAGCCCTCCTTAGGGCCTGATCTATGTTTGATAAGACAGATTCACACTGACCTAAGACGCTATTTGGCACTTCAGGGCCCGCAACAGTGCCCGATACATAAACAAACCCTCCAGCTACAACCGCTCGACAATACCCAACCTTCTTTTCAAAAAGTCCTCCTGAAGAAATTCGTTCAATCATTATTTAAATCCTGCTGACAATCTGTCTAAATCGCTTTATCTGGGTGATATGACGTTGTCTAATTCAATCCAAGCAGATCACCCTATCGTCTCCGGTTGGCGGCAGCAGCTGCACCAGATCCCAGAGCTTTGTTATGAAGAAACTAAAACTAGCGCGTTTGTTTCTAAGACGCTTCGCGATATCGGGGTAGATGAAATCCATGAAGGTCTTGGAAAGACTGGGGTCGTCGCAGTTATAAAAGGGAAAACCCCTGGAGAAAAATCAATCGGTCTACGAGCTGATATGGACGGCTTGCCCATCTCAGAGTCACGGGAACACAATTACAAATCTCAGCACCCTGGTCGAATGCATGCTTGCGGACATGATGGACATACAGCCATGTTACTAGGTGCTGCCAAACATCTTACTGACACTCGAAATTTTGATGGAACCGTCTACCTCATATTTCAACCTGCTGAGGAGGGTGGTGCAGGAGCTAAAGCTATGATCAAGGATGGTTTGTTTGAAAAATTTCCGTGCGATGAAGTCTATGGAATGCATAATCTCCCGGGCCTTCCTGTGGGACAATTTTCTATCCGGCCAGGTGGCATCATGGGTAGCCCAGATAACTTCAATATCGAGATAAACGGCAGAGGAGGGCATGCAGCACTACCTCACCAATCTGCTGACCCAATCTATATGGGCAGCCTAATGATACAGGCGCTACAAGGATTAGTCAGTCGAGAGCTAGACCCACTAGCTCAAGCGGTCCTCTCTGTGACACAATTTCATGCTGGAACGGCTAACAACGTCATTCCTGATAGCGCCATAATCAGCGGAACAGTGAGAACATTAGATCCAAACGTTAGAGATCAGATGGAGACTCGGCTTGGTGAAATTGCCCGGGGTGTTGCTAGCACATATGGAGGCAAGGCGACTGTAGCCTTTACTCGTAATTATCCAGTAACCGTTAATCACTCAACCGAAACAAAAATTGCTGCGGATGTTGCGGCGACAGTTGTTGGTGAACAACAGGTGGAGAGATCCTGTGAGCCCTTAATGGGCGGAGAAGACTTTGCCTACATGCTAGAAGAAAAGCCAGGGGCCTACATCTTCATGGGTAACGGAGACACAGCAGGCCTACATCACCCTGAATACGACTTTAATGATAAAGCTATTCCATACGGTGTTGCTTATTGGGCTAAGCTTGTAGAAGCTCGCCTAACCTAAAAGCCCTACAAACTTGTCGACTTCCGCCTGTGTTGTTGACCAAGAACACAAAAGCCGAACATCGGTTCCATCTGTTCCGCCTAAGCGACCAGGATAGAACAGTGCTCCATGGTCCTTGAGTTTTTTCTGCACAACTTCTGGAATAGGTGCAAAAACCATATTTCCCTCGACGGGAAAATATGGGCGATACCCTGCTGCAACAAGCCCGCGCGCAAGTTTTGCAGCCATAGCATTCGCATGACGCGCCGTTTGGAGCCATAGATCATTTTCAATGTATCCTATTAATTGCCCGCTTAAAAATCTCATTTTAGAAAATAAATGACCTGCTCGCTTACGTCGAAATGCAAACTCCTGAGCTCTATCAGGGTCGAAGAATATAACCGCCTCAGCGGCCATGCAGCCATTTTTGGTTGCCCCAAATGTCAAAACATCAACTCCCGCTCTCCACGTTAAGTCAGCCGGGCTTGCATTGGTTGAAACCAAGGCATTTGCAAAACGTGCCCCGTCCATGTGAAATGATAGCTTTTCTTTTCGGCAAAATTCGCCAAGATCTTGCAATTCCTCGACAGTATACGCACTGCCAACCTCGGTGAGATTGGTAACTGATATAGTTGATGGCTGAACCGCGTGTACAAAATCTCTGCCCCGCATTGAACTCATAACGGAATCAGCTGTAAATTTCCCATTGACCCCATCGAGTGGCACCAACTTGCTTCCAGGATTTGCTACTTCGGGAGCGCCGCATTCGTCAACGTTGATGTGGGCCTCGCCGTGGCAGTATACTGCTCCCCATCCAGGGGTCATTGTCGCCAACGCAAGCGCGTTTCCAGAGGATCCGGTTGCGATTGGAAAGGCTATTAGCTCATCATGCTCGAATATGGCTCGCAATCGATCTTGGAGTGCCGCCGTTATTGGGTCGTCTCCGTATGCGCCAACGAAGCCTGAATTTACCTTAACCAGAGCTTTCAGAACATCCGGATGAGCGCCAGCTGTATTGTCAGAAGCAAAATACATTAACTACTCCCTAATCAAACTAACATTACCTGTCAGTTCTATGATCTGAAGTCCAGCGCAGCCAGTCCCAAACAAGCGGAGCTCAATAGCTCCCTCCTCAACAATTATTTCGTCCTTACAACCCTCTGAAACGCGATACTCAATCGCTGCTGTGCCAATATCTATCCGTTGCGTGTCGGACAAAACCACCTTCCCACTATCCCCCGACAAAAATAGTCTCCAAACTATCGCAGCGCCCAGCCCAAAAATAGCTATGGTCATTAAAGTTATTGCTGCAATTAAGATGCGATTGAGGTTCGTGCGGGGTTCCGTCATAGGGGGTCCATATGGCCGAAGTGCAAAAACATGAAGCAATAATTGACGAAACCAACGCCGATGATCGACTAGACAAAGCCGCAGCTAGTATTTTTGGTCACTTGAGTCGCGCACGTCTTAAAGCATTAATTGAAGACGGGGCCGTTAGACTTGAGAACAAAATAGTAACTAGCCCAAAGCTCAAAGTGCGTTTGGGTCAAGCCATTACCCTTGAGGAGCCCGAAGTAGCGGATTTAGCCCTGCAACCAGAGCACATTCCACTAGAGGTGCATTTTGAGGATAACCACTTGCTGATTATAAATAAGCCTGCAGGTCTTGTAGTTCATCCAGGAGCTGGGAATCTTTCTGGAACGCTCGTCAACGCACTGCTCTATCATTGCGGCGCATCACTTCCAGGTATTGGTGGTGAACGGCGTCCTGGAATTGTCCATCGCTTAGACAAGGACACTAGTGGTTTGATTGTAATCGCAAAAGATGAACTCTCACTCAGAGGACTACAAAAACAGTTTCAAAAGCGCACTATAGACCGACACTACGCCGCGATTGTTTGGGGCTTGGTTCCCACTGCAGACGGCAGCATCGACGCACCAATAGGTCGACATCCTAAAGACCGGCTAAAAATGACAGTTCGAGATGACGGCCGTGAGGCTGTTACCAACTTCCAGCTTGTTGAGGCCTTCGGAACATTTGCCTGCCAATTAGAGTGTCGGCTAGAAACAGGAAGAACCCACCAAATCCGAGTTCACTTTGACCACTGCGGATATCCCTTGTTGGGTGATCCTCTGTACGGCACCCCAAAGAAAAGACTTACGGCGGATGCTCCTAAGGAAGCCATAAAAGCTCTGTCACAACTTCCTGGTCAAGCTCTGCATGCAGCTGAGCTAGGTTTCACACATCCAATTACTAAGGAAAGATTGCACTTTGAAGTAAGCGCACCCAGAGAATTCGAAGCCCTCACAGCGGGGCTTAGAAAATTCAAAACTAGTTGACGGATCATATCATCCGTCAGCATTCATCTAACACTCTGATATTGTTGATAGCACTGTCCTGTAGTTCACTGCAATAAGGCGCAAAATGGTCAGTAATCCAGTGCAGCACAATGAGTTC
>Ga0213865_10001978_pt1 | contig 13081 bp, 12 predicted proteins | sample PICome_6_FD_160100 | JGI IMG/M metagenome (GOLD analysis project Ga0213865, IMG submission 160100) | Coastal seawater microbial communities near Pivers Island, North Carolina, United States - PICO282 | ecosystem: Environmental > Aquatic > Marine > Coastal | place: USA: North Carolina...
ATTAGTATGAAAAGTCAATATTATATCCTTTGCATAACCATTTTCAACTAGATAATCAATATACTTTAAAAAATCTTTGTTAAGTAGAGGTTCGCCGCCTGTAACTAGAATCTCTTTTAGATTAGGCGACACTGTTTCTAGTGTATCATATAGAGCATCAAATGTCCATTTATCTAGATCTACTTCTCTATAGTTTTCTCCAAAATGTATGTATTCTTCAATTAGTTGATTTGTTGCATCAGGCGAACACATCTTGCATTTTAAATTACAGTAATTACTCCACGAGAAGTCTAAACTTTGTATTTTTACTTTTTTGATTTTGCCTGTTTCTATATCTGTGTTATCTACGTGTTCGTCAATTCCAAAATGTTTTACTGCATTGTTCCTTATGCTAGATCCGCCATTTTCTTCAACATCATAACATCTTTGACATAGTGCAACTTTTTCTCCAGATAACATTTTTTTACGTATATCATTATACATAGGAACATTGAAAGCATCTTGTATATCTTTAATGTCAGCAACATGCATGGTTTGATTATTTTGATCACGAATTCTGGGATCGTCGTCAGTTACATTACAACACAGTCTAATGTTGCCGTCTGTAGCTGCGCTCAGATGTGTCCATGCATACGGGCAAAACGTTTTAGTCATTATAATTCTAACTCAGGAATAAAATCTTTGTAATTTACTTTACGGTGTTCGTCCAGTACATTTACTCTACTTACAAATTTAAAAAATTCAAATTCATTGCGTTCCTTTTTAATTTCGTTAATCACTAGATTAATTTTATGAATTAGATCAGGAAACTCTTTTAGTATTAAACTATTTTGTTTGTAATCTTCTAGTCTTTGGATTGCTAGTTTCTTGTTATCTTCTGACAAATTACTAACGTGCTGGCCTATAGGAAAACTAAGAACGTTTAAATTGTATGGCCATTCTTTGTAGTAAGGATATTCTTGTGATCTTTCTTCTATCCAATATAGCAAATCAGTTAAATTTAAAACATTTAAGATATTTACTGTAATATTAGTTACTAATTTTACGTTACTATTTTCTGTAAATGTTTTTGCTTTGATAAAGTTATCTGACACAGACTTCCAATTGCTAGGAAAACGACAATATTCTTGTACCTTTTCAGTACCGTCAATACTTGCAATCAATTCAAACTTTTTGAAGTGTGGCATGTATTCTAAGAAACTACTGTGTATATTTGTTAGATTTGAAGCCACATAGACAGATATATTTTTACTATATCCGGAATGTATTGCTTGTTTTAATGCTTTATGTACCCAAGGCATTAGAGGAGGTTCGCCGCCTGCAAAACTAAGTGTATCTACACCTTCTAATATTCTACAAAAACTTTTCCATATTTCTAAGTTATCACTCCAATCAGGAACATCTATACCGTCAAAGTTTGCATTGTTTTCTGTAATACCTGGCTTGTCTGATATCTTTTCAAATCTTCCTGTAGTAACTTCGATGCCTCCGTGTGTTTTAGCAAGTGCTTTTAGCTCTTTTGCTATTTGACTGCTGTCATAACTATTACACATTACACACTTTAGGTTACAAAGATTATTAGGCTTTAATTCTAAACGTGTAGGAGTTTTATCCGAATGTCCTTTTTTCTTGAGTGTGTCATTTACTCTTGATAATACTTCTCTGTTGTTTTTGTATTCATTTACAGAACGATAACGCATACTTGCTGCGCCGTCCCTATAACATATTTGACACGGAGATAGTTTTTCTCCGTTGTACATTTTAACCCTAATGTCTTTTAGACTGTTGCTATTCCAAACTTCTTCAAACGTGTTATCATTTGACAATACAAATTGATCATCAACTTTACTGTCTAGTTCAGGTTTAAGTGTATCAGCATAATAGCAGCAAGGTTTTACGTGCCCTGCAGGATTAGTGCTCAGTTCCAGGAACGGATAAAAGCAAAAAGTTTCGCTTTCAATAATTTCTTTACGTAACTTATCTATTTCATCCATTGTGTTGCTCCATTATTTCGTAAAACTCTGGAAATGTATCTCGGAAGCTAGTGCTTCGTATCTTGTCTAGACCTTGTATATAATCAAAGTACTGCGGATATAGTTCTGGCAAATCTTCTTGATACATAAAGTCTATCTGATGAGATATTTTTTCATTCCATTGCTTGTTATCAGGCAGTTTTAAGCTATCCCACTTTTCTTTAATTTTGTCTTTTATTTCTCTAGGAAACATCTGTGTGCAAAGATATCTAGGCCAATGCACTGTGCCAGCATGAAATAATCCGTTGTGATGTCTTTTGCCTATTTTTTTAAAGTTTTGCTCAAGTAGTGCTGTTGCAAAATCCGGAATATAAAATATATTCATTGCATGTACTGTGCAAAGTATTTTTACTTCAATGTTGTCAGGCGTGTTATCTAGCGTATTAAGATTTTCTAGTATAACACTCCAGTCTGCAGGATATCTTACATAGTCGTGATGTTTGCCCCAAGCATCCATACTAATCATTAGCTCTACATATCCAAACTCTTTCCAAAGTTCTAACACTTCTTCCGGCAATACTGTGCCATTTGTGTGATATCTTAGATTGATATGCTTGCTGTGTCCTGTTTCTACAAGTTTTCTTAGCAGTCTATGATGTTCTTTTATAAGCAGAGGTTCTCCGCCTGCGAAAATCATATGGCGTATGTTTTCAAACATAGGTTCAAAATCTTGCCATAGCTTTTCTTTTTTATACCATTCAAACTTTGTAGTGTCTATTTCTAGTTTGTGCTTCCAATCCCATTTTGCATCTGACTTTAATTCTTCTGCAAGTTTTTTAGCAGGATTTAACCACATGCTGCTGTCTTGCGGTCTGCACATCACACACTGTAGGTTACAAGTATTGCCTAATCTAAAGTCCAGTGTAACTAGATCTTCTTCTAGTGTGCCATCTTCTTGTGTAGCTTCTACCAAACTGTTGATCTTGTCTTCGCCTAGTTCTCTAGTCCATAAAACGTTTTCATTAATACGATGACTGCGGATACCTGCTGCTTCTTCTTTGTAGCAATGCTCACAAGCAGAAACTCTTTCTCCTGCAAGCATCTTTTTCCTAGCGTCCTTCCAATGATCGCTATTCCAAATTTCACTTACAGTTTGATTATTTAGATTGTGCTTGTAACTGTTTTTAGCAACACAGCATAACAAAGCACTACCGTCTGTCCAAGTAGCCATGTGCGTCCAAGGCAATACACAAAATGTTTCTGATTTAGTCATCTAAATTCCATATGTCTTTGAAACAAGGTACCATTTCTAAAAAGTTCAAGTTTCTTTCTTTGTCTAATTTTAAAATATTTTCTTTTACTAGTTGCCAACTGTCTATGCGTTCTTCACTTAATCTTTCAACAGTTACTTTGTAAGGATTATCTATTTTAACATAGTTATATTCTAAATTCAATCGATTATATTTTTCTATAAGATCTTTTTTTACAGATTCTGGTAATGAACTTAATTGCTGCCAATGCGGCCATCTAATCCAATCCCATTCTACACGCCACAAGGATAATTCGTTATGTATATATTCTACTAATTTGTCTAGTTCTAAAACATTTACTAGATTTACAACTGTATGGATAATAAAATGTACATTGTTTGCATCAGCCCACCAATCTTCAAAAGTTTTAATAACTTTTATAGATTCGTCAAACTTTGAAGGCCATCTATACCAATCATTAGCAGTGTATATACCGTCCATACTTACACACAGATATACGTTATTACACTGTTCTATTAGTTCTTTTAATTCTTGATCTGGCAGTACAGTTCCGTTTGTGCAAATCTGTAGATTTACTTTGCTCAAATCCAATGACTTTAGCAACTTCTTAAATTTAGTGCCTTCCATAAAAGGCTCACCGCCAATTATCTTTAGATCAGTTACAGCTGATAGATCCCACTTTTCAAAGTCGAAATCGTTTTTCAAGAAACCTTTTGTTTCTTCTCTGCCTGCTTTTCTATCTTCGGCTTGCCATTTACTACTAAAAAATCCACTACAGTGCGCACAGGCCAGATTACAAAGGTTACTAAAACTAACTTCTAGCTGTTGTACAGGCACAGTTTTATTTTCTGTAGGTGTAAATTTTGAAAGACTGTGTTGCCGCATACTACGCAAACCATTGCGCTCATCTTGATAACAACTGTGACAACCTTCGACAGGTTCTCCAGCTAACATTTTATCTCTTATATCTTTCCAATGTGCTGTATTACGCACACTATCGTTCCAAACGTAACTGTCAGCTTCATCAATATGAGGATATCTACAGCAAGGTATTGTTAATCCGTTAGGTCTAATAGCTGCTGCAAAAAAAGGATATGCACATAGTGTTTTATTCAAACTCTAAATCCTTTGCAAGTTCAGGGATAGCATCCTTAAAACTTTCATTCCTAGTTTTATCTAGCATACGAGTATAATTTAAAAAGTTTTGCAGTAGTTTTTCATGATCTTGATGCTGTTCTTTACGCATAAGATTGATAATACCTTGCACAGTATTTCTAATCCTAGGTTCATTTAGCAACTCGCCTTGATAGGATTCTAAATTACGTGCAGCCTTTTCTCTAATATGCTGCGGAAGTATTGTTACATCTAAATAGAACGGATGATCATTTATTAGATAATCAATACCAATAGATCTATTATACTTTTTACAAATAGATTCTACATAATATAACATGTTATGACAATCTAGTACATTGTAGGTTTGTACAACCGGTGTAACATCGAGATTTACGTTTTTAAGTTGTGCAATCTTTTGGAAATTTTCATCTATTTTTTCCCACTTGCTAGGTGAGCGTATATAATCATTTACTTTTTCGTATCCGTCTAAACTACAATTGATTTTGATGTTAGAAAATTTACTGATAAGGTTTAAAAATCTATCAGTTACATTTGTGCAGTTAATATTTTAGAATATTTCAATTTTATCTTGACATCCTGCTGCGATTATTTCTTCCATAAATCTATAGTTGTTGTTGATTAGTGTAGGTTCGCCGCCTGTCATATACACTTTGCCTAGATTAGGAATAAGTCCAATAATTTCATTCCATAAAAAGTTGCTATCAAAGTTTAATTTACTATCTTTTAGGAAAGTAGGATTGGGTCCCCAGTTGTTGTTCCAAAATTCTTTGTATTCTTCACTAGTTTCGTAAGAGTTAAAATGTTCTTTTGCGATTTGACTGCTGTTAAAAGGATTACACATACGACATTTTAGATTACACAAGTTTCCTAGTCTAAGATCTAAATATACAGGAGGTAATTTTACTTCGTAATCATTTTCTTCTGCACTTTGTATAAAATCAAACAGCTTCGAACCCAAACGATTTTGCCATTCAGCTGTCATTCTAGTTCTATAACTATCTAATCCTATGCTTTCTTGCTTGTAGCAGTGCTTACATGCTTCAACTTGTACTCCGTTAAGCATGTCTTTCCTAGCATTTTTAAAAACTTCACTATTCCATGCTTCTTCTACGCTGTTTTGTCCTACCATCATAGGAGTGCCATCTGCATTACGAGCAAACGCAGTAGGTCCTGACGCAATACAGCAATAGCGCATCTTGCCGTCAGTGTTGAGCATAGTGCTTATGAATGGCATAGCACAAAATGTAGGAGAATTATTCATTTCTATTCCGGATCAATAACAAACTGCTGGCCAGCTTTCCTGCTAGGATTTTGATATACTTCTTTAAAAAACTTACTTTGCATTTTGTCTAGAGGAAGTTCAGCAATAGGAACACCTAATTTATCTTTTAATGTATCACCCAATGCAACTATATGCTCCATGAGGTTGTCTTCTGTTAGATGACTATATTCTTCTTTCCACATTTGATTAAGATATTCAAAGTCTCTTACATTGATATAATCCCAATCAGTTAGCATAGTTTTTTTAAGGCCTTCTCTTGCTCCGTGAATAGCCCAAAGACCGTTTTCTACATCAGTACCAACCATTAACCAAATATACAAACGATGTAGATTTTTCCAATGACCGTTAATAAAGTCTTTTGCACTTTCAGGTTTGACGCCTCTATCTAGTGCCATTTTGCATCCTTCACGGAAACCTGCTCTCCATGCTTGATAAGGAGTGGCATTATTATGAACGGTACTAAACCAACTGTTTTGTTGTATATATTGTACATCCCAACAAAAATCAACTTGTGCATGTGGATTGTCAGGGGCTGCATTTTCGTGTGTTTTCATATTTAAAACAAATTCTTTAGGCCAACATTTAATACCACCGTTGCCATACAACAAGCCGTTAATAATATTTTTTCCGCACCAACTAATAACACAGTTTTCTAGCTGCTGATGCTCACTTAAATCAAGTTCTTGTTGAATAAAAGATTGTTCAATTATATTATCGCCATCAATAGTGATAAATCTATCTGTGTCACTTAATTCAGCACAGGCTTTGTGTGCGGCATCTGAACCTTCAACACCATGCACACGCTTTGCCCATGGAACTTTAGTAAGCAAGTCTGCATAATTTTTTTCTGCATTAGGTTCATCATAACTTAGATATATAATATCAAAATCTGTAACTCTAAATTTCTTCATCTTGTAGTATTCTCTCAAAACAGTAAGTGTCAAATATTTTTGCAGTAAAGATACTTATATCAATATTTGTAAATTCAAAGGAATCATGAAAAGGTAATACTACATACCCTTTATGTATCAATTCTTTAGAATTAATAACTAATCTTTTGTATAGTATATTAGGATCATGTTTAGCCGTGATGCTCAAGTGTATTTGTTTGCCTGCCGGATTAATTTTAAATAGTCTATCTACTCCCTTGTTGCTTATTTTTACCTTCCAGCATTTTTCTTTTATGTTTTGTACGATAAGTAAATCTTGATCTATAGCTTTATGCGTTTCTGTAGTTACGGTTTTTATCGGTGTTTCATAAAGATTAGAAGTTAAAATATCTTCATTTGTTACTTTATTTTTTTTATGTAATTCGTATTCTTCAACCAACGGATTATACAAAACTGTATAGTCAGACATCCTTTCTTTACCAGACATGATGCCTACTACATTATCTATTGGCATCTTTATTTTATCGTAAGGAGAATAAACATCCGAGCCTACTTGTACAATGTCTCCTTCTTCATTAAAAAAGACATAACAATTTTCATCTACCGAAGTATCGTTTATAAGATCTAAAAGTTTTTGAAGTTCATTCGACATTACACTTAGCCTTATATTTTGCAATAATAGATTCATTTACAAAATCATCTTCAGTATAATGAAAAATGCCAGATTGCTGATAATTACCTATTTTAATTTCACATTCGGTATTTACATATGTTTCTATCTTTGATATCCATTTTTCAGGGGTATTATACCAATTTTGTGCAGCAGGTTTCATATGAGTAAAACTGGGATATTTTGCTTTGCTGTTAGTTACATACTTTTCAATACCCATAATTTTAATAGCGATAGCAGCACTTACATCTATACTGGATCTTTTTGGATATTCTTCAGGACAAAATTTTCCGTAAAATAGTTCCCAATTTTTTACAATAAGTTCAAGCCATTCAAAGAATTTTAAAGAAGTATCGTTCTTTTTGAAGTAATAAAACCCTGTATAGATATTTGGTAAATCGTTTGCAATAAACGTTTTTCTATAATAATTAGAGGTTACCGTATCACCTCTATATGTATGAACGTTAGTAGTAAAAAACATTGGATAATTTTCAAGATATTTCCACCAATTTTTTAGATCTTGTAATATTATCATGTCTGTATCTAAAACAATAGTTTCATCGTACGGAGTTACGTGATAAACTTTCCATCTGTTTTCAATTTTCCATGATGATTTTTTTGCACTATCTGTCCATGGAATAGGAATAATTTGATCAAACAATGATTGATATTCTTCAGGAACAATATCATTTGTAACTATACTGATAGGAGTATCTGGATTAGTTATCGAAAGACTCATTGCAAGCAAACATGCCTGTTGAACATAATCAGTAGTGCTGTTATTTTGTGCAACAACGACGATGCCTTTAGTCATTAATTGGCTCCTTGTCTAATTCTCGCATCAAACTAAATTTATTCATTACATGAACATTTAAATCTTTTGTTTCTGCTAGTGTGTATTCGCCTAAATAGTCTTCTTTTTCAAGTAGAAAAACTAAATGTTCATTTTTCATTGACTGTAATAAATCTGTATCAAGAATGTGAAATAATCTGCCAGGCATTTTGTGTGCAAAATCTCCTTCTTGGAATCCGTTCATAATATGAATAGCAATACTAAACCCAAAATCATTTCTAAAATAATTAGTTCTTAATTGATAAACTTTACAATAGTGAGAAAAATTAGTTTCTATATGATCTACTAATTCAAAAAACATTTTATTTTTTTCTGTTTTCCTAAAAAAGAATACAGTAGCCCAATAAAATTTTACACTTGTTTCACTTATATATTCAAATTCTTCTTGTGTTCGATAAATTGATAAATCTGTAGAATCGTCATAGATTAAAAAATCTTCATCACTATCAAACGCATATTTAAAATGATCATTACAAATAACAACATCAGAATCCGTTACAATAGTTTCATCATAAGGACTTAAATTATATACACAAGCTCGTTTATTATTTTTAAACTGACTTCTATGCTCTGCTAACGTTCCGTCTTTGAACCTTCTTACATCACTATCTAGTCTAGGATTTATAGATATTATTTGATCAAAAACAGAAATGTCATAAGCAGTTTTTACATAATCGGCACAATCTGTAATTATAGAAACAGGCAAATTTAAATATTTTTTTGCTCTCTTTGCAAGATCTACACACTGTTTTACATAATCTATTTTATCGTTGTTGTTTGCAAATACAACTATACCTTTGTTACTCATAATCTACTATCGACTCAACTGATCTATTTAATTTTAATGCTTCATACTCATTTAAATATTCATTTGCAGCAGAAAAATATCTATCAATAATTTCATCATAGAAATCTTCTAGATCGGAAATTCTAATAGGATAATCATTGTCGTCTGTCAAAACTACGTCTGTAGTATTTCCTTTATCTACAAGAAATCCTACAAAAGTAATAAGTTCTTTTGTGATAGTAAATTGAGATCCTCTAACATAATAAAGCAAATCAGTTTCGAACTTTTCTTTAAGTAATCTTTTTTTATTGTTAAAAGTAACCATATAGTTACTAAATTCTAATGCTTTTTCTAAACGCTCGTCCATAGATATCTCCTATTGATATAGTTTTAATTATATACTAAAAGAAGGAAAAGGTCAATAGTTTTTTATAAAGTTTGTGTATTCTGACCAGTAGCAGTAAATGACACTGTGTTATAATTTGTGCCGCCAATTGAAACTGTACCGTTTGGTCTATAAATTTGCACAGAGTTTTGTATTGTACCATTTACATTTTCATCTATGCCAAATCCGCCCGGTCTATCAAGATCTGCAAATTCTAAACGGAATTGATATTGTGTATTAGAATTTTTTCTTATGTACAATCTGTATCTGTTATTGCCATAACTTGCACCATTTATTTGCATAACTACTTGATAAGTAGAAGTTAAATTATATGGCGTTATACTAGTTGTAAGAGTTCCGCCTGGTCCTGTTTTGGCAATTCCTGTTCTAGAAAAAGTTAGATCTCCTATACCATTTGTATCGTTAATGATATTTCTCCAGTCGCTGGTTTTTAATCCACTGCCGCCTGTCAAACTAGGGTTTAATCTAATTTGTCCAGCAGCATTCCAAAATCCACGTGCCTGCGCTGTATTAGTAAAATTTAGTGTAAATTCATGTCTAATAGTGCCGTTCCAAGAACCTGTTCTTGAAGTAGCTATAGGAGTGTTAGTACCATCTCTCAAAGACTCTAGTGTAACCTGCCCAGGATCTGCAATTAGAAACTTATCAGCTTCTACATCTGTCATTATACCTTCTAGAAAAGTCAAATAACCTAGTTCAACAACATCACCTTTTTCTAAAATTACATTGTTTCCTACAGTAAATCCAGAACCTATTTGATGTATTCTTGCACCTACAATATCTAGGTATAAATTGAAATAATCATTTGCTTCAACTTTATCTGCATCATAATACTCTAATATGTGTGTTCCAGTCGAACCAGAAAGTAAATCTACAATACGTGTGAATGTATTAGTATCTTCATCATATTCATAATATAGTTCTATAGTATTTGCATTTATTACTTTTACATAATAATGCGCATCTTCTATCATGTTTTCTATTACAGGATCGTTTCCATTAGGATCGTAACTTACTATTTTTCCTTCAATAATATTATGTCCTGATATAGTAATTCTGTTTGTTGCATAATCTACATTCGTGGTAGCACTAAATGATTTGTCTATAGCATTATAGTTTTCAACAGATCTCGATCTTACAGGCTGACCATAACCTGAAGTAGATGTCGCATTTGTCGGAGCACCGTATATTGTTCTAATACGGGATTGTAAATTTACAAAACGTGTATGTGTAATTGGTGTAGTTGTTGCCACCTTATTCTCCGAAAAATCTTTAGTTACTATAACATAACATTTATACTTATAAAGTCAAGAAAAAAATTAATTAAATGCTGATCTTTCAAAGTAAGAAGGAGCAGGAACATCAACTGATGTGCCGCTTGGTCTTAAAACTTGTATTGTGACACTGGTATTTCCTGTAACTGCTTCATCAACCTTAGGGCCTGTGCCTCTTCTGTCACCTGTATCATCGTCATTGAATTCGACTTTGAATTGTATTTCACTATTTGATAATTTTTTTGCATATACTTTAAAGTTATTTTCGTTATATACAGGATATAATTCTGCTTGCTTAACAAATAATTGTTTGTAACTAGTTGTTAAATCATAGTTACCTATTGCGCTACCTGTACCAGCGTCTGCTTCTGTAGAAGTATAATTAAATCTAACTTGTGCTATTTTTGATAATAAATCTTGCCAGTCTCTTGTTTTATTTCCTGATCCTCCACTCAAGTTTGGAGAAATATAAACCTGGCCCCCTGCATTAAAGAATGCTCTCCTATGATCCTCTGCAGATATAGCAGTTCCATTAGAAGTTGTATATCCTGTAAAGTTTAAACTAAATTCTAAATATATAGTGCTTGTCCATCCTGGACCTCTGGTTGCAGATCCTAATGACTCTACTGTTGCTTGCGGAAGGGCTAGTAAAAATTTATCTGCTTCAATGTCTTCCATTGCTTGTTCAAAAGCAGTAAAACTTGTTGTATCATAAGGTGCATTATCAGTGTCATTAATGGTATCTCCAGACAATACACTACTAATAGTATTAGGAATATTTCCAGTTTGATGCTTTCTTGCACGGATCATATCAGCATATAATCCATTTATATCATCTGCTCTTACAATTTGTGTAACAGCAACAGTTTCACTTTCTAATTGCTGACCATATCCTTCGTTGTCTGAAGGATCTCCCATTATAGTTGCTACCCTTGCTTGCAGCAAATTATAACGGGCTGCGGTAATGATATCTTGTTCGGCCATAAACTATCCTTTATACTTTTAAAACGCACTCGACTAATTTTTCGCCCTCGTCGCTATTGCTTTCTAACGCAACACCAACTAAACCATTTGATGCTATAGTAGATGCTACACCATCTTGCCATGCATACACCGCTTGTCCTTTACTTACAGGACCATTTATTCTTACTGGAACACGACCTTTAAGTGCTAATGCTTGTCCGTCCGCTTCAGCATTCATTAAATATGCAGGCTTTTCGGATACAACACCTATTACCAAATCGCTTACTTTTGCAGGTCTTGTTTCTGCTTCGCCGCCGACTGCCATTACTGTTCCTACTGGATGTTCTTCATCAGTTGTATATTTTTCTGCTAAGTCAGCATACTGAGCACTCGTTGCAATACCTTGGAATTTAGTTGCATATATGTCACCGTCTGCATCGCGAGCTACAACATGTTCTGCAACATTATTCATTGTTGCGTGTTTATAAACTGTTGCGCCGCCGCCTGTGACTTTCAACAAGTCTGATTCGTCTGATCTACCCTTGAAACTGTTTGCCCATACATTTGCCCATTTAAAGGACGCTGTGCCTAAATTTCTTGCGCCATCAACTGCTGGAATCATTCCATCATCTACAATAGTTAATGAATGTTGAGAAGTTCCTGTACTAGTTGTAGCCTTGAAACTAATTTTACTATCGCTTCCTACGTCATTTTCAATAACACCGTGGTCTTGTGTAGAACTTGTAGCTTCTCTATCAATATAGATTTTGATTTCATTTGCATTACCTACTGTAATACCAGAGTCAGGAAAACTTGCACTTCCGCTAAATGTAGGGCTAGAGCCAAGAACATAATCTTCTGCTAAATTTCCGCCCAATCTAAGAGCATTACTTGCTGTTCCCCAATGTATATAATCAGGAGTTAAAGACAGTTGAGTAACACCTACTGCATCGGTTCCTCTAAGTGTAAAGCCTGCTTTAATTAATGTAAAGCCAGGAAGTTCTACTTTGTCTTGATTACTTAATTCAAAAGAAGAAGCACTTAAAATGTATATTACTTCGTCGCCCACTATACCTTTAATAACTGATCTTGTGCCTCCGACACTGTCTTCAACTGTATCACTAACAAATGCTGTAACACCTTCACCAGCATTTTGCGGGCCTATTAACACAAATGTTGAACCGTTATAAACAAATAGCTGTTCGTTTATAGTATCCCACCAAAAATCACCTTCTGTTAAACCTGTAGGTTCTGAAGCTGCAACTTCTGAGCCGCCTGTTGAACGCCATTTATTACCATCATAAAATTTAAGTTTGCTAGCAGATGCATCAAACCACACTTGACCATTTAGTGCTCTTGGTGGAGGATTATTACCTGCGAAGTTTTCTAAAAGGAATAGGAAATTTTCATTTTGAATTTCTCCATATCCTGCATAGTTTTTACCTATGAATTTTAAGTCTGTGGTATTATCAACTGTACCGTCCTCGACTACAGTTAAAATATCAGCATTGTATTTGTTCAGTGTATAAGCCATTTGTGTTCAACCCTTGTTACTTATTATATTTATCCTTATGG
>Ga0213865_10001980_pt1 | contig 13074 bp, 12 predicted proteins | sample PICome_6_FD_160100 | JGI IMG/M metagenome (GOLD analysis project Ga0213865, IMG submission 160100) | Coastal seawater microbial communities near Pivers Island, North Carolina, United States - PICO282 | ecosystem: Environmental > Aquatic > Marine > Coastal | place: USA: North Carolina...
CGGTCGCAACTTGCATCGCGGCATAAATCACAGCCTGCAAACCAGATCCGCAGCGCCGGTCAATTTGCAAGCCACCTGCTGAGAAGGGCAATCCGGCATCGAGCGCAATCACCCGCCCGATGGCCGGGGCATCCATTGTCGGATAACAATTCGCGAAAATGACATCGTCCACCCGCGCGCCATCAAGACCGGTTCTAGCCAATATATCCCGAACAACAGCCGTCCCGAGATCATGAACCGGGACGGACCGAAAACCACCACCAAAAACCCCGATCGCCGTCCGGCGCGGCGCACATATTACGACATCCCGCATCAATCGCCTCTTTACCCTAGAATCCAAAACCCTGTTAAACACCAGCCATCATCAAATTGATCCTGCTGACCGTCAACCGGCAGGTGCGCGTCCGGTTCGGCTATATCGTTAAAAAACTGGTATGATCAGGTCATGCCGGATCGGCTGGTGCGGGAAATTTCCATGACCCACCAATACCTAACAAGGCGTCTATGCGATCGGGTAACGGGGCGAAAGCCGCGATCAGGACCGCCCCGAGATCGCCCCGACATGGACATTTGGCCGGAACGGGTTAGGCTTGCATCCCGGCTTATATATAGGAGACTACAATGAAATCCTTTATCAGTGCTCTATTGGCCAGCTTTCTTGTGCCTGCCGCACTCGCTTGCGATATTACAGTCGCCTTCGATCCCGAGACAGCCGAGGAATGGACCGAAACCTATGGCGAGCGGGAAGTCGACTATCTCTCAGAACGCGTCTCCGATGACCTGCATGATGCACTGGCTGCGGCGGGATTAAGCGTTGCACAGGTCAATGTCACGATTATCGATGCCCGCCCCAATCGTCCGACCTTCAAGCAAGCCTCAGATCGTCCCGGACTGGATCAGTTCAGGTCATTTTCTGTCGGCGGCATGTCGCTGCGGGCAGAAGCTTTTGATACAGACGGCACACAGCTCGGGGATTATGCCTATAAATGGTTCTCACATGATATCCGCTTTGCCTCGCATCGACCAACATGGAGCGACGCAAACCGAGCCTCCGACATTTTTGCCCGCCGTTTCATTGCTGAACTCACGGACCAGTAGCCAAAGCCACCGGCAAATCGGTTCGAACTCTATGTGATCTGGCCACGGTCTGAACAGGATCAGGCTACAACCCGCATGGGCCAGAATGTTGACAGCCGGTTTGCTGGGACGCCAAAGGGCTGACAATTAAGCCCGATCTACATGGCGGGCGCCGCTTGGGCGATTTTGGCAGACTAAAGCCTGTTACCGGATCGAACCCAGATTCATTGTGAGCGTCGGGAGGCGCGGCATAAGGGGCAAACACACATTCTACAGGCCTGCAAAGCGTGACATCGACGCTGCCCATCTCTTTAATTGAATGAGGTGTGGGAGACCCCCCACACCTCAAACACAAGACCAGATCCCGAAGCTGGGCGAACCCCGGGACCTGACTTCGTAACGCTTACTAGAAGCGTCCAGTTACCGTCAGACGCGCATTAAGTGGCGCGCCCACGGATGCCTGATGCGTACTATGGGAATTTGGGTAGTATCGCTGATCAGTCAGGTTTTCGATATTCAGCTGGACACGAAGGGTCTCTGAAACATCATAATAGGCTACCGCATCAATCCGCGTATAGCTAGGCAGGCTGGCGCTATTACTATTATTGATGAAGCTTTCATCCTGATATGTCAGACCGATACCCAGACCCAATTTGTCACCGGCTTTGAAATTGTTCCAGATCGAGAACATGTTTTCAGGCAGTTCCCGTGGACGCAAACCGGTTGGACCTGTGCGTGAAATCTGCTCACCATCGAGATTGCTATAGCCGGCCGAAACGAACCAGGCGTCCGTCAACTGGCCATGGATTTGCGCTTCGAAACCGGTAATTTCTGAATCAATCACATCAAGTGTGGAGGCATCATTATCGGCAACTTGGGGTGAGCTTTGTTCAATTTCAAACACTGCTGCTGTCAGGCTTAGCCTCTGATTTAGATCCCATTTAACGCCCGCTTCGAGGTTGGTGAATGTATTTGGGTCAAGCTGATTATTGTTACCATTGATGTTTGCGAACTGCTCGCCGCTTCGTGGCAGGAATGACTCGCTATAACTGCCATAGAAGGAAATATTTTCCTGCGGTTTGTAGACGATACCAAGGCGCGGCGAAATCTCTTCATCTTTACGGCTGCGGGTTTCATCAGCCGGAACGTTGAAGACATTAATGTCAAAACTGTCGAACCGTGCGCCGAGCACAATATCAAGTTTTTCGGAGACCTCGATTTCGTCCTGGATATAAGCTGAGAACACTTCAATATCGACCCGCGTGTCATCATTGATGTCGGCACCAAAATCATTCGTTGTCGTAACACCATCGACATTGGTGCCGATACCACCGCGCAGAGACAGCGGACGGTTTATCGCAAACACTTCATTATCGTCGGATGTCGTATCCCAGAACGCATTAAAACGGTCCTGATCAGACGAGGTATCGATATATTCAACGCCGGCAATCACGATATGGCTTAAACGCCCCGCCGCAAATTCGCCGATCAAATTTCCAGACAGGCTCATATTCTGGCGTTTGGTCGTATCGACATAGCCGTCAAGCGTGACCTCGTCTGGCGTGCTCGCCTGATTGTAGCCAGACACATAGAAATTCTGGTACAGCTTGTCATAATCGCCATAAAAGGCACTGAAATTACCTTTGAGCGTCTCAGAGAAGTCATGCTGTATTGAGGCGCGCAACAGATGCGCTTCAAGCTGGGTCTTGTTCAGGTCCGGATCACCGAATACGATATCATCCAGCGCGTCGACAGGCCGGCCGTCGGTACCGGTTGGAATACCGCGATCAATAAACCGGTCATGGTCGACATACTCATAAGACAGATCCAGTGTGGTTGCCGGGCTCAACTCGAACTTGGCAGTTGGGTTGATACCGATCCGGTCACCCTCGTAAAAGTCTCTGTGATTGTTCAGACTTTCATAAAACGCATTGATCCGGAAAGCCGATGTCTCACTGGTGGCGATGTTGCTGTCGATCTGCAGATCAAACTCGTTTTCAGTGTTCCAGCTAGCCTTATAACCGTTGAACGTCTCGCCAATCACACCCTTTTTTGTAACCCGGTTTAGAATTCCACCGGTGCCGCCACGTCCGAACAGAAGCGCGTTCGGACCGCGCAGGATTTCAACCTGTTCAAGATTATAAAGTGGCCGATAATATTGCACGTCGTCGCGAGCGCCATCGATAAAGAAATCGGCGGTTGAACGAACACCGCGGAAGACGATAGCATCACGGTGGCCTTCACCCTGTGACGAATTCACGCCCGGCGTATAATCAATAATATCACCAATGCTTGTGAAGCCCTGTTGGGTGATCTGATCCGCGGTCACGATCGAAAGGCTCTGCGGTAAATCAATAACCGGCGTTGGCGTCTTGAGCGCATTAACCCTATCAGTATAGAGATATTTGCTAACTACGACAATCTCATCGAGCGTGTAGGTCTCAGAATCCTGAGCGAATGCCGCAGACGACAGAAGTGTTGCACATAACGCAGCGGCGCCAAGCAGGCGTGTGCGAAGACCGGTCATTTAATATATGCTCCAAAGGCAAGAGTGAAATTGATATTCATTCTCAATAAGTATCAATGATAGCCGCCTACCCTATTTGAGAATGAATATCAATATCATAATTGTTTTTGGCACATATTATTTTGACCGCATACGAGAAAAAACGTATAAAGTTCTGTTTTTATGTACTTTTTAAATTTAACGCTGAATGATGACAGCATTCTATTTTGGCGCCATTTGACCGATTCGTCCTGCATAACTCATATATGAGGTCCGTTTATTGGCGACAATGATATGTATTTTATATCAGGAATTTGTCCCGAAGCGCTTGCGTCTGATCTGCGCCTACGCCCAGTACATCATCGAGATAGGTCTCGACCGACCCCGAAATCTGATAAATCTGGTCCATAGCGGCAGTCAGGAAGCCCTCCGAAACACCAACAAATGGATGGTAAACTTCATCGGCATGCGATTTGCCGATATGGGCGTTAAACATCCGCGCCATTTCCGGCAACCGACCTGCCACATCAGCGGCTTGATTGGTTAGCTCGTAATCAGCAAAGATTGTTGCACGGTCAACGCCTAGAACATGATGTGTCAAGGCGCACAAAATACCGGTCCGGTCCTTGCCGGCGGCGCAATTGACCACTGCGGCCTGGTCGGGACCGAGCTCGGTTAGCGCCGAAAACCAGTCTCGGAACAGGTCGACATGCTGTTCCTTGAACGGCGCTTCCTGATAATACTCGACCATCCACTGATGAGCTTGCGTCGCGTTAACCGCGACTTCACTGAGAAACCTGACATGCGGGGCGTCTTTCGCCCGGCCTTTATCGCTGCTGAGAACATTGACGCCTGCAACCGGCCAGCGATGACCGTGCCGGTCACGCTCATCAGGTCGGCGAAGATCGGCCTGAACAGCAATATTTAGTCGGGCGAGCCCCTGCAGATCCGCTTCCGTTGCCTCGCCAAACTGTGCAGACCGAAACAGGACGCCGGTTCGAATGTGGCGTCCTTCTGCCCCCTGATAGCCGCCAAAATCCCGAAAATTACGAATGCCGTCGAATTTGTGTATGCGATCCATGGCCGTGGTCTCCACCATTTTATGTCTGTTTGCTAACCTCGCAAATGCCGCCCGTCTAGTTCCCCTAGCGGAATGGCGGCTCATCAAATGCCCGTAGCTTGCGAGAGTGCAGACTTGCCCCGCCCGACGCCAGCATTTCCAGCGTCACCACACCGATTTTCAGATGCTGGCCAATTGATTTCTCATAAAATGTATTGGCTGCCCCCGGCAGTTTGATCTCGCCATGCAAGGGCTTGTCAGACACACACAGCAACACGCCATATGGAACGCGTAAGCGGAAACCATTGGCTGCGATGGTCGCGCTTTCCATATCGATCGCGATTGCCCGGGACTGGTTAAACCGGCGCGCCATTGTGGTGAAACGCAGCTCCCAGTTCCGGTCATCAGTTGTCGCGACCGTGCCAGTACGAAGCCTATGCTTTAATGTCTCTCCACTTTCACCGGTCACATCTTCAGCCGCTTTCTGCAAGGCCATCTGAACCTCGGCAATTGGCGGTACCGGAATATCCGGCGGCAAAACCGTGTCGAGAACATGATCATCACGCAGATAAGCATGTCCGAGAACATAATCACCGATTGATTGTGAATGCCGTAACCCGCCGCAATGTCCGACCATGATCCAGCACTCCGGCCGTAACACTGCGAGATGATCTGTTATCGTTTTTGCATTCGACGGACCAACGCCAATATTGACCAGCGTAATCCCGGTCCCGTCAGCCGCCTTCAAATGATAGGCCGGCATTTGATAACTTCGCCACGGCGCCGCACTAATCGCATCCCGCCCCTGTGGTGTATCAGATGACACAACAAGGCCGCCGGCAACAGACAGTTCCGTATAACGTGAACCGGTCTGTATTTGCTGCAGACCCCAGTCACAGAAAGCATCGACATAGCGGTGATAATTGGTGAACAGAATATATCGCTGAAAATCCTCAACCGGGGTACCTGTATAATGCTGCAACCGCTTCAGCGAAAAATCAGTGCGCGCGGCATCAAACAGGGCCAGCGGGCGCTCGCCGCCGGGGCCGAACAACTCGCCATCAGCGACATGATCGCCAATATCGCTGAGCTGGGGCGACGGAAACCATTTTGCCAGCTCGGCCGGACTTATCTCCTGCAAGCCTTTTGCCGGCGCATTATCCCACACATAAGGATAGGGAATTTCCTGGCTCGACAGACGGACTTCGATATCAATTTCGTAATCAGCTAATAGCGGCTCAAGCTGCTCAAGGAGGTACCGCCGGAAAAAATCCGGGCGGGTAATCGTCGCCTTGTAGAGGCCCGGCTCCGACATTTTCCCGAAAGCACGAGAGATGGGCGGCGGCGGGCCGTCGGGATTATAATGGATGACCAGCTCAGGATAGCAGAACTGGCCGGCGTCTCGAGCATCGGCATCGGGGGTCTGGCCATCTTGGATGAACGCCTTAAGCGCGTCACTGAGCGACTGAACGGAGCGTTGATATACTGTTTCGAGTTGGTCAACGATATCATTGGAGTTTACAATTTTTTTCATATTACGCCCCGTCTTACCAGTTCGGCGCCATCCTCGCCACCCCCAATAAGACGGTTCTAAATCGCTGCATTCAATTTCACCCAATGCCCCATTTTCCGACCTCGCTTGGCATCACGTTTTCCGTAAAGAGTCAGGCTGGCCATTGCTGGCATGTCCTCGTCAAGACGATCGAGATCCTCACCGAGCACATTTTCCATCTCGACATCAAATATCCGATCAACAGCCCCTAATGGCCAGCCAGCAATGGCGCGAATATGCTGCTCAAACTGGCCGGTCAGGCAGGCCTCGACCGTCCAGTGACCGGAATTATGCACGCGGGGCGCGAACTCGTTGGCAATTAGGCGGCCATCCGCTAGTACGAAAAATTCGAGTGCGAGGACGCCGACATAATCAAGCGTCTCAACCAGTCGCGATGCCGCCCTGAACGCGTCCTGCATGACATCTGCGGGCAGCGTCGCCGGCACGGTCGAGCGCTTCAAGATGCCATCCTTATGAACGTTTTCGGGAATGTCATAGCAAAGGACGTTGCCCTGCAATCCGCGCGTTACAATCACCGAAACCTCACAGCGGAACGGCACAAGCCCTTCAAGAATACAAGGCCGGTTACCCAATGAATGAAATGCCGCAGCGTAGTCATCCCCGGCGGCAATGCGGCTTTGTCCTTTGCCGTCATAGCCATCCGAGCACGTCTTGAGCAGTCCGGATCCGCCAAGTTGCCGCAGCGCCGGTCCGATATCCTCAGCACGCTCTATCGGACAAAATTCAGCCGTTGGGATGGCGCATGACCGCAAAAATGTTTTCTCGCGGATACGGTCCTGTGACACCTCAAGCGCCTTGAGGCCCGGCCGTACGGTCTGGCCATTACGGATTAAATGATCGACTGTGCTGACCGGAACATTTTCAAATTCATAGGTAATGGCATCACAGGTCTGCGCCCATGCCAGAACCTTATCAAGCTCGTCATAATCAGCCTGTATGCTTTCGCCTGTGACCCGGCACGCCGGCGCGTCCGGCTCGGGGCAGTAAATCGAGACATCAAACCCCAGTTTCGCGGCGGCGCCCGCTAGCATACGTCCGAGTTGACCGCCACCGAGAATGCCGATTTTAGCACCAAATTCCAACTTGCTCATGTAGCAGGATGCTCCTGCACCGCGGCGCTTTGCTCGCGTCTGAACGCGTCAAGACGGGCGGCAACTGCAGGATCTGTCAACGCAATGATCGACGCTGCCAATATGCCCGCATTAGCCGCGCCGGCATCGCCGATTGCGAGCGTGCCAACCGGCACACCTTTCGGCATTTGTGCGATCGACAATAGGCTATCAACGCCATTTAGCGTCCGCGACTGTATCGGCACACCAAGAACCGGAAGCGGCGTCATCGCCGCCGCCATACCCGGCAGATGCGCAGCGCCACCGGCGCCGGCTATCAGGACATCCAGGCCGCGATCACGGGCCGAGCCGGCATATTCATACAGCCTGTCCGGCGTCCGGTGCGCCGACACGATCCGCTTTTCATAAAGAATTCCGAAACGGTCGAGCATCTCGCAGACCAGACTCATCGTCGGCCAATCGGACTGACTTCCCATTATCACGCCAACACGCGGCGTTTCGCTTTTCGAAGCCTGAGCCATAAACTCGCCCTTCTGCAAATCCGGCACCATAAAAATGTCGGCCGACCCGTCAACTCGAAATCTACTGAACCGTCACCATTATTGCGCCGCCGGGCCATCTGGCCGCTAAATACCTACCTAAAAGGCCGCTCTGGCCGAAGGTGACAAAGCGGACATTATGTGATTTCTTTTTTACAGGGAAGGGGCCTCCCGGTCCCCTCGGAGGGAAGATATATGTCCTTGAAAGGTCGGCTCACAGAGCTCATACGGCGTCATAACCACCTCGATAAAAAGATTCTGGAAGAACAGAAACGACCATCAGCAGACCCGATAATGTTAAACACGCTCAAACGTCGGAAGCTTTTGATCAAAGAAGAAATTCGACATCTGGAAAACACATAAGCTGGCGGTTTGAGCGGGAAGTGTTTATGTCCCATCGTCAATAGGAGGGCATATGGATAAACCACTCACACTGATCATCGGACTCGGCCAGACGGTCGGGGAAGCGATTGCCAAGCGGGTGCTCGAGGATGGCCACCATGTTCTCGCCGTCGATCCGAACCAGACCAGTATTGATGAGCTCAAAAAGGCAACCAGTGGCAAAGCCGAATTATTCGTCGGCCAGACCCATAACCGGCTCGGCTTGCGCAATGCGCTCGCTGCCGCGATGGAACAGTTTGACAGGGTTGATCACATTATTTCGATACCGGAGCTGCCCGAGGCCGACACAATTCTTGATCTCGATATGGATGATTTTCAAGGTGCACTTGAAAGGACGAGCTGGGCGGCCGTCGAAACCATCAGGATTTTTTCACAAGCCATGCTGGAGCGCGAGCAGGAACAGGGCGCGACAATGGGCCAGAACCGACAAGTCGGAACCTTCACCTTCGTCCTGTCATTAAGCGCCGAGCTGTCCCGTGTGGGCAGTTTCACCGAAAGTGTGACGCAGAATGCGATTTTCGGCATCGTTAAGGCGGCCTCGATCGAGCTCGCCAATCAGGGTATTCGTGTAAACGCCGTTATTGCCCTGAGGCCGCGCGATGAACAGAATGACGAATGGTTGAAGAAGCGTACGCCGGTCGGGCGGGCGGCTCAGGCCGAAGAGATTGCCGAGGCGGCCGTCTTCCTGAGCCACCCCTCAAGTGCGATTATAACCGGGCAGTCAATTATTCTTGACGGTGGGCGCCAACGCCTGTCCGGCATCTTGGCCGATCCAGACGAAGACTAACGCCGCACTTTCTAGCGTTTCGGATGGCAGATGACCGGCATCCATGTATAGCCCTTCACAAACGGGCTAGCGGTCCGGGATGGCTCATCAAGCACTTCAATATGCTCAAAGCGCTCGAGAATTTCTTCCCACAGGATTTGAAGCTGTAATTCACCCAGCCTGTTACCGACGCAGCGGTGAATACCAAACCCGAAAGACAAGTGGTTGCGGGCCTGCTTGCGGTCAATAATGATTCGATTGGGATCTTCCTCCCAGAAACGCTCATCACGATTGCCGGAAACATACCACATTGCAAGCTGATCACCTTTTTTGATGGTCTGCCCATGCATTTCAACGTCTTCCAGCGCCGTCCGGCGCATAAAGGCCAGCGGCGTCTGCCAGCGAATGATTTCAGAAACCATATTCGGGACCAGCTCAGGATTGGCTTTCAGCTTTTCATACTCTTCGGGAAACTGATTGAGGCCAAACACCGAAGCCGTCATTGAGTTCCGTGTCGTGTCATTCCCGCCGACAATCAACAGGATTATATTCCCCAGTAATTCCTGGGGTTGCATGTCGCGGGTCTTTTCGCCATGCGCCAACAGGCTGATAAGATCATTGCGAATAGGTTGCTGCTTTTTTTCCTGAAACATCGTCATGAATGTCGACAGGCATTCCAGCAATTCAGCCCGCCACTGATCCTCACCCCCCGGGCAGATGTCCGGATTATCGCGACCGGTCGAAACATCCGACCAGCGGGTCAGCTTGCGGCGATCCTCGAACGGGAAATCGAACAAGGTGGCCAGCATCATCGTCGTCAGCTCGATTGAAACCGTATCGACCCAGTCAAACGGCTCATTCACCGGCACCCGGTCGAGCAGTTCTTGGGTTCTTTTACGGATGATCGGCTCGAATTCTTTCAGCATGTTTGGCGCGACTGCAGGCTGCACTGTTTTTCTCTGCTCCGAATGACGGGGCTCATCCATCGCGATGAACATTGGCAATTCGAAATCAGCGACCGGCTCGCCGAGCACGATACCACCATGCTCCCAACTCGACGAAAACCGCTTATGATCGATATCGATCTTCATAATGTCTTCATATCGAGTCACCGACCAGAACGGACCCGCAAAACTATCAGGCGTATAGTGCAACGGGGCTTCATCCCGCATCCGCTTGAAGCGCTCCCAATACTTGCCTTGTCGCCAGATTTCGCCATCAATAATGCCCAGATCATCAAGCGATACCGAATAGGCATCGGGGACATCCGCATCAAATGCGAGATAGGTTGGGTGCGCCGGCTGGCGCTTTGTCAGGGTTGGCCGCTCTAGACCATGCGCCACTTTTTGAGATGCATCTGCCATAATTTCCTCCTGATACGGTCTTGCCGTAAACATCTTTCGCCACTCTAGCACAGACGAGTTGATACAACCATGACGCCGGCGTCATTTTTTTCAAGTGCTATTCGTTATTATTGTATCGCTCCGCTCTGGCGCTTTGGATCGCCGAAGACAAAGCCTGCTTGAGCGACACCCGCTCAGATGGCGTTAAAAAACGACCAATCCGCCATGCCGAGCCGCCATAGCGGACGATCAATTCCGATGGGCGGCGTGCCGGGAAAGCGAGATCAACCTGAGTGAACGCGGTGGGCGCACTGACTTTCAAGGGCGGTTTCCCCTGCATCTTATGACACAGGTCGACATGATTTGCGGTGACCCGGATCCGCGTTGCCTGCCGGGAATATCTGGCATTAACCCGAAAGGCATACCAGATTGCGAGAAAATCCAGCCCAAAGAAACCAATCACCGGAAACGCCCCCATCGAGACAAAGGCAAGACCGGCGATGAAGCTGGCGCTGCCGACCGCGGCAATCAAAATTGTCAGGGTCAGGGGCCGTAGCGACCGGTTTGGCGTCAATGTCGCATCAAAATATACGGTTTCGTTTTGAGATAGCATGTTCAGCACATGTTATGAGTTTTGCAAAAAGCAAGGGGTCAAAGCCTTGTTCTATTATGCCATCACGATAAATACAGACATGACCAAACCACCCGCCAAGAAAAGACGGAAACGCGCCTTTAGCAAAGTTTCGGCCGGTCACCTGTTCGAACGCCTCGCCGAGGATCGCCCGGATCCGAAAACCGAGCTGAACTATACCGACCCCTATACACTTGTAGTCGCCGTGGCCTTATCGGCCCAAGCCACAGATATCGGTGTAAACAAGGCAACGGAGAAACTTTTCAAAGTGGCTGATACGCCGGACAAAATGCTGGCGTTGGGAGAAGCAGGCGTCGCCGACCTTATCAAAACAATCGGTCTATGGCGCAACAAGGCGAAGAATGTCATCGCCCTTAGCCAGATGCTGATCGATGATTTTGGCGGACAGGTGCCGCAAACACGCGACGAACTTGTCCAATTGCCGGGCGTCGGCCGGAAAACCGCCAATGTCGTTCTGAACGAAGCTTTCGGGCAACCAACCATAGCGGTTGATACCCACATTTTCAGAGTGTCCAATCGCACCGGCCTGGCACCGGGAAAGACGCCCGATGAGGTGGAAGCCCAGCTCGAGCGGGTGACGCCAGCAGACTATAAATTAGGGGCGCATCACTGGCTGATCCTACATGGTCGCTATACGTGTATCGCGCGCAAGCCGAAATGCTGGACCTGCACGATCAGTGACCTTTGCAAGTTCAAAGACAAGACGCCACTACCGCCCGAGACAAGCAAAGCAACATCCGCGCTTTTCCCGTCACAGTCAAAACGCTGATCGCTGCCCGATCCAGCCGGGCAAGCTGTCGGTCCGGCTAACGCGGCGCGCGTTTCGCCAGAATACGCTGCAGCGTCCGGCGATGCATGTTAAGCCGTCTCGCTGTCTCCGATACATTGTGACCGCACAATTCGTAGACACGTTGAATATGCTCCCACCGGACGCGATCAGCTGACATCGGATTCTCTGGCGGCTCTGGCAAGCCATCATGACTGCTCACCAGTGCGCGCACAATGTCTTCGACATCAGCCGGCTTCGCCAGATAGTCGACGGCCCCGGCCTTAACCGCGACAACAGCCGTTGCGATGGCACCATAGCCAGTTAAAACAACCGCCCGGGCATCCGGCCTGTATCGCTTGAGAACCTCAACCACATCGAGCCCCGTACCGTCTTCCAGGCGTAAATCGAAAACACCAAATGCCGGCGGGTTCAAACGCGCAATGTCACGTGCTTCAGATACTTTTGTGGTTGCAGAGACGAGAAAACCGCGTTGTGTCAGTGCGCGTGAAAGACGCTGTAAAAACGGACCGTCATCGTCCAATAGCAAACACGTACGATCCTCGATGTCTTTCAAGCTCTCGTGCACTTTCACTGTGACAGACGGTTCCATCCCTCACTCCTCTGCTGCAATCTGTACCATATGGTTCGATTCACTCAACATCCAAGGGCTGCAGCGCAGATCTTGGCCAGACCGCCTGTACAATCGCTCCGGTTAATGGCGGGGTTGCATTTCGGGTCGCGACGCGGCCACCCGATCGCTCAATCAGTGTTTTTGCAATAAAGAAACCCAGCCCCATATCGCCGCCAACCAGATAACCCTCATCACGTTCGGACACATAGGGTTCGCCAAGTTTCGGCAATACCGCCGGCGAAAAGCCCGGCCCGTCATCAAGAATTGTCACAACGATCTTGCGGTCGGTCCAGCTGACCTTCGCGGTGACCAGATTGTCGGCGAAGCTAACAGCATTCTCAATAAAAGCCCCGACGGCATGCAGAACTTCGGGACTTCTCCGGATCACGGGTGGCTTTTTATCTGTGCCATCGACCGGAACGCTGGCAACCTCAATTTCGACCCCCAGTCCACGATGAGGCGCCGCCGCTTCTTCAATCAACGCGCTCAATGGCATTTGTGCATGCACAATATCATTGGCCTCCCGGGCGCTGCCGAGTTGTCTCAGAATATCACGACAGCGCTCGGCCTGTTCAGCTAGAAGCGCAATATCCTCGCGTCGCGGATCCGCCTCATCCAGATCCCGATAAAGTTCTTTCGAGACGAGATGACTCGTTGCCAGCGGGGTTCCCAGCTCATGCGCGGTC
>Ga0213865_10001982_pt1 | contig 13071 bp, 9 predicted proteins | sample PICome_6_FD_160100 | JGI IMG/M metagenome (GOLD analysis project Ga0213865, IMG submission 160100) | Coastal seawater microbial communities near Pivers Island, North Carolina, United States - PICO282 | ecosystem: Environmental > Aquatic > Marine > Coastal | place: USA: North Carolina | collected...
ACCCCCGTCAGTTTATTTACTGTCAGGGCTGAATCACCAAATCATTACTCGCGTTCGTTGGTGCTCCGTGGGGATGCAAAACACATCTGTTGAGACGATAAGAGTCTGCTAAGAGAGTCACCGCTTTTCGCGTTTTTATGAGTTCAGGTCGTTGATCGGTCTCCCCGCTCCACTACTCGGGAATGTCGGCGATGTGGCAGGCAGCAAAAAGTCATTTGCTTGCGTCGTGTTCACTTTTTCTCCACATTTGCTCGGTAAAACCATTTATCGTTAAAAATTTATTTTAGTAATAAAAATCGATAATATTTGTTTGAATTGTGATTTCAACGATAGTTTACCGGTAGTAATAGTTGTTTTAGCTAAATGGATTGAGGGCTTTTCGAGGCAACCGAGTACGCGTGCAGCGAAAAATTCACAAGCACATAATAAAGACAGAGGAATACTTCAATGAAACCATCATATAAAACGTCATTGGCTGCGCTCGCCATCGCTGTTCCCGCTGCTAGCGTGTCTGCCCAAGAAGCTCCTGTTGCGGATCAATTAGGGCGTTTCACGGACCTCGAAGAGGTGGTCGTGACTGCGCGTCGTACCGAGGAAAATATGCAGACGGTACCCGTGTCTGTCTCTTCTTTCGATGGAGAGGAATTTACTGAAGTTCTAGGTGCACAAAATTTGACTGACGTGAGTATTGCGCCAAACGTGGATATCACAAATGGTGCGGGCTACAGTGGGTTGTCTGGCGCTCCCACTATTTTTATTCGCGGTCTTGGTCAATCTGACTTTCTCGCTGTTACCGACCCGGCGGTCGGCGTTTATGTGGACGGTGTTTACATCGCGCGTTCTGTAGGAAGTCTACTTGAGTTGACAGACTTTGAGCGTATTGAGGTTTTACGTGGACCGCAGGGCACACTGTATGGACGTAATACCGAAGGTGGAGCAATTAATTTAGTGAGTCGCGACCCGGGTGAGGAATTCGGAGGGAAAGTTTCCCTCGATATGGGCGGCGACGGCTTCTTACGCTTTAAGGGTAGTGTTGATGTTCCCTTTGATGATAATGGCTCAGGTGGTCGATTCACGGTATACCACAAAGAAATCGACGGTTTTGTGGATGTGCTTCAGGCCAGTGACCAGGACTTTGCCGATGGTCTGACGCGAGACGTTGCGCCTGCCGGATTTTACGATGATTACAAGTTAGGTCAGCAAGAGGTTACCGGACTTGCCGCGAAGTTGGTTTTTGTGTCGGGTGACTCATTCCGTGCGGATGTCGCTATCGATCTTACGGAAGACAGCTCGACACACAGTCCGAAATCTTATCAGGGGTGGGGCCTAACGGTTCCGGCGGCCGGAATTACTTCTTTCCCTGCAGGCGTACAGGCGTCGCAGATTAATGCGGCGAATTTATGTTTCCCGGGTGTTCGAAACCCTGGGGCGGCCGCAGCGGCAATTAACGCGGGACAACAGACTGATCCCTCAAACCCGAACTGTGTGTCTACTCGCTATAGCTCCCCCGATTTTTACTCAGCCTTCATTAGCTTTCAGGATCGAGATGGCAATTGGATCAAGCCCGAGAACACTGTCGATACGGGTGGTATTTCTCTGACGATGAGCTGGGACCTTGATAACGTTTCAGTAAAGTCGATCACGGCATATCGTGAGTTGGAATCGCAGTTTTATCATACGTTTGGCGGCGCGCCTTTCATGACGTATCAGAATAACAACAATGACTTTAACAATGAGCAGATATCACAGGAATTTCAGTTTAGTGGTGGATCTGAAGACGGCCGCCTGAGTTGGGTTACCGGACTATACTTTTTTGAAGAGGAAGGTAGTCAATCAGTCAACATCTGGCGTCCGCACTCGTTCGGTGGCAGGCAGCCCAGCTCTCAGGACCGTCGAACCATTGAAAATACGTCTCAAGCAATCTTTGGACAATTTACTTACGGATTGTCAGATGCGTGGGATCTGACACTAGGCTATCGATATTCTGACAACGAGAAGAACTACTTCTATGAGCTTTGCAATAGCACCGGTACGGCGGTGGGTATTGAAAACTGTGTTGACGCGCCGCTGGAACGTACTGGCACGATGGCAATTACGGAAAGCAACGTCAATTTGACCCTTGGATGGAACGCAACCGAGGACGTCTTTGCTTATGCGTCCTTCGCTGATGGCTTCCGTGATGGTGGTTTCCCAGCACGTTTCAATACACGATCGGTGAACATTCCAGAGCCGATGACTTACTTTTCACCAGAGTATGTGGACACATTTGAAATAGGCGTTAAGGCTGACTGGGCCGACGGACGCTTGCGTACAAATTTCGCATGGTTCTACAGCGATTACCAAGACTTACAGGGTGGTGGAGCAGTCCCAAACTTAGATCCCGGCATCGTAGGTTCATCTACGGTTAATAAAGGTGATGCGACCATGACGGGCGTGGAAGGAGAAATTCTTTGGGCAGTGACCGACAATCTCCGCATTGACTGGTCATTTGGTACGCTCGATGCGGAATATGATTGCATTAATCAGTTTGCTGGTACCAGCGAGATTGTCGGCTGCTCGGCTGACTCTGAGCTCGGCGCATGGCCTGTTGACATCAATATCAATACACCTATTCAGTTTGCGCCCGAGTTTAACACCAACATCGGTGTTTCCCACTCGTCGATCCTGAACAGTGGCGGCGAAATTTTAACTCGCGTCGACTGGCGGTACACCGACGAGCAATGGGGGCAGGATGGTGGAGATCCCATCATGTTGACTCCCAGCTATAAGGTGATGAACGCCTCCCTGACTTATTTCCCCGTGGATGCAAATTGGAATGTTGCACTTACTGCGCGGAACGTAACGGATGAAGAGTACTTCGTGCGAAGCTTGGTCGAGGTTAACTCAGGCGCCTACGGTGGCGTTCCAGCAAGGGGGCGATATGTGTACCTAGGATTTAGATACGAATTCTAGTGAGACAGGACTTTTTGTAAGCATCGATAACGACGAGGTAATGAGGTAATTGGTGGTAAATATAAAGGCATTATTGACGGACTTATGGACCGCAAGGGTACTCGTCGTTATCGGGCGCTTCTTAGCAAAACGACATTTTTCTGAGGCCCAGTAATGGGCCGTCTGCGGGAGCAAGCACTTAAAGCGAGTATTCGGCTCGCTCTCAGCGTCGGCTTCTCTATTTTATTTCAGTCAGCTTATGTTTATTCGCAGGGTGCTGCCAACTCAGTACCTCTGATAGAGCAAGATGACGCTCTTGCGATTTCGGACCACGTTTATGTAATTCTCGATGACAATCGGAGGTTTGTACCCAATGTTGGTATTGTTGTCGGCAATAAAGCAACGCTTGTGATTGACCCTGGGTTGGGGTTGAAAAATGGTGAGATCGTACTGGAAGAAGCACGAAAACTCAGTAGCAATACCAAATTCTTCATCGCCTCTACTCATGTGCATGCCGAGCATGATCTAGGAGCAGGTGCCTTTCCCCAAGAAGCCACAATGATCCGATCTCAAGATCAGCAACGCGACATTGAGGAATTCGACCTACAGCATGCTGGGCGATTGTCCAAACGATCGAAGGTGCTGGCGAATCTTCTAGAGAATGCTTTCACAAGACCGGCTGATGTGTTGTGCGACACCAAGTGCACTATTGACTTGGGCGGAGTGAACGTGACGCTTCAAGCGGTAGGTCCAGCTCATACCTTTGGGGATACGGCTTTTTTTGTTGAGGAAGACCGTGTTTTATTCTCGGGCGATGTGGTGATGCGCCGATACCCTAGGTTTGCCAGTCCCACGTCCGGACTCGAGGTCTGGTTATCTGCGCTGACCGAGCTAAAGCACTTTGATTTTGACGTGCTGGTCCCTAGTCACGGCCCGCTAGGCGGCACTGAGTCGATCGAAGCGTACGAGGCCTATTTCACTCATATTCAATCGCGTGTTGGAGAGCTTCTCGCGAAAAAAGTGTCCACGGATACGATAGTGGAGCAAATAACCCTGGAGCTGCTCCCAGAGCTTTCGGACTGGAAAGAGGATGGCGCTCGATTTATTGACATTGCCGTAAGGAAAGCCATTGATGAGGCCAATTTAAAACTAACTTCCTTGTCAGAATCGGAAGCTCCCTAAATGTTGACTCCAGAGACTTAGGTTGCAACTTCCTGACTGTTAGAAAGGTAAAAAAAACCCATGACATCTAACAAAGATCAACCGTCTGATTTAAGTATGGATCGCCGAAAATTCCTGTCGTCTGCGACGGCGGTGAGTGCTACCACGATTATTGGCTCATCGATGGCACCGGCAGCAGAAGCTAGCGATAAATCGGTAAAGCCCCCGAGCGCTTCACAGCTCATGATGGAAGACGAGGTGCCCGAGGGGTATTCAGCGGAGCAGGCCAAGGATTATTTTGTAAGCAGTCCAGGGTCCGATTTTATGGTCGATGTTGTCAAACAGATGGGTATCGACTTCGTAACGACCAACCCAGGATCTAGTTTTCGCGGTATTCACGAATCAATTGTTAATTACGGCGGTAATCAAGCGCCAGAGTTGCTGACTTCGGTGCACGAAGAGCAGGCCACCGCCATGGCGCACGGTTTCTATAAAGTGACAGGCAAACCACTCATTCCATTAGTGCACGGCACAGTAGGTCTGCAACATGCGTCTATGGCCGTTTACAACGCTTGGAGTGACCGTGTGCCGATGATTATTCTGGCCGGCAACCACATGGACGTGATGGATCGGAGAGCAGGAGCTGAATGGGCTCATTCGGCTCAGGACTGTATTCGTGTAGTGCGAGATTATATTAAGTGGGACGATCAGCCTGTTTCACTCCAGCATTTTGCGGAGTCGATGGCGCGCGCCTGGAAAATTGCCATGACGCCGCCCCGAGGACCTGTTGCTATAGCTATCGATGGGCATTTGCAGGAAGCCGAGCGCGGAGATCTAAAGCTGCAGATCCCGAGAATTACACCGACGCAGCCTCCTGTTGGTGACGAGGGTGCGATAGCTGAGGCTGCCCGACTGCTTGTAGAGGCAGAGAACCCGGTCATTGTTGTTGACCTTATGGCTCATGACCAAACGGGTATCGAGCGATTGGTTGAGCTGGCCGAATCGTTACAGGCGCCGGTTGTCAATCAATTTGGACGAATGAACTTTCCGAACCGTCACCATCTCGCGCAAGGTGCTAGCGTCATTGCTCAAGCTGACGTGATTCTTTGTTTGGAACTTAATGATACCTGGGGAACAATCAATACAATGCGGGACCGTGTTCATCGAGAGTCACAACGCAGAGCTCGGTCCGATGCGAAGGTAATTGATATCGGTGTCAAAGACCTGTTTATAAAGTCCAATTATCAAAATTTTCAGCGCTATTTCTCGGCTGATCTATCGATAGCAGGTGATGGTCAGGCGACCTTACCGAGTCTTACGGAAGCGGTCAGGTCTGCAATGAAGCGGTCAAGACGGTTGTCAAATTCAGAGCGCGAGTTGAGATGGCAAAGTCAGCATCGACGCTCCTTTGAGCAAGCTCTCGATACGGCTAGGTATGCTTGGGATGCAAGCCCCGTGAGCACTGCTCGGCTCTTTTCGGAAATTTGGCAGGTTGCTAAGGATCGGGACTGGAGTCTGGTTTCAGACGATAAATTAAAGAGTGGATGGGGAACCCGATTGTGGCCCATGAGTAAACACTATCATTATCTAGGTCGTTCTGGTGCCGGTGGTGTTGGGTACGGAGCCCCCGCCGCAGTCGGAGCCGCATTGGCGCTTCGAGATAAGGGTATCTTACCCATCAATGTCCAATCTGATGGCGACATGATGTTCTCACCGGGCGCTTTTTGGACCGCGGCACACCACAATATACCCCTACTAACCGTAACTCATAACAACGTGGGTTATCACCAGGAAAACATGCACCTGCAGCGCATGGCTGTGCGGCGACGGCGAGGCACTGAAGGCAACTCACTGATTGGAAATGAGCTTCGGAATCCAGATCTCGACCTTGCGAAGATTGCAGGTGGCATGGGTGTTTGGTCCGAAGGGCCTATTCACGATCCAAATGAATTAGGGCCTGCACTCAAAAGAGCAATGGATGTTGTCGATCAAGGTGAGCCGGCATTTATAGATTGTCGTTGTCAGCCGAGGTAGGGAGAGATTGAAGATGACTTGGTGGAGAAAGTGGCTTTCGGCTATTCTTTTTGGGTCAACCTTACTCTCGTCTCATGCCGCAGTCTCGCAGCAGACTGAATTGGATATGAGGTCGGGAAAGGCCCTGTACGAGCGCTTTCAGTGTTGGCAGTGTCATGGGTATGAGGGGCAAGGCGGCAGGTCGGGGCCCCGAATTGCGGATAAAACATACCCGTACAGCGTATTCTCAGTATTTGTACGATATACGAACCTTATGCCAGCTTACTCGCCTAGCGAGTTAAGCGATGCTCAGCTCGAGCAAATCTATCAGTTTGTCCAATCACTTCCCGCGCCCGCTTCTCTTGAGGATGTCTCAATCGTAGATTACGAATAACCATGATAGACGTCGATGCATGCCCAAAGCCATGGTGAATATGATCGTTTCGCTTCGTTCTCGTCAGTGCCCCATGGACCGGATCACCTCTCGCGCTCTTCCATATGAAGTAATGGTAAATCCTATTCTTAAAAACAGTTAGTTAGGCAATCTGGAGTAAATCATGAGGGCTCGGAAAAAATGACAACTACGCGCGAGCTAATCGATAGGTCTAAGGTAACCGGGTTGCAGATCACGGTGCTAATGGTCTGTTTCTTTGTAAATATGCTGGATGGAATGGATGTTTTAGCCATTTCATTCGCCGCGCCGGCGATCACGGCTGAATGGGCGATAACACCTGAGTCATTGGGTATTGTCTTCAGTGCTGCGCTGGTTGGAATGACTGTGGGCGCGGTATTTCTGTCACCTTACAGCGACATTGTCGGGCGGCGAAAGGTCATGTTGGGTAGCCTAGTCCTGATTTCCGCAGGTATGCTTGCCACGTCGCATGCAGCTTCAATTTCTCAGCTAATTATTCTCCGGTTTTTTGCAGGAGTTGGTATTGGGTCAATGCTGGCCAGCATGACGTCGCTGGTGTCTGAGTACGCACCGGATCGTTTACGCAATCTCTTTATTTTAATTCTTCATGCTGGCTATCCCGTTGGTGCAATGCTCACAGGGTTTCTCGCGGCGGACTTATTGCCGGCGCACGGGTGGCGACCTTTATTCACGTTCGCCGGTTGCGCGACACTCATCGCATTACCTCTCGTTTATTTCATGCTTCCCGAATCCTTGGATTTTTTGACACAAAGACAGCCAGATCGCGCTCTGCCAAGAGTTAATACTATTTTAACAAAGATGGGGCACCCCAATCTGCAAGATCTTCCTGCGCATGAACGGGGAAGTATGAACTTGAAGATCGGGCTTGCTGCTTTATTCAGCGACTCTCTTCGCGCTAAGACACTTAATCTTTGGCTAGCGTTTTTTATGAGTTTTGCGACCCTTTATTTTCTGCTCAGCTGGGTTGTTAAATTAGCTATTGACGCAGGACTTGAATTGGAAAATGCAATATACGCGGGGGTTTGTCTGAACCTCGGAGCGTTTTTTGGATCAATCAGCTTAGGCGCCATATCGAACAGGATTGGGCTAAGCAGAGTAATTTCATTATTTTTCCTCATTGGTGCTGGTTTTATTATTGCTTACGGAACTTCGGACGTAACCGTTGTTTGGAAGTTGGTGCTAGTGTTCGTATTGATGTATTTCGTGCAGGGTGCGTTTACCGGCTTGTATGCTGTTGCCGCACGCCTTTATCGCACGGAGATTCGAACGACAGGTGTGGGTTGGGCCATTGGCGCCGGACGCCTTGGAGCTATATTCGGACCCATTGCTGCCGGTATGCTTCTGGGGGCAGGCGTTTCAATTGAATGGACTTTCATCCTATTTGCGATTCCTATGTTATTTGCTGGTTTCTTCACATTACTCATCGGTTTAGAGGAGTAAACGCATTACGTTTTTCTACGAGCGCTTGTGGAGAGTTTTGTGGATTCGCTGCGGTATCTATGAAGCCCCGCGCTTGTTTCAGAGGACTAATGTTTGTTAGCGGGCATATTGCTCCCTGTGTAACAAATCGTTAGCGTCCGTCAGGAGATTAGATGCGCCTCAGATGCCCGCTGGTGCTTAACGTGTGGCAGGATATTAATCGAGCGGCCTTACCCACGGCACATACCTAGTCAGCAGCAAAGCAGTAAAACAGTCCGTCACCACCCGATACTTTAAGCTCATCATGACTGCAGCCGCGAGATCGATGGGCTGAATTCCACGGACTACCGGGAACAGTGCGCCGGTATCGATCGGAGTGCCCCAGAACCGCTCGACCCTCTTTGCTGCTGGTCCAGTTGCTACAGGTCATATCTTCACCAGGAGGATAAGCTGTCCCATCAATTTTAGTCCCAGTTAAAATGTCATGCTTGTTTGGTGAGTCACCAAATGCGCGGGAGTTTACTTTGAGCCCTTGTTCTGTGAGCGCATGTTCGTAGTTAATATTGGAGTTGTCATACAACAAACTTTCAATGTTGGATGCGATTACCACGCCCTTCACATTAAGCCACGGACCCTCGCCAATTCGATCGATTGCGTTGACCGCCGGTTCTGTTTTGGTTGCCTGCGTGCTCAGATACGCTCGCCACTCGCGATCCCCCGAACCCACTGCCTCAGCAAGATTCTGGCAGTGAGCGTCGGCGCCTTTGAGCCCACCAAGATCACCGCCGTTACCTAGACCAACGCTCGTGATAAAAAAACCCATCGGAGATGGGTTGTGTTCTTGGACTGCATCGAGACTGGGCTGCGCATGAACACTATGAGATGACAAAGAAATCGTAACTAGACTCATAAGTAAGGAGGTAGTGCGAATCCTAATTAGCGACATAAATTGGTTACTCCATAAGGGTGAGCTAAAGGGTCCTACTTCAATTCAATTTTTCGTTCTGTTGCCTGGACTCGCACTAAACGACCAAGAGGAAGATCAACTGCTTCGCATCAAAAACCGGCATATCCGTAATTTATCCAAACCTATTAATAAATCGATTATTTATCAATATATAATACAATATCGTTATTTTTTCTTATACTGTAACGCAGATGAAAATAAATGGCCGCATTTAGCGACCAAGCCAAGTAACAAGTAATTGGGAGACTAATAATGGCGTACCGTCCAGGCACACAAGGCATGATGCAAGTTGATTATGAGGAGCGAATCAACTTTGATCGGATGCGCGAACATCGGGTAAGTCGTATCAAGAGGTATATGGATGTGTTTGACATAGAATGCCTGTTGTTGTTCGACACTGGTAACAAGCGTTATTCAACATCGACGGCGGTCTGTTCTCCTGAAATCGATAACATGGGCCGATATGCCATTATTCCCAGGAATGGTCCCCCACACATATTTGGCTTTGGGTCAGAAGTAGCTTCGGAGAAGCTTAACTGTCCGTGGATTGCTGACTACACATTCCCGGCACATGGAACTATGTTTGGAGCGTTGCCGCCTGACTGGGGCTGCTCAGCGGGGTTTCTAAAGGACCTCGATATGGTTCTCGATAACTTCCAGCTTGATAAAAAGAAAATCCGAATTGGAGTAGACGTTATCGAATCGCAGATTCTTCTAGCGATGCAGGAGAATGGCTATACGATTGCCGATGGCCAGGTGGTGATGCAGCACGCCCGTGCGATAAAAAACGAAGATGAAATTGCGTTGATAAAACACGGTGCTGCGATTGTTGACGCGGCGTTTCATAGAATCGCCTGTGAAATTCGTCCCGGCGCAAAAGAGAATGATTTGCAGGCGGTGGCGGCACACGAAATGCATCGATTGGGCGCGCAGTGGATCCACAACATACAAGTGACCTCAGGAAATCGCACGAATCCGCATCCACATCTAAGTTCAGACCGATTATTGCAACCAGGCGATATCATCTTTATGGATATCGTATGCCTCTATAACGGCTATCACACCTGCGTCTATCGTTGTTTTACTGTTGGCGCTCCGTCGCAGAAGCAAATTGACACGCATGCGCGCTGTCTTGAAATTCAGCTGGGCGGTATTGAAGCCGTAAAACCGGGGGCAACAACCGCGGACGTAGTGACCCGCTGGCCCGACTATCGTGAGATGGGGGCGTTAAACGAACATGAGATCTTTGGACTTCAATACGGTCACGGAATCGGTGTGGGCTTGTGGGAATTTCCAATCATTTCAAGGGCCTATAGTATCGAGCACCCGGTTGAAATTGAGCCAGGGATGGTTTTTGCTCTCGAAACCTATGCGGGTAACGAAGATGGTTCGGATGGCGTTCGCCTAGAGGATGAGGTGGTTGTGACAGAAACCGGGATCGAGGTCATCACAAAATTCCCGACTGACCGAATCATCGGTTGTGGAATGAATTATTGAATAACGTGCCGATAAGAGTTGCCGTAATTCCCGGTGATGGCATCGGGAAAGAGGTCATGCCTCAGGGCATTGATGCGCTCGAGACAGTGGGCTGTCATTACGGAATTGCTTTTGAGTGGCAGGAATTTGACTGGTCCTGCGATAGGTTTCTTCAAACGGGCCGTATGATGCCAGCCGATGGCATTGATCAGTTACGTTCCTTTGACGCCATTTATCTTGGTGCTGTCGGATTTCCTACGGTGGCTGATCATGAGTCATTGTGGGGACTTCTTATCCCGATTCGTCGAGAGTTCGATCAATACGTTAATTTGAGGCCAGTGCGGTTGTTCGAAGGCGTGCCTTGTCCACTCAGTGGGCGTGAGCCGGGAGACATCGACATCATGGTTGTTAGGGAAAATGTCGAGGGAGAGTATTCAGCAATTGGTGGCATTCAGTATGAAGGTACTGAGCATGAGACAGTTATTCAGCAGAGCGTGTTTACCCGGCGCGGCACCGATCGCGTACTTAGATACGCATTTGATCTCGCAGCGAGTAGATCGGCTAAACACCTGACCTCCGCCACCAAATCCAACGGTATTATTCATTCCATGCCCTACTGGGATTCCCGCGTTGCTGAGATGGCAAAGCATTACCCAAGCGTTAGAGTCGATCAAAGTCACATTGATATTTTGACGGCAAACTTCGTGCGCGCACCGGATTACTTTGATGTTGTGGTGGGAAGTAATCTATTTGGAGATATCTTGTCAGATTTGGGACCGGCTTGTACCGGAACCATTGCCATCGCACCTTCAGCAAATTTGAATCCAAGTAGAGAAGCTCCGTCTATGTTCGAACCGGTGCACGGTTCAGCTCCCGATATTGCGGGTCAAGGGATCGCAAATCCAATCGGCACAATATGGGCGGGTGCAATGATGCTAGATCATTTGGGTTATCGTGAGGCCCACGACAGTATCATGACAGCGATCGAAACTACCCTTCGTGCCAGAGCTAATCTCACGCCTGACATGGGAGGTACAGCTAGTACTAAAATGCTTGGCACCGAAATTGTAAACGCGATTTTTTGAGCGGAGCTACAATTTTTAAGGTGTGAAATCATCGAAATCCGCTGTCGATTGAGGCCCAGAAATGAAGCTAGATCTTCATTTTTGTAGTAGCTCTTGATCTTGCCGGTATGGGTGATCCTACGATTTTACAGAAGCAGGCACCCAATCGAGCCCACCGCTAAACTCCGCTTCCTATACAAGCGCCAAGCTCAGCGCAGGGAACAAAATCAATAGTATTAAGACAAACAGCATAATGATCGCAAAGGGGAATGCCCCGGCAAAGACATCGAATAAACTTACTCGGTCGTCATCTAGCGTTGATTTTATAACATAGCAGGAGATGCCTAATGGCGGGGTCAGCAAACCAATTTCAGCACCAACAATGGTAATGATTCCGAACCAGACAAGATCTACTTCGTGAGGTGTCAGCACTGGAATGAAGAGCGGCACCATAATGAGGATAATTGACGTCGTATCTAGAATTGTACCCAGTAGAATGAGCACACCTACATAGATTGCGAGTATGCCGTAAAGTCCAATTTCCGCTGCGGCAATCCATTCACCAAGCTCATTAGGCAGTCCCGACATTCCGAGCATTCGGCTGTACATCGTCGCGGCGACGATAAGTATTAATATCGAAGCTACGATGTGACCTGTCTCGATCAGGACGTTCCACAGCACGGAGCCACTGAGTTTTTCTTTAAAATAGGCCGTTACCAGTGCGCCTACTGCGCCTACTGCGCCCGCTTCCGTTGGTGTGAATACGCCTCCGTAGATTCCACCAAGCACCAATAAAATTAAGACCACCAAGGGTGATGTCTTGGCTACCATTTCTCCTGAAGATAGCGTCACCATCGTATTTGTCTCGAGTGCGCGCTTTTTCGGATCTCCAACGAATTTTGGGAAGAATATCGCCATAGTGATTATGGCCAAGATGTAAGATAGCGCTAGCAGCAGTCCGGGAATGATTCCCGCTTTGAACATAGCGGCTACCGATTGTTCTGTGATGATTGCGTATACAATGAGCATCACGCTCGGCGGTATGAGCATACCTAGAACCGAACTTCCTGCGACGACGCCTACGGCAAATCTTGGCGTATATCCAAATCGCATCATTTCAGGAACAGCAACGCGAGTGAATACTGAAGCTGACGCGATGCTTACACCCGTGATCGCAGCGAAAACGGCATTTGCCACCACAGTTGCTACTCCAAGGCCGCCTTGTACTTTCTTGAGTAGCTGGTTGGCGACTTGGTAAATGTCTCGCCCCATTTCTGCATGACTGACGAGTAAGCCCATCATTACAAAGAGCGGGATCACACCAAATACGTAGTCTTCCAGACCATTTGATGCGGCAAGTGTGACTAGGTAAATCGGAGCCTCGAGGCCACCCCGCAGATACCACGCGGATAGCAGCGACACTAGACCCAATGCGATGGGTACATACATGCCGGCGTAAATGAGCACCAATATGGCGATAATCGAGAGAAGTCCTACCTCAATGCCTGTCATAACAACTCGTCTTCCCCACTCCTCAAGGCATCGATATGCCGCATCGCCAGATCAATAAAGACAAAGACGACGCTAATCGCACCGATCACAACAAT
>Ga0213865_10001983_pt1 | contig 13070 bp, 11 predicted proteins | sample PICome_6_FD_160100 | JGI IMG/M metagenome (GOLD analysis project Ga0213865, IMG submission 160100) | Coastal seawater microbial communities near Pivers Island, North Carolina, United States - PICO282 | ecosystem: Environmental > Aquatic > Marine > Coastal | place: USA: North Carolina...
TGAAAGTGTAGGGGCGATGTCCCGAATTTCGGTTCGGGCGTAGGTCCGGCCTTGTGGAATGCCGGGCCCCATGATCAGGAAAGGCACGTGGGTGTCGTAGGCGTAGGGGCTACCATGACTGGTACCGGTCCGTCCGTATTCGAGAAAACCAGGCTTCAGGACGACGACGACATCACCAGATGCCTGAGCGTGCCAGCCGCGCTGAACATTGGACTCAGCCCCTTCAGTGAAGTGGCCCATCCTCAAATCTGCCGCAGTGAGGGTGCGCTGTACTTCTGGAAATTCCGCGGCCACAGCCGCTGTAAAACGGGCGGCTTCATCGGCATCGATCCCGGCTTCGCGCATGACGCTGCGGTCGAGGAAGAACTGGTCGTTGTCATACTCTCTGATTACATCGCTCCGGCCGTACTTGGCGCCCACGGCAGCGTAAACGGTCGCCTTCATGCGCTCGGGGTTCCAGTAATCCACGGGAAGGCCGCGTTGCTTTTCGAGTCCGGGCACGGTCACGCCGCCGTGATCGGCTGTCAGGAATGCGGTCCACATGCCTTTGCCAACCTGGGCATCGAGGGCATCGAATAGCCGGGCCAATTCGTCGTCGAGCCGGCGGTAGATGTCCTCGGTCTCCATGGCATGGGCCCCAAACTGATGGCCCACGTAATCGGTGCTGCTGAAGGACAGCGCGAGTACATCCGGTGTCTCGTCCGCTCCGAGCTCTTCGGCTTCGAGGGCGGCCAGGGCAAAGTCCACCAGCAAGGTGTTTCCGTGCGGGGTTCCTTTGATGATGTCCACACCGCCATTGGCCTCTGCCAGGGCGGCGAGGTCATAAGGGAAGGTGGGGCGGTCTGTACCACGCCACTTGCCCTCGAAAGGGGTGTTGTCCGCCATGCTGCCGCTGTAGGTTTCGGGCGCATCGCGCAGCGACCAACCGGCACCGATCAGCGCTTTTGCAGCGTCCGCTTTGTTGAATTGCTTGACCCATTTTGGCAAGGACTCCACGTAGTGTGAACTCGTGACAAACTGTCCGTCGACGACCCAATACGCGGCATCTGCAGCATGGCCTGCGGGCAGGATGGCGCCCCTGTCCTTCATGCTCGCTCCAATGACCTTGGGTGTGTTTCCGCCGCGGCCACTGAAATGCAGTTTGAACTCGTCGGCCCAAGTGCTCGCTTTCATGCGGTTTGGAGACATCTGTCCTTTGGTGCCGATGTCGGAGTTGGGCATGCCCACGGGGTCGACGGTGCTGTCTTGTGCACAGTACACCTTCCGCCCCTCGTTTCGGTCAAACCAATTGTTGCCGATGATGCCGTGTACGGCAGGTGTGGTGCCCGTGGCAATGCTCGCATGGCCTGGCCCCGTGTAGGTTGGAGCATAACTGAAATGGTGGTCCATGCCCGCAAACCCTTGGTCGAAAAACCTTTTGAAACCGTCCGGGCCAAATCCGGCTGCATAGCGGGTCAAATAGTCGGCCCGCATTTGGTCGACGGTGATGGCCACGACCAGTTTGGGCGGGGTGTTTTGGGCGGTAAAACCGGCAGGCGTTTGCGACCATGCTCCTGGTTGTGCTCCAAAGAGCAGGCACAGGGAGAGCAAGGTGGCCGAGAGGACGAATCGAAGGGGCATTGCGGTCGGAATCGACCGTGAATTTAACGCCGCAACCCGCCGCTGACGAGCGCAAACACCAAGACGCACGCCAAAACGCTAATGAGCACGTTCGCCAAGGCCCATCCCCATTGGCCCGAAGCCATGAGTTTGTGTGTGTCTGCGCTGAAGGTGCTAAAGGTGCTGAAGCCCCCACAAAAGCCGATGGCAATGGCCGCTTGGAGGGTCATGTGATCGGGCCATTTCGCAGCGAACCTGGTGGTGGCCCAAGCGAGAATGGCGGTGGCCAGAAGATTGGCCAGCAACGTCCCCATGGGAATGGCAGTTTTGGCATTCAACCACACCCCGAAAATGTGCCGGACGACAGAGCCCAATCCGCCGCCCATGAAGATGGCCAACAACAAGTAAGGAGCCAGTGGATTCATGGGGTGGAAATGGCCGGAATAAAGCGGTGAAAAAGGGTGAAAGTGGCGAGGGCAAACCCTGCGCCGAAAAGCGCACCAAACATTATGTCGCCCGGATAATGCACGCCGAGATATATTCTCGTCCAACTCACGATTCCCGCCCAAAACCACATCCAGCGGGTCCCTGAGGACCCCAGCAGGAGCATGGTGATGGCGGCCAGTCCAAAGGTGTTGGCGGCGTGCGATGAAACAAAGCCGAAACGGCCTCCGCGGTAGGTCTTTCCTTCGGGCGATGTGTGGAGGATGAGTTGCCCGTCAAGGGCCTCGTTGTGGCTGGGCCTCAGACGTTCAAAGCCCGGCTTGAACAAGCGGCTGCTGATGGCGTCTGTTCCGGCAAACGTGGCCAGGATCACCACCATTTTCAAGGCGCCCGTGCGCCAGGAGCTTCCTTTGAAAATCCGCCAAATGACCCACAGGTACACCGGGGCGGAGCACCACGGTTGGGTGAGCCACCACGCGGCCTCAGCCAGGGCTTCAGGGGCGCCGTTGAGCCACAGGAGCAGGGCTTCGTCCCATGCCTGGAGGGTGTCGGTCACTTCAGCTGTAAATGGCCTCGATCACCTCGGCATAGCGGGCCAAAATGGGCTTGCGCTTGAGCTTGAGGGTGGGGGTCAATTCGCCGCCATCGATGGTGAATGGGGCGGGGAGGACGCGGATTTTCTTGACCTTCTCCCACGATGCAAACGGGGCCACCAGTTCATCCACATCTTGCTGAATTCGGGCTACGATTTCAGCGTCGTTGGGAATGTCAGCCTGTGCTGGGCAATCTCGGTTGTGGCGCTTGCACCATTCTTCCAGCACGACCATGTCGGGAACGACGAGGGCAGCAGGGTGTTTGCGGCTTTCTCCGATGACCATGACCTGTTCGATGAAACGAGAAGCTTTCAGGGCGTTTTCGAGCAACTGTGGTGCGACATACTTGCCGCCAGAGGTCTTGAACATCTCCTTTTTTCGGTCAGTGATCCGGAGGAACCCTTCCTCAATGACCCCAATATCACCGGTGTGGAACCAGTCATTCTTGAGGACTTCATTGGTCTTCTCCTCGTCCTTGTAATAGCCCATCATGACCTGGGAGCCCTTGACGAGGATTTCACCGTCATCGGCGATGTTGACTTCCGTATCCGCGATCAGTTTGCCCACGGTACCGATGCGCAGCATGTCCTTGGAATTCAGGGAGTTTACAGAAACAACAGGCGAGGTTTCGGTCAGGCCATATCCCTCGTAAACGGGGATGCCTGCCCCGTTGAAGAAGCGGGCCAATCGCGGGGCGAGTGCAGCAGATCCGCAGGCCACGGCCATGATCTGGGTCAGCCCCAAGGCTTCCTTGACCTTGTCAAAAACCAATTTCCGGGCAATGCCCAGTTTCCATTCATAGAAACCTCCGTTGCGTCCATCGGGCTCCCATTTCAAAGCCAGGTCGACCGCCCAGTTGAAAATGGCGCTTTTGACGCCGCCGGCGTCGCGGCCCTTTGCCACGATGGCGTCGTGAAACTTCTCGAGGAGACGCGGCACGGCGGTAAACATGTGTGGCTTGGCGCCGGCGAGGTCATCCTTGACCGTTTCGAGGCTTTCTCCGAAGTGAATCATGGCCCCTTCATGCATGTAGAGGTAGTGCAGCATGCGCTCGAAGATGTGGCAGACCGGGAGGAAGCTCAGTACCCTGTACTCTGTGCCGGGCGTGCGTTCCGGAAGGCGTGGCACAGCATTCAATGCGTTCTGGGCGATGTTGTTGTGGCTGAGCATGACCCCCTTGGGTCGGCCTGTCGTACCCGAGGTGTAGATGATGGTGGCCATGTCCTCTTTCTGGACGCCGTCCCTGCGCTTGTTCAGCTCTGCCTTGAGGTCATCACCTGCAGCGCTACCCGCCTGCACGACCTCTTTCCAAGAGGTGGCCCCGGGCACATCTTCAAAGGTGTAGATGGCTTCGAGTGAAGGCACTTGATCTTTGATGGAACTGACTTTCTCAAACAATTCTGCATTGGACACAAAGCAGAACCGCGATTCGCTGTGGTTGAGGATGTACACATAGTCATCCGGCGTCATCGTCGGATAGATGGGGATGTCGATGCCGCCGGCTTGCAAAGTGCCATGGTCCATCAGGTTCCATTCGCATCGGTTGTTGTGCGAAATCAGGGCGACACGGTCTCCAGAATTGAGGCCCAAGGAGAGGAGTCCCAGGCTGACATGGTCCATTTCTTCCACGAATTGGGCCGTGGAATAGGAGATGGGCTGCCCACCATTGGGCATGGTCATCATGACGTCAAGCGGGCCGTTGGCGAGCTGATAGCGGGGGAAATCGAATAACCGGGTAGGTCGGTTCATGATCAGTTGTGTTCGGTAGGCCCAATGTAGTGGAAGGAATTTGCACTTTCGCAGGGTGACTCCGGCTCAATCCATGGACGACCCCAGAAAGCGATGGCCTGAACTGGCTTTTCCCGCTCAGGAAATTCCTGTGCGGCAGGATGCCGGCAAGTGGCAACTGCGCTGTGCGGTGCGCAAGAAGTGGGTGGCGTTGGAGCCGGAGGAATGGGTGCGCCAGCACGTGGTGCACGCCCTGATAGACTCTGGATGGCCCTTGGGCCGCATGGTGTTGGAGTATCCCGTGCGCTTCGGTCAGGTGGCGGGGCGCATCGACATCGCCTGCATCGACCGCGATGGGTACGTGGCCTTGGCTGCGGAAGTCAAGGCGCCGCAGGTGCGGCTGGACGCAAAAGTCGCGGAACAGGTGGCGCGCTATGACCTCGCAGTGTCAGCTCCGAAGGTTATGATTACCAATGGTCTGCGCACGGCAGTCTGGGAGCGGTCTGCGGAAGGGAAACTGATTCAGGCCAAGCAATGGCCACTTCCTTCATCTGCTTGACCGCTGGTTTTTGTGAACTACGAGTGGCTTTCTGTTGGAAAGCCTTTGGAGGTCCGCACGTGCGAAGCGTGCGTGAACCGGGCGAAGGCGGTATTTTGCACCATGCAACCGAAGGACATTTTGGCCATTTCCGGAAAACCGGGGCTATACAAGGTGCTCAATACCACCCACCGCGCCATTGTGGTGGAGAGCATTCGCGAAGGAAAGCGGAGCGCGGTGCCCTCCTCTGCTAGGGTCTCTAGCTTTGAGGACATCAGCATCTTCACCTATGATGAAGATTTGCCGCTTGCCGGCGTTTTGAATTCCATTCACGCCCACCTCGAGGGTGGCGATGCGCCGACTTCCAAGGAGTCCCATGAAGCATTGCGCAACTTCGTTACGGAAGTGGTTCCAGACCTGGACCAAGAGCGGGTGTACCACAGCGACCTCAAAAAGCTGTGCGCCTGGTACAATGAGCTCAACGACCTGAAAGTGTTGCCCTTCACGGATGAAGATGCCGAGGCCACTGAGGAGGCCGTGGAAGAGAAGGCTGTGGAAGCGGAGGGCCAAGCAGTGGCAGAAGAAGGGGAGGCTGTTGAGGCGGCTTCTGATGAAGACGCAGCTTCCGAAGCATGAGCATGTCCGCACAGAAAGTAGCGGTCATTGGTGCTGGTACGATGGGCAATGGGATTGCCCATGTTTTTGCCCAGTCAGGGCATCAGGTAGCCTTGGTTGACGTCAACGCAGCCGCGTTGGAGCGCGCCCAGGCCACCATTGAGCGCAACCTGGACCGGTTGGTCGCCAAGGAGCGGATCTCGGTCGACGAAAAGGCCGCCACATTGTCACGGTTGCGCGCGACAACGGAGATGCATGGTGCCGTTGCAGATGCGGATTTGATCGTGGAAGCAGCGACGGAACGGCTTGACTTGAAATTGAAGATTTTCGAGCAGATCGACGCCTCGGCTCCCGCTCAAGCCATCCTCGCGACCAACACGTCGAGCATTTCCATCACCCGCATCGCGGCCGCCACATCGCGGCCTGACAAGGTCATCGGGATGCACTTTATGAACCCGGTGCCCATCATGAAATTGGTGGAGGTCATTCGCGGTTATGATACCAGTGATGCCACCACTGAAACCGTCGTGGCCCTGTCCAAGCAGTTGGGTAAGGTGCCAGTGGAGGTCAATGACTACCCCGGTTTTGTGGCCAACCGCATTTTGATGCCCATGATCAATGAAGCCATTTGTAGCCTGCACGAAGGTGTGGCAGGTGTGGCTGAGATTGACGAGGTGATGAAGTTGGGGATGGCCCATCCGATGGGGCCTCTGCACTTGGCGGACTTCATCGGCTTGGATGTGTGCCTCAGCATCATGCGGGTCTTACACGATGGATTTGGCCAGCCCAAATACGCCCCATGCCCACTGCTGGTCAACATGGTGACAGCAGGGAAGCTCGGCGTGAAATCCGGAGAGGGGTTCTATACCCACACCAAGGGCAGCAAGGAGATTGTTGTCGCTCCGACCTTCAGCTGAGCACAGGTGAAAGGATTCCAGCCACTCATCGAGGAAATCAAGGAGCGCCGCTTTGCACCGCTCTACTTGTTGGGGGGCGAAGAACCGTTCTACCTCGATTTGTTGTCGGACGCCATCGAGGCCCACGCTCTGGAAGAGCACGAGCGGGACTTCAACCAAACGGTGCTGTATGGCCGAGACAGCGACCTGGACCAGGTGTTGGCAGCAGCCCGCCAGTTTCCCATGATGGCCGAGCGCCGTTTGGTGCTTGTCAAAGAAGCCCAAGAATTGAGGGAGTGGAAGTCCAAGGAGAAGCTGGAGAAACTGGCGGCGTATGCTGACAATCCCGTGGCCTCCACGGTCCTCGTCTTGGTCCACCGCAACAAGATGCCGGATAAGCGACTGGGTGCTGTTAAGCGCATTCAGCAAGCCGGTGTGGTGTTTCAGTCTTCCAAGATCAGGGACTACAAGCTTCCAGAGTGGATTGAAGGTTATGTGCAGTCCAGAGGGCGCCGCATCAGCCCCCGCACCACACAGGTGATGGCCGAATACCTCGGCAATGACCTCAAGAAGGTGGCTGGAGAGCTGGACAAGCTGTTCATCGCTTTGCCCGAGGGCGGGGAGGTGAGCGATGCTTTGATCGAAGAACACATCGGGATCTCCAAGGAGTACAACATCTTCGAATTGACCGGGGCGCTGGCTGACAAGGACATCGGGCGTGTGACGCGGATCATCCAATACATGCGGGCCAACGAGAAATCCAATCCTGTGCCGCGGATTTTGCCGGTTCTGACCAACTATTTCGGGAGGGTATTGAGCTTTCACCACCTTCCGAGTCACGATCCCTCTGCGGTGGCCAGTGCGTTGCGGGTGCACCCGTTTGCAGCCAAGGAGTACGCGCGTGCAGCCCGCAATTATCCCGCCAGCAAAGTGGCCCGCATTTTTGGTTACCTCAGGGAGTGCGACGCCAAGTCCAAAGGGGTCGGCAACGCCACCGTATTGCCTTTTGACCTGTTGGAGGAAGCCCTTTTCAAGACCCTGCATTGACCGGGAGGCTGCATTTGCGGCCCCGTAGCGAACCGATTCTCCATCCCGTTGTTGCCCAAGACATGACCACCTCAAACGATTTGTTGCTACAGGTGCTCGCTGGCAAGGAGACGCCGCGTCCTCCAGTGTGGCTCATGCGCCAAGCCGGCCGCATTTTGCCTGAATACAGGGCGGTGAGAAGCCGACTGTCCGGGTTTAAGGAACTCGTGGAGACGCCCGAGTTGGCATGTGAAGTCACCATTCAACCCGTCGACCTATTGGGTGTGGATGCGGCGATTTTGTTTAGCGACATCCTCGTCATTCCCGAGGCCATGGGCCTGCCATATCAGCTCATCGAAAAGGTGGGGCCGCGGTTTGAAGAGACCATCAATTGCAAGGCAGACCTCGATCGTTTGCACCCCGTGGAGCCGGAAGAGCATTTGCGCTATGTGATGGACGCCATGCGGATGACGCGGGCAGAATTGGATGGACGGGTTCCGTTGATTGGCTTTGCCGGGGCACCGTGGACGATTTTTTGCTACATGGTGGAAGGCGGAGGCAGCAAAGAGTGGAGCAAGGCCCGGCGCATGCTGCGTTCAGAGCCCGCCCTGGCTGAGGAGTTGCTGGACCGCATCACCGACGCTACGATTTTGTACCTGAATGCCCAGGTGGCCGCAGGGGCCCAAGTGCTGCAGTTGTTTGACAGCTGGGCGGGGGCATTGAGTGCGGAGTTGTTTGATCGCTACAGCATGCCGCGGCTCAGGCGCATTTGCGAGGAGGTCAAGGGGGCGCCATTGATCGTGTTTGCCAAGGGGGCCAGCTGGCAGTTGGACCGACTGGCACAGCTGCCTTGCGCGGCGTTGGGCATTGATTGGCATACGCCCATTTCGGAAGCCCGAAGCAGGGCCCCGCGCCACGTGCTCCAAGGGAACCTCGATCCTTCAGTGCTTTACGGAACAGAGGCGGAAGTCAGGGCTGCAACACAACGAATGTTGTCGGATTTTGGGCGGGGTGGTCATGTGGCTAACTTGGGCCATGGTGTTTATCCCGACATCAACCCTGACCGCGTCAGAGATTTCATTGACGAAGTCAAGCGCAGCGGGCATTGAATAGGGAAGTACATAACACGAAACCATGCGGAAATTGATGATGACCGGCGCGTGTCTCGCGCTGTTGACCCCGGCCTTTGACGCCAACCTCCAAGCCCAGGAAGACAACCTTGTCCCCAATGGCAGTTTTGAGAAAGGCGATGTGAAGCGCCTGAAAGCCTACGGCCAGCTGGAGGACATAACCACGGATTGGTTTGCCTACACGGATGCGCCGTTGGACTTGTTTTCGACGGATGTCAAGAGTGAGAAGGTCGCGGTGCCTTCCAACAGTTACGGGTACGAAGACCCTTCCGATGGCAACCGCTACGCAGGTTTCCGGGCTTACACCAAGTCGCCCAAGATTGCGAGAACCTATTTCCAGGTGCGCCTCTCCGAAAACCTCGAAGCCAACCAGATGTACTGCGTCAGCTTCGATATTTCGCTCAGTGACCTCTCGAAGTATGCCGTTAATGGCATTGGCGCTTATTTCTCGGACCGCAAGGAGACCCAGCCTAACCTCGGCATTGTGGACCGCGATGCCCAAGTCATGCACCGCGCAGATAAAGTGATGCAGGTGATGGAAGGTTGGGAAACGGTGTGCGGCACTGTGCTCGGTACGGGACAGGAAGAGTACATGACGATTGGGGGTTTTAACGGTTCTCGCGACATCGAGGAAGTGAAGGTCAAGAAGCCCCGTTCCATTGCTGGAGTTCAGACCATGCACGCCTATTATTTCCTCGACAACGTGAAAGTCGTCCCAGTGGATGCCAAGAGCCAGTGCAACTGTTCACGCTCCTCCAATACAGCGCCTGACCTCGTATACGGTGGTCCCACATTGGGCAGCGACATCACCGGAAAGGACCTTGTCGAGCGGACTTCGGTCTACTATGCCTTTGTCAAGCGCTCCTTCACAGAGGATGGCAAGTCCGCATTGAATCGCCTTGCAGGTGTCCTGAAGAACAACCCCGGATGGACCCTCGAGGTGAGGGGGCACTGTGACAACGATGAGGTGTCCGAAGGCAAGATCAACCCCCGATTTGCTGACATGGGCCGCAAGCGTGCCGAGCAAGTCAAGCGGTATCTCGCTTCTCAAGGAGTGACGGAGGGCAACATCGTGGTGACCGGATTGGAAAACACCGACCCCGCCAGCACCAAGGATTCGGACTTGTCCCGTGCCAAGAACCGCAGGGTGACTTTCCGGATCAAGTAATCCCATGCGCAAACTGCCGGCCTTAGGGTTGGTCTCGGCCTGTCTTTCCTTCGGGGCAGCAGGGCAGGTCACACCCGCTTTGTTGGACCCTTCCAGCATCGTGAGTGACGGCGGTTTCGAGGACAAGCGGTTTTGTCCATCTGACTACAACCAACAGCGGTTGCGGACGTTGCAGCAGTGGCAGCAGCCTACAGAGGGCACTCCTGATCATTTTTCGGCTTGCAGTCAGGCGGCTGGGGCTGGTGTTCCCATCAACCGTTTTGGTGAAGAGGCCAGCCTGGAGGGGGCTTCTTTTGGAGGGTTGGTGTTGTTTAGTCGCGCCAAATGGCGGTACCGAGAATATCTGACGACAGCGCTCAAGCGGACCTTGGCGCCCGGTGAGTGGGTGTGCATTTCGTTGTGGTATTCGGCAGCCGATCAGGCTGGCGTTGTCGCCGACGGTTTGGGCGCGCTGTTGAGCACGGAGAAGCCCACCGGTGAGCGAGACTTCATCCTCGAATACAGGCCGCAGATGGAAAATCCCGAGGGGCATTTTTTGGAGGCGACGCAAGGCTGGGTCAACTTGTCTGATGCCGTGCAGGCCGAAGGCGGCGAGCGTTGGCTCACGCTGGGCAACTTCGATGGCAAGGGAGAGACCCGTTTGGCGCTCTCCGCCCATGCACCCAAGGATGCCACCGACTGGGCCTATGTCTACTTGGACGGTGTGGAGGTGGTGCCGATTGAGTCGCCCGAGGACTGCGCCTGCTTGGTGCGCAAGATTGACGGGGACATGCAGGACCCGCCTGAGCCATTGACGCGCGTCGCAGAATTGGAGCGTGATACGCTGCACTTTGCTTTTGACGATGCTGGGCTGCAGCCCGAGGACAAGGTCAAGTTGGACCGCTGGGGGCAAATGCTGCGCCGCAACCGGTTTCTTCGATTGGAAGTCCATGGCCACACCGATGCGGTGGGACCGGAAGGCTACAATGCGCAGCTTTCTGAACAGCGGGCGCAGGCGGCTTTTGGTTACCTGATGGACCAAGGCGTGGCGCCGGATCGGATGCGGACTGCGGCACATGGCAGCAGCACGCCAGCGGCTTCCAATGCGGATGCCCGCGGAAGGGCGCGCAACCGGCGTGTCGAGTTTCGCCTGGTGGAACAGGCTTTCATCGAGGTTGAATAGCGCGGAGCAGGCGCAGGCGCAGGCCTGAGCGTGGCGCTGACCAATTAGCCGAAACTCCGCTTCTGCGGAATGGCAAACAGTGTGATGAGCGCGACGGCAAAGAAGCCGATGAGCACCAGGATGGAATTGCGCATGCTGCCCGTCAGGCCTTCGATATAGCCCCAGCTGAACATGCCGATGACCACCCCCAGTTTTTCGAGCACTTCATAGAAGCTGAAGTAAGACGCAGTGTCGTCGGTGTCCGGCAGCATCTTCGTGTAGGTCGAGCGGTTCAGACTCTGGGTGCCGCCCATCATGAACCCGATCATACCAGCGGCAATGAAGAACATGAACACCTCATCGACAAGAGAATAGGCAAAAGCGCAAGTCGCTCCCCACAGGAATGTCGCGGCGATGAGGACTGGGATGTTGCCATAGCGGCGGCTGAGGCGGCTAAACAGGAAAGCCCCGGGGATGGCCACGATCTGCACGAGGATGATGGCCACAATAAGCTGATCGTCAGGTAGATTGATCTCCTTGATTCCAAAGGAAGAGGCCATGAGCATGATGGTCTGAATGGCCATGCTCATGATGAAAAAGCTGAGGAGATACCGGGTCAATTGTGTCTTGCCTTTGAGGTCGAGGGCCACGCCGCGCAATTCCCGGAAACCCTGCCAAAGGAGGTTGCCATCGGGTCGTTCCTTCACCTGAACAGGCATCCGGCGGAAGGTGATCTGCGCCCAACCGGCCCACCAAATGCCAACGCCCACAAAGGCCCAGCGCGTGAGGTGATCTCCGATGCCCATGATGAGGGCCAAGCAAAGGAGCAGAATGATGACCGAGCCTGTAAAGCCCCACGAATAGCCCTTGGCGGAAAGGAGGTCGTGTTCTTCTCGCGGCGCGATTTCGGGGAGGAAGGCGTTGTAGAAGCCGAGGCTGCCCCACGCGCCTACATTGGCCATGAAGAGGGCGGTCATGCTCCATTCAAGGTGTTGTGGGTCGAACCAAAACAGGCCGATGCACCCGGTGGCGCCCATATAGCAGAAGATTTTGAGGAAGGTGAGCTTGCGTCCGAGGTAGTCCGCCATGCCCGATAGGAGGGGTGAGGCGATGATGACGATGAGGAATGAAGCTCCGAGGACGTAACTGTAGAGTTGGGTGTTGATGAACTCCTTGCCGAGAAACATCACTTTGTCATTGACGGTGCCATCGGCGCCTTCCGTGGCGGTAATGGCGTTGTAGAAGATGGGGAAAATGGCCGTGGTAATGACCAGGAAATAGGCGCCGTTGGCCCAATCGTACATGAGCCATCCCATGCGGATGGCCTTGTTGGAGTATTGGCGTGCCTTGCGTTGGAGTGAACCCATGCCCGACAAGATAGGGCGGGGGGCGCGGGGGACTCGCTGGGGTGGGGTTTGAACCGCCTTGATCAGCGCAACAGCCCCTGGCGCTCGACTTCATCCGCGATGTGGTCGCCAATGGCCAAGGAGGCAGTGGCCGCAGGAGAAGGGGCGTTCAATACGTGGACGCTTCGTCCTTGTGAGATGATGCGGAAGTCATCCTTGGTGTCGCCGTCGGGCCGCAACAACAGGGCGCGCACGCCGCTCCGGCCGGGACGGAGGTCGTCCATCTCGAGCGAGGGTACGAGCCGCTGCAGCGTCTTCAGGAAAAGGCGCTTGGAGAAGGCGCGCCGGTACTCATTGATCCCGAAGGACATGTTCTTGAAGAAGAGCCGCCAGGTGCCGCCGTATCCGAGGGCATCTGCGGTGTCACGCAAGCTGAAATCCGTCTTGCCGTATCCCTCGCGCTTAAAGGTGAAGACGGCGTTGGGACCGCATTCGATGTCCCCGTTGGTCATCCGCGTAAAGTGAACCCCGAGGAAGGGGAACTGCGGATTGGGGACAGGGTAGATGAGGTTGCGGACCTTGTATTTGGCGTGGTCCTCGAGCTCATAGTAATCGCCGCGGAAACCGACGACCCGCTCGGGCAGTGCGACCCCATCCTTGCGGGCGAGGCGGTCGGCTTGAAGTCCCGCGCACACCACAAGTCCTTCGGCGGTGTAGTCGCCCTGCGCAGTATGGACGGTAACGCTGTTGGCGTCCTGGGTGAAGTTGCGGGCTTCCACACCGGTGAATACCGCGCTTTCGGGCTGTATGCCGCGGGCTACGTCCACCATCTTGGCGGTGGCACCC
>Ga0213865_10001984_pt1 | contig 13069 bp, 16 predicted proteins | sample PICome_6_FD_160100 | JGI IMG/M metagenome (GOLD analysis project Ga0213865, IMG submission 160100) | Coastal seawater microbial communities near Pivers Island, North Carolina, United States - PICO282 | ecosystem: Environmental > Aquatic > Marine > Coastal | place: USA: North Carolina...
TAGAAGAAGGTTATTTGATTAAAAAATACATGGATTATGTATTAGAACACCACAAGAAACCAAACTCCGTACACTCATTTGCGAAAAAATTTAATTTTAATGAATCTGATTTTTATTCTTTTTTTGGTTCGTTTACTTCACTAGAGTCGCAAATATTTGCTAGATTTTTCGACAACACCATAAACACACTGAAGAAAAGTAAGGACTACAGTAATTTTGATTCAATGAATAAAATTTTGAGTTTCTATTTTACTTTTTTTGCTAATCTAACTGCAAACAGGAGCTACGTAAAATATTCTTTAAGTAATGGTAACAGTAAGTTAAATAACATCAAACAACTTAGATTGTTACGAAAGAAATTTTTGAGTTTTATCGATGGATTAGATCTTGGTATTACAGAGCTTAAAAACAAAAATCTCGATGATGTTAAAGATCGTGTAGTTAATGAATCATATTGGATTCAAATGCTTGTTACTCTTAAATTTTGGTTAGATGACGAATCTAAAGATTTTGAAAAAACAGATTTATTTATTGAAAAATCTATTGCTGCAAGCTTTGAATTAACTTCCACTACCCCATTGAAAAGTGTAATCGATTTTGGTAAGTTTATTTTAAAAGAAAAAATAAACATGAGTTAATGAAAAGCATTGACAGCATACCCATATCTAAATTAGAGCGTGCCTCAAAAATAGTTTCAACTGGAGCTAAAGTAGGTGTTAATTATTTAAAATACTACAGCCAAAGATTAAGTAAGACTGAAACAGAAGCTAAAGATATTCTAAATGAGAACAATGCCGAAGATATTTACAGTGGACTTAAACAACTGAAAGGAAGTGCTTTGAAAGTCGCCCAGATGTTAAGTATGGAAAAAAATTTATTACCTCGAGCTTATGTAGATAAATTCTCACTATCTCAATTTTCGGTACCACCTTTATCTGCTGCATTAGTTGAAAGAACTTTTAAAAAATATTTTGGACTACCACCAAGCGAGGTTTTTGATGAATTTGATCCAAATTCAGTAAATGCTGCTAGTATTGGCCAAGTTCATATAGCAAAAAAATACAAAAAAAAACTAGCCGTCAAAATTCAATATCCAGGTGTAGCAGAAAGCGTTAAATCTGATTTAGCACTGGTAAAGCCAATTGCTTTGAAGATGTTTAATATTAAAGGAAATGGTGCTGACAAGTATTTTAAAGAAGTTGAAGACAAGCTTAATGAAGAAACTGATTATTCTCTTGAAATAAAACAGAGTCAACAAATAGTTGAAGCTTGTGAAAAAATACCAAATATTTTATTTCCAAAGTATTATCCTAAACTATCCACTGAAAGAATCTTGACAATGGATTTTATGGAAGGAAAGCATTTATCTGAGTTTGTTAAGACAAATAATGATCAAAAAAAACTAAATAAAATTGGTCAAGCTTTATGGGATTTTTATATGCATCAAATTCACAATCTAAAGAAAGTTCATGCAGATCCACACCCTGGAAACTTCTTAATAAACAAATTTTCAAAACTGATAGCGTTAGATTTTGGTTGCATGAAATCCATCCCTGAATCTTTTTACAAACCTTACTTCGAATTAGCAAACAAATCAGTTCTAAATAACCCAACCAAGTTTTCTGAAAAACTACATGAGTTAGAAATTTTAAAAAATAATGATACCAGACAAGAAATTCTATTTTTTACAGATATGTTTTACGACTTATTAAGCATATTTACGCTACCATTTCAGAACGAATACTTTGACTTTTCAGATCCAGATTTTTTTGGTAAAATTGGTGATTTAGCAGAAAGGTATAGTAAAAGTACAGATTTAAAAAAATTTAATAACAATAGAGGCTCAAAACACTTCATTTACATGAATAGAACCTTTTTTGGCTTGTACAACTTAATGTTTGATCTTCAGGCTAATTCAATCAAAATCAATCAATTTAAAAATTACTAATGATACACTTAAAAAGACAGGATTTTGAAAAACTAGACCATATTTATAGAATTAATTTAATCAACAGCTGCTCAGGTTTTAAATCAGCAAATTTAATTGGCACAAAATCAAATTCTGGACATACTAATTTAGCAATTTTTAGCTCAGTAACTCACTTGGGATCAAATCCTCCCCTTCTAAGTATAACATTCAGACCAGTAAGCGATGTACCAAGAAATACTTATGAAAATATAAAAGAAACGGGGCAATTTACTGTAAACCACATCCACGAGCCAATAATTGAAAAAGCGCATCATACCTCAGCAAAGTATAGTAAATATATTTCCGAATTTGCGGTTACTAATTTACAAGAGGAATATAAAAATAATTGGCATGCTCCATTTGTTAAAGGATCTCCAGTTCAAATGGCTCTAACATATTGTGAAGAATACTTAATTAAATCAAATAACTGTATTCAATTAATTGGTGAAATTAAAGATTTGTATGTTCAAGATAATTTATTAGAAAATGATGGTTTCATTAATTTATCCAAAGGTAAAATTACAGCAATAAATGGTCTTGATGGTTATAATGTTCCTAAACTAAAAATAAGACTCCCCTACCAAAGACCTGTTAATGCATTAGAACCTAAGTGATAAGATTTTGAAAAAAACTCACTTACCAACCAAAATTTGTATTGTTTGTAACAGATCTTTTTCTTGGAGAAAAAAATGGAAAAATAACTGGCAATCAGTTAAATATTGTAGCAAAAAATGCATAAAAAACAAAAAACATCAATCGTCTGGTTTACCAACAACTTAAGAACAAAAGACAATAATTTATTAAAATCTGCCTCAGATAATTCAGATTTTATCATTGGAGTTTATTGTATTGACTTTTGCGCAAGTGACATGACGTATTATGGTTTTAAAAAAACAAATAAATTTAGAGCTAAATTCCTATTACAAACGCTTAATTCACTTAAAAAAGAACTAAACAAACTAAATATACCCCTTATAATCTTATACAAGGACTATAAGAATAAATTTATTTCGACCATTAATGAATTCAAAGTAACATCTATTTATGTACAAAAAGAGTGGACAAGAGATGAAATAATAAAAATTGATTCAATAAAAAAAATAATTCCTAATAATGTAAAATTTAATGAAATCTATGATCAATTTTTGTATGACCCTTCCAACATTCCTTTTAGTTTTAAAAACATTCCTGATGTTTTTACAAAATTTAGAAAAGAATTAGAAAAAAAGGGGGAGATAATTCCTTTAGTCAACATTAATAAAAAACCAAAACCGTTAACAGTCAAAAATGATTTAAAAATTCCATCTTTGGAAGAATTGGGATACAAAGATTTTGAGGTAGATAAACGTACAGCTTTTCCTTTTGAAGGTGGAGAAATTAATGCCATTGAGAGGTTAAATGAATACCTTTTTAAAACTAAGTTAATTGGTAATTACAAAAACACCAGAAATGGCCTATTAGGAAAAAATTATAGCTCTAAATTTTCTCCATGGCTTGCTAATGGAAGTTTATCAGCAAGACAAATATTCAAAAATGTTAAAGACTTTGAAATTAATTTTTTTTCGAATCAATCAACATACTGGATGGTCTTTGAACTAATTTGGCGTGACTTTTTTAAATATGTTTCACTTAAGTACAAAAACAAAATATTTAAATTAAATGGAATATTAGATATTGAATATAATTGGTCAACTAATAAAAAATACATAGATCAATGGATTAATGGAAAAACAGCAAATGATTTCGTAAATGCAAACATGATTGAATTAAAAAGTACTGGCTGGATGAGTAATCGTGGACGACAGAACGTAGCATCGTATTTTGCAAAAAATATGAAAATGGATTGGAGAATCGGAGCATCCTATTTCGAAAGTATGCTAATAGATTATGATGTACACAGTAATTATGGTAATTGGATCTATATTTCCGGTGTTGGAAATGATCCAAGAGACCGATTCTTTAATTTAAAACGGCAAGCTGAAATATATGATGGTGATAGAAAATTTAGAAAAAAATGGTTATGAGTAATGATAAAAAAAATATTAGTTTAATTTTCCCTAATCAGCTATTTAAAAACTCAGATTTAATAGATAAAGCAGAAAATATATACATAATTGAAGAATACCTTTTTTTTAAGCAGTATAATTTTCACAAACAAAAAATTTTGTTTCACAGAATGAGCATGAAGTTTTATGAAAAATATATATCTAAAAATAAAAATGTCAAGTACATTAACTCATACTCAGAGCAAAGCGACATAAGAAAATTAATAACAAGTTTTCGTGGAAAAGTAGATAAATTAAGTATTTACGACCCTAACGATAATTGGTTAATGAATAGAATAAAAAATTCCTGTGAAAAAATAAATGCTGATCTTATAATTTACGAAAATCCATTATTTTTAACTAAAAAAAGTGATTTACACCCTTTTTTCAGAGAAGATAAAAAGAAATTTTTCCAGACTTCATTTTATAAATCACAAAGACAAAAAATGGGTATCTTAATGAATAATGGCTTACCGCAAGGGGGTGAATGGACTTACGATAAGTATAACAGAGAAAAATACCCAAAAGACAAAAAAACCCCTAAAATATCGTCTCCGTGCGAGTCATCTTTGTTTGATGAAGCTTTATCTTATGTTGAAAAATATTTTTCAAACAATTTAGGCTCTACACCAACTAAAAACTTATATCCACATGATTTCAATACTTCAAGAAAATGGCTATTAGAATTTTTAAAAATTAGATTTAAAGAGTTTGGAACTTATGAAGATGCGATTTTGAAAAATGAAACAGATCTTCACCACAGTATTCTATCACCAATGATGAATGTAGGGCTGATCAGCCCAATTGAAGTTATAGAAACATCACTAAATTATGCAAAAAACAATAATATCCCTATAAATTCAACTGAAGGATTTATAAGACAAATCATTGGTTGGAGAGAATTTATTAGAGGCATTTACATTACAAAAGGATCCTATGAAAGAACTAATAATTTTTGGGGATTTGATAGAAAATTACCATCATCATTTTACAATGGTACTACAGGAATTGAACCCTTCGATGATTCCGTGAAAAAGCTTTCTAAAACAGGTTATGTACACCATATTGAAAGATTAATGATTATCGGTAATTTTATGCTTCTTTGTGAAATAGATCCAAACGAAGTTTATAAGTGGTTTATGGAATTTTCAATTGATAGCTATGATTGGGTAATGGTTCCAAACGTTTATGGAATGAGCCAATTTGCTGACGGAGGAATAATGTCTACCAAACCTTATATAAGCGGAAGCAGTTATATTATTAAAATGAGTGATTATAAGAAAGGTGATTGGTCTAAAATATGGGATGCCTTATTTTGGAATTTTATAAATAATCATAAAGATTTTTTCAGAAAAAACCCAAGAATGAGAATGCTTGTAAGCAACTTTGAAAAAATGGATTTTGAAAAGAAAAAATCAATTATAGAAATAGCCTCCAATTTTATCGATTCTCTAAATTAATAATAGTCTTGATCTGTTAAAAAAAAATTAAAAATGTTAATATTTGTTTAATTCCAAGGTTTAATGAAACTACAATACCTATGTTTGATTAAACAATACAATTTTTGGTTTTAGATACCACATATCATAACAAAGAATATAAACAATTAATCGAAGATATCGTTGGTGAACCTTTCGGATTTTTTGAAGCACTTCGAAGAGGAGGTATTGGATCTAAAAGACTTATAGTAAATAATTTCAGCCCGAATCTAAATTTCATCACTAATAGCGTATCAGATATTAATTATGCAAATATTGAGTTGAGAAAACAAGGTATTTTGGTTATGATTAATAAAGGTTTAAAAAATTTTACATGGGCAATTCCTTTTTACCAATTGGTATTTTATAAAAGCGATATGACCAGTATTCATGCACAAGGAAAGTTTATTCAGTTTGCAAACTCTAAGACATTTAAAGAAAATAAAAAATTCCTTTATCAAATTATGAATGAAAAAATAAAATTTGATGAAAAATATTCTTTCCCTCAATTATGAAATTAAATCAAATCGACATAGATAGAATTATCGAAATGGCATGGGAAGATCGTACAACATTCGAAGCTATTAAATTTCAATTTGGCTTAAAAGAACAGCAAGTTATTGATTTGATGAGAAATCAGTTAAAGCCAAAAAGTTTCAAACTATGGAGGTCAAGAGTTCAAGGTCGAAACACTAAACATGAAAAATTAAGAAATTTTGACCCTGGCAGATTTAAGTGTTCTCGTCAAAAGTCAATTTCAAATAATAAAATTTCTAAAAGATAAATAATTTATGTCAAGCTCAAATACATTAAAATTAAAAAATAACAAGCTAAATGGATACACCGATATGGAAATTGGTGATGACCATTTGTACACAGGTCTAAACACTCCTCTGAAAAAAGATGCATTTGCAATTAGCGATGAAGAAAAGAAAAATAAAATTTCTATGCTTTTTGAAGAGATAATGGATGTAATGGGTCTCGATTTAACAGATGACTCTTTAAAAGGAACTCCAGACAGAGTAGCCAAAATGTATATCGATGAAATATTTTCTGGTTTAAATCCAAATAATAAACCTAAAATAGCACTTTTTGAAAATAAATATCAGTATAACCAAATGCTGGTAGAAAAAAACATTACGCTCTATTCAAACTGTGAACACCATTTTGTACCAATCATTGGTAAAGCACATGTTGCCTACATATCTTCAGGAAAAGTAATTGGTCTTTCTAAATTAAATAGAATTGTACAGTATTATTCGAAAAGGCCTCAAGTTCAAGAACGTTTAACAAATCAAATTGGTCAAGAGTTAAAAAACATTTTAAACACTGAAGATGTAGCTGTAATTATTGATGCTAAGCATTTGTGCGTTTCTTCAAGAGGAATTAAGGATGAATCTTCAGCAACAGTTACATCATTTTACAGTGGAGCATTTAATAGTCCAGCTAAAGTTGCTGAATTTAATAATTATATAAAACAATAAACATGACAGCTATAAAAAAAGGTCAAGATTTTTTAGAAAAAAAATTGACTTTCAAAACAACAAGCGAAAGAATTGAAGCCTCAAGAGAAGTAAAATCAATCATTCTTGAGATCAACGAAGTTTATAAATCCAGTAAGGAAAAAGAATTAATGGATTTAATGAAAGAGCTAACTGTTGTAAAACAAAAAATTGAAAAACGTTTAAAAGGAAGACCGTTAACATCATGAAAACATTTGTCATTGTTGGAGGTAGTAAAGGGATTGGTAAATCAATTACAAAAAACTTATTACTTAATAATAAAGTAATTAACTTAAGTCGCTCTAATCCTGATTTTACTGATAAAAATTTAATCAGTCACAATTATGATGTTCTTACTGAAGAAATACCTTTAATTGACAATGCTGATGGATTAGTTTATTGTCCTGGTAGTATTAATCTAAAACCCTTCAAAAGATTAACATTAGATGATTTTAGAAATGATTTTGAAATTAATGTTGTTGGCGCTATCAAAGCAATTCAGGCTTTAATTCCTGCCCTATCAAAAAGTGAATCTGGATCAATTGTTTTATTCAGTACGGTAGCAACATCTCTTGGAATGCCTTTTCATGCTAGTGTAGCTACAGCTAAATCAGCAATTGAAGGACTAACAAAATCTGTAGCTGCTGATTTAGCCCCTAAAATTAGAGTAAATGCAATTGCTCCTACGATAACAAACACTGAATTAGCTTCAAAACTTCTTAGAAATGAAAGAATGATTGAAAATACCATACAGAGACATCCTCTAAAAAAATATTTAAATCCTGAAGAGGTTTCAACTATGGCAGAGTATTTATTAAGTGATAATTCAAAATCAATTTCTGGCCAAATTTTTAAACTAGACTGTGGTATAGTTTCACTAAAATTATAAAATGAAATTGTTAAAATTCATACTTATATGTTCAATAATGAGCTGGTCAACATCAATAAAAACTCAAGAAAATAAAAAAATGAGTGTATATGATATTAAAATAAATGATTTAGATGGTAACCCAATAAATCTTGAAAAATTTAAAGGAAAATATTTACTGTTTGTTAATGTTGCTTCAAAATGTGGATTTACAAAACAATATGCAGATCTCCAAGAGCTATACGACTTATACATTGATAATTTAATGGTTATTGGAGTACCTTGTAACCAATTTGGTGCTCAAGAACCTGGTTCATCAGATGAAATTCAGACATTTTGTAAAAAAAATTACGGAGTAACATTCTTGATGACTGAAAAGATATTAGTCAAAGGAAATAATCAACATCCATTATATAACTGGCTTACAGATAAATCGCTTAATGGAGTTAAAAACAGTACTGTTAAATGGAATTTCCAGAAATATATTGTTGACAAAGACGGAAATTTAATTGATTACTTCTATTCAATGACTAGACCCTTAAGTAGTAAAATAACTAAAATCATAAAATAGTTATGTTCAAATTTTTAAGAAAAAAAACACCTGTTGAAAAGTTACAGGACCAATATAAAAAACTAATGTCTGAATGGCATGACCTTTCTTCGATTGATAGAGCTGCGAGTGATGAAAAATATTCACAGGCACAAAAGGTTTTAGATGAAATTGATAAAATTAATTCATAAATGAAATTCGCTTCAACATTTATATTTTTCTTAGGGCTAAATTTTGGGGCATTATTTCTTGGTAATATTCTTATGAATAATGGTGCCACATCTGATTGGTATCTTAATTTAAATAAAGCACCATGGACACCTGCTGGTTGGGTTTTTGGAGCTGCCTGGACTAGTGTTATGCTCTTTTTTTCAGTTTACATGACTTTCTTGTATCAAAATTTAAAAACACAAAAAGTAATTTTATTGTATTCAGCACACTTACTATTAAACATTTCATGGAATTTTATTTTCATGAATAAACACATGACAATACTTGGTTTGATAGATATTAGCTTATTAACTATTTTGATGTTTTATTTTCTAATTGGTTACAATAAAATATTAAATAACATGAGGTTCTTTGTACTACCATATTGCATATGGCTTTTAATTGCTACTTCCTTAAACTTATACATTGTAATTTATAACTGATGAAAATATATAGGCTACAAACAAAACAAAACCTACCTATCACTATTGAAAAAGCTTGGGATTTTTTATCAAGTCCGAAAAACCTAAAGCTAATAACCCCTGATTATATGGGTTTCAATATCATTTCTGGTGCTGAAAAATCAATGTTCCCAGGACAAATAATACAATATATAGTAACTCCTTTATTTGGAATTAAAACAAAGTGGGTTACTGAAATTACTCACATGAAATATGAAGAATATTTTGTTGACGAACAACGATTTGGACCATATGCATTATGGCATCATAAACACTTTATCAAAGAAATAGATGGAGGAGTAGAAATGGAAGATATTATTGATTACAAATTACCATTTGGTTTGATTGGTCAAATTTTCCACCCCATTATTGTTGAGCCAAAATTAAAGGAGATCTTTGATTATCGACAAAATAAACTTATCGAATTATTTGGCGAATTTTAAAATGAAAACTTTATCTATTTTTTGGTTCAGAAGAGATTTAAGATTAGATGATAATAAGGGGTTATATTTTGCACTAAAAGAAAATAAAAAAGTCCTCCCAATATTTATTTTTGACCAAGAAATTTTAGATAATTTACCAAGTGATGATTCAAGAGTTTATTTCATTTTTACACAGTTAAAAGAAATGAATAATAGTCTTGATGAAAATCAAAAAATACAAACTTATCATGGTAAACCTGTAGAAATTTTTAAAACATTAATTAATAAGTATGACATTGAATCAGTTTATACTAACCATGATTACGAACCCTATGGTATTAAACGTGACAAAGATGTTCATAAACTACTGAAAAATAATAATATAATATTAAAAACATACAAGGATCAGGTAATTTTTGAGAAAAATGAAGTAACAAAGGATGATGGTAATCCATACAAAGTTTTCACTCCGTACTGTAAAAAATGGATGAAGATATTTAATGAAAGTTGTTTAAATACATATCCATCACAGAGTTTGCTAAAAAATCTTTTATCTGATAAAAATAATTGGGTGGAATTAAATGAAATTGGATTTATAATACCCGATTTAAAAATATGTCCATATAACTTAAATTCTAGTTTAATTAGCTCTTATGAGTTAAATAGAAATATCCCTTCAATAGATGGAACATCGAGGCTTGGACCTCATCTTAGATTTGGTACGATTAGTATTAGAAATGTTATCAAAGAAGCTAAAAATCATAATAATACAACATTTTTAAAAGAGCTTATTTGGAGAGAATTTTTTATGCAAATATTATGGCACTTTCCTCAAACCGTAACAAAAAGCTTTAAAGAAAAATACGACGGTATAAAATGGAGAAATGATAATAAGGAATTTAAAAAGTGGTGCGAAGGACAAACAGGTTATCCACTTGTTGATGCTGGTATGCGTGAATTGAATCAAACTGGATTTATGCATAATAGAGTGAGAATGCTTGTAGGAAGTTTCCTTTGTAAGCATTTACTTATTGATTGGAGATGGGGTGAAGCTTATTTTGCATTAAAACTTCATGATTATGAACTTTCTAGCAATGTTAGTAATTGGCAATGGGTAGCTGGATGTGGTGTAGATGCTGCTCCATATTTCAGAATTTTTAACCCAACTACTCAAATAATTAAATTTGATAAAGATCACACTTATATTAAAAAATGGGTACCTGAATATCAAGAATTCAATTACGCTAAGCCTATGGTGGATCATAAATATGCTAGAGAGAGGTGCTTAAAAACTTACAAAGAAGCTTTAAGATAATAATTTAAATTTCAATCCGCTCAATTTTGGCACCAATAGCTATTAGCCTTTGATCAATATTTTGATATCCTCTGTCTATTTGCTCTATATTATGAATAGTAGATGTTCCATTTGCTGAAAGTGCTGCAATTAAAAGAGATATACCCGCTCTTATATCTGGAGAGGTCATTGTTGTTGCCTTTAACTGAGATTTAAAATCATGGCCAATAACTGAAGCACGATGAGGATCACATAAGATGACTTTAGCTCCCATATCTATTAATTTATCTACAAAAAATAATCTGCTTTCAAACATCTTTTGGTGAATCAGAACACTTCCTCTGGCTTGTGTTGATACAACTAAAATAATGCTTAACAAGTCAGGAGTAAATCCTGGCCATGGAGAATCAGAAATAGTCAGAATAGAACCATCAATATAATTCTGAACCTCATAACCATCTAAATGTGCAGGGATGAATATATCATCTCCTTTTCTTTCAATAGTTATTCCTAACTTTCTGAAAATGTTTGGAATAACACCAAGATCCTTCCAACTAACGTTTTTTATTGTGAGTTCACTTTTTGTCATTGCGGCAAGACCGATCCAACTACCAATTTCAATCATATCTGGAAGCATGGTGTGCTCAGTACCAGATAAACTTTTTACACCATTAATAGTCAATAAATTAGAACCAATACCAATTATATCGGCACCCATTCGGTTAAGCATTTTGCAAAGCTGTTGTAGATATGGCTCACATGCAGCATTGTATATAGTTGTGGTCCCTTCTGCTAAAACAGCAGCCATTACTATATTTGCAGTGCCAGTAACTGAAGCTTCATCTAGGAGCATATAGGTTCCTTTCAATCTCTTTGCTTCGACTCCATAAAAATGGTCTTCTTTATTGTACCTAAAAGAAGCTCCTAATTTTATAAATCCTTCAAAATGAGTATCTAATCTACGTCTTCCAATTTTATCCCCTCCAGGCTTAGGGATATATCCTTTTCCAAATCGAGCTAATAAAGGTCCAACAATCATTATTGAACCTCTTAAGCCTGCACCATCAGATTTAAAAGCTTCTGTTTCTAAATAATTTAAATTTACTTCATCAGCTTTGAAAGAATATGAACTCTCAGTAATTTTCTTGATTTTAACTCCAAGTTTTGAAAGTAAACTAATTAACTTATTAACATCAATTATATTAGGAATATTATTAATTTTAATTTCTTCTGAGCTCAACAATACCGCGCAGAGAATTTGTAAAGCTTCATTCTTAGCACCTTGTGGCTGAATAGAACCTTTTAATTTATGTCCACCTTCAATTCTAAATGATTTCAATGTTAAGAAATTTAGTTAATAGCGCTTTCTATTTCTATTGTGTTTTTTGTGCTTTTTATAATTGCTAGTTTTTCTTTGCATTTTAATCAATTGCGAAGACTCAGTTAATTGACTTTCAGTATTTCTAATATCAATTTTTCCATTTGAAAGTTCAAAAAGATGATCAAAAATTACACTATCTTCAACCGTATCTTTGTTCCATGACAAAAAAGATTTTTTCATGTGATTAGCGATTGTAAAAACTAATGCATTTTTCATATCACTCTCATCCCATAAAGATGCCGCGTCAATCATTATCTTGATATTATTTCCGTAAAATCTATATTTTGGGTAATTCTGAGGATAAGAAAGAGGATCTGGGCTTAAGCTTAAAATTTCCTTTGAAGGCTTCTCAAAAGGAGAGTCAGCATCAAGCTTAAAATCTGACATGATGAATAATTGATCCCAAAGCTTATGTTGAAAATCAGGAACATCACGAAGATGAGGTTGCATATTACCCATAACTGATATAATTGCTTTTGCTAATTTATTTCTTTCTTCTTTTGAATCTTGAGCAATAGCATGATTAATCATTTTTTGAATATGTCTTCCATATTCAGGTATAATGAGATGTTCACGTTCAGTGTTATATTCAAGTTGATCTGTTAATTGTGTCATTAAATTTTATTTTCAGGACGCAAATTACAAAAAAAAAAAACTATAATTTGACTTTTATTTAGATGTATTATAGAGAAATTACTCCTTCAATGTTTTTACTCACTTCTTTATACTTATGGATAATATCTTCAGGGGTCTTCATTAAGGTATTAATTGAAATACTTGTATACTTACCATTCTTAGATAAAGAAAAATTTAACTTCGTTTTTAAACCACTAAAAATTCTTTCTATATGATTTATTTTTTTTTGATCAGTTTCGATTATAAACTTAAA
>Ga0213865_10001996_pt1 | contig 13037 bp, 8 predicted proteins | sample PICome_6_FD_160100 | JGI IMG/M metagenome (GOLD analysis project Ga0213865, IMG submission 160100) | Coastal seawater microbial communities near Pivers Island, North Carolina, United States - PICO282 | ecosystem: Environmental > Aquatic > Marine > Coastal | place: USA: North Carolina | collected...
TGTGCCACCTAAAAGTTCAGTAAGTGCCGCCGCGGCCATTGCTGAGGAAACTCCAATCTCTGCTTGACAACCACCCATAGCAGCTGAAAGTGTGGCATTCTTTTTAAACAGGGTTCCAATTTCTGCAGCAACAGCAAGGAACCGTTCGATTTCAGACGTACCCCCATCGTGATTCTCAATAACTAGGTAATACATAAGTACTGCGGGAATGACTCCTGCGCTACCATTAGTTGGAGCGGTGACTACTCGTCCCATAGCTGCATTTACTTCATTCACAGCGATGGCAAAACAGCTTACCCATTGTAGAATTTGTCTAAATCGAACCCTCGAGTTTCTAATAGCTTCTATCCACTCTTCTGGTGTAGAATAGTTATAATTTTCAATAAGTTCCTTATTCATTTTCGCAGCTCGCCTTGTAACCTTTAAACCTCCAGGGAGTTCACCTGTAGTGTGGCAACCTTCATACATCGCCTCGAGCATAACTTGCCAGATCTCACCGAATCTTTTTTTAGTATAAGACTCACCGTACCTCTCGAACTCGTTCTCTAGAACGAGATCGCTAATTTTTTTTTGATTTTTCGAGCAATGATCTAATAAATCTTTACCTCTGTTTGAAGGGTATCGGTAACGATATTCAGGTTCCTTTTCATCTTCAAAAACTTGCTTGCTCACCACAAAGCCTCCACCCACTGAAAAATAAGTCGCATGAATACTCTCGTTATTGGTTAGTAGTGCTTTTATGGTCATACCGTTAGCGTGTTCTTCAAGGGCTTTGCGATTAAAGACGATCTGCTTCTGTGGATCAAATAGGAGTTGAGATTCCCCGAATAAATAAAGTTGTTTTTCTTCGATAACCCGATTTAAAATTGTACGAAGTTTTAAGGTAGTATCCTTTTCGTAATCTGCGCCGCTTAAACCCAAGATCAATGCCTTGTCGGTGGCGTGTCCTTTACCGGTAAGCGATAAAGAACCATAAAGATGAATTTCGATAGATGTAATATCTGTAATTGCAATAATCTTGCGCTCTAATTCTTTCTTAAAAAGTTGACAGGCCCTCCAAGGGCCAAGGGTGTGAGAACTAGACGGGCCTATGCCAATACTTAACATTTCAAACGAGCTAATCGCACTCATATCGGTTAATTTGTGCTTAAAGTTAATTCAATTTATGACAGCTTGTCAGTCTTTTATTGATGGCATAAATCTTGACTTATTGAGGCAAAAACGAAACTATTTTCAGTTATGAGTAAAATTATAGGTATTGACCTCGGAACCACCAACTCTTGCGTTTCTGTAATGGAAGGGAATGACCCAGTGGTTATTCCCAACGCAGAAGGTAAAAGAACAACTCCGTCGATGATTGCTTTTGTAGAAGGAGGCGAAATCAAAGTAGGAGACCCTGCAAAAAGACAAGCAGTTACGAACCCTCACAAAACGATTTATTCAATTAAGCGATTTATGGGTAATAAATTCTCTGAATCACCAAAAGAGACAGAGCGTGTACCTTATAAAGTAGTTAAAGGTGATAACGATACTCCACGTGTTGAGATCGATGATCGCTTATATACTCCGCAAGAATTATCTGCAATGATTCTTCAAAAGATGAAGAAAACTGCCGAGGATTATTTAGGACAATCTGTTTCAAGAGCAGTGATTACTGTCCCTGCTTACTTTAATGATGCTCAGCGTCAGGCAACTAAAGAAGCTGGTGAAATTGCTGGATTAACGGTTGAGCGAATTATCAACGAGCCAACAGCTGCTTCGTTAGCCTATGGATTGGATAAAAAAGACAGTGATCAAAAAATCGTTGTATTTGACTTTGGGGGTGGAACGCACGATGTTTCTATTCTTGAGTTAGGGGATGGAGTATTCGAAGTTCTTGCAACAGATGGTGATACTCACCTAGGAGGGGATGACGTCGATCAAACTATTATTGACTGGCTAGCTGCTGAGTTTGAAGCTGAGGAAGGTATTGATCTTCGTAAAGATGCCATGGCTCTTCAGCGTTTAAGAGAAGCTGCTGAGAAAGCGAAAATTGAACTTTCATCTTCAGCCTCTACAGAGATTAACCTGCCTTACGTGACAGCTACGGCTTCAGGTCCAAAACACTTAGTGCGTTCACTTAGTCGCTCCAAGTTCGAGCAGTTGATTGCTGACCTAGTAGCTCGTACCATTAAGCCTTGTGAATCAGCGCTTAAATCTGCTGGTTTATCGAAGAGTGATATTGATGAAATTATCCTAGTTGGAGGATCAACACGTATCCCTGCAGTTCAAGAAGCTGTTGAAAAATTCTTTGGAAAGGCTCCATCTAAAGGGGTAAACCCAGACGAAGTAGTAGCTGTTGGTGCTGCGATTCAAGGAGGTGTTTTAACAGGAGATGTTAAAGATGTACTTCTGTTAGATGTGACACCACTTTCGTTAGGTATTGAAACTATGGGAGGGGTTGCTACTCGGTTAATAGAATCAAACACTACGATTCCAACCAAAAAATCACAAGTGTTTTCTACGGCGGCAGATAACCAACCATCTGTAGAGATTCATGTGATTCAAGGAGAGCGCCCAATGGCAGCAGATAATAAAACTATCGGACGTTTCCATTTAGATGGTATTCCACCTGCACCTCGCGGTACGCCTCAAATTGAAGTGACTTTTGATATTGATGCCAATGGTATTATCAAAGTATCAGCTACGGATAAGGCAACAGGTAAGTCTCAGGACATTCGTATCGAAGCCTCTTCTGGATTAACACAAGAAGAAATTGACCGAATGAAAGCGGAAGCTGAAGCAAATGCAGAGGCGGATAAGAAGGTAAAAGAGTCAGCTGAAACTTTGAATGAGGCAGATCAAATGATCTTTCAGACTGAGAAACAATTATCTGAATTTGGAGAAAAATTATCTGAGGATAAGAAGAAGCCAATTCAAGATGCTTTAGATGAACTGAAGAAAGCATTTGAAACTAAGGAGTTAGAAGCAATAAAACCTGCTCTAGATAAGATCAATGAGGCATGGAAAAATGCTTCTGAAGAAATGTATAAGGCACAGGCAGAATCTGGTGGAGCTCAAGCAGGACCAGACTCTAATCCTAATGCTTCTTCGGGAGATTCAAATACTGATTCGGTAGAAGATGTTGATTTCGAAGAAGTGAAGTAATTCACCGATTTGAAAAATTAATAAAAAGGCTGCGAATTTTTTTCGTGGCCTTTTCTTTTAAAAGAAAATCACATTATATTTGCCACCCATTAGGAGAGATGGCAGAGTGGTCGAATGCGGCGGTCTTGAAAACCGTTGAGGGTCACACCTCCGGGGGTTCGAATCCCTCTCTCTCCGCCAGAGTAAAGCCCAACACGCAGTGTTGGGCTTTTTCATTGAGACCCATCCGAACACAGGTTCGAGATGGGGAGCCAGGAGACAAGGTAATTGTTCCTCCGCCGAATAACCTAGAAGAAATGGACGCTAGAATTGCTGATACTAGTTGCGATAAGATTGACTTTTACCTTGCTAAAAAACAATTGTAGTCTTTCTTTTATTAGAAAATCAAAAAAGGGGTGGTTTTAAACCACCCCTTTTTATTTTTGCAGCATTAAACTTTCAGATGAAAAAATTATTTACCCTTTTATTATTGTTAAGTATATCGTGGGGATTCGCACAAAACATACTTGATACCTCAGCGTTTGCGCATAAACTCGATAGTATTTGGTATCTAGAATCGAAACTTAGTTTGAATTACTTTGAAGGCAACCAGAGCTTATTTGTAGGAGCTACAGATATCGTAGCAGGCCATAGTTTAGGGGATTCTTCTGCAATTTGGTTTATAGGAGGATTCAATACTGTAAGCTCAGAAGGGACATCAATTCGCTCGTCAACCTACGGTCATTTGAGATACAACAAGACGATCTCGAAAAGAACTACGTTGAACACCTATTTTCAGTTTCAGTCGAATAATGTTTTAGATCTGCAGGCAAGGTATCTGATCGGAGTTAATGCTACTTTAGATGCCAAGGATACCAGAGATTTTTTATCCGTTGGTATTTTTTATGAGCGAGAGGAATTCACGATCGACCCTTTGACAACTATTTTTCGTGGAAATGTGATGGGATCACTGCAGCTTGCAGATAGGCAACTGAAGAGTGCACTGGTACTCTATTATCAACCAAGCCTTCAATCAATGAGGGACTTTAGGGTATTAGCAAACCTAAATTCTAAGGTGCCTGTATCAGATAGAATGTCTGTAGGATTAGATATCGCAACACGATTTGATAATCTACCCAATACCGATCTCAGGTCATTTGACCTAAATACCTTATTTACACTCTCCTACAAGATCAAATAAAAAAGGCTAAGAATTTTCATTCCTAGCCTTAAATAATGACTCACAACTTTGTTTAGTTGATTATAGCTTGTAGCCCTTTTTGAGAGTCAACAATTGCATCTAAAGGAGCTTGATTTCCCGTGTTATCTTGTTCTGCTAGGTAGTATTTCATACCTGCATGGTCTGCATGTTTAAAGATCGCTTTAAAATCAATCTCTCCTTTTCCAACAGCTGCCATATTTCCATCTGCGTCTCTATCTTTTACGTGAAAAGCTTTGAATCGTCCAGGGTATTTTCCGAAATACTCAATAGGGTCAACCCCTGCAACCGTTGCCCAAAATAAATCGATTTGAAAGTTTACGTGTTCAGGATTAGTCTCGGATAAAATACGATCAACGATAGTAACTCCATCCGGATCTGCTTTAAATTCAAAGTCGTGATTGTGATAAAGTAATTGGATGCCAGCATGGCTAGCTTTTTCTCCTACAACCGATAAAAATTTAATAAGCGTCTCAGTGTTTCCATTCATTCCCATGGCATGAGTCTCGAAATCATAAGTAAACATTCCCATCGGTGGCACAGGAACAACGAGGTATTCGAAGCCTGCCTCAATGGCGTCTGCAATCTGTTGATCTGCATTCTCGTAACTGATTGATCCTTGGTGTGAGCTTTTAGGTTCTAAGCCTAATTCGCTTAAATAATTTTTGAATTCTGTAGGAGGCATCCCGTAATAGGTGCCATTATCGTATCCTGCGGCTTCAATATATTGATACCCTGCATCAGCAACTGCTTTTAGGGTGCCTTTAGGGTCCTTGCTCATCTCGTCGCGCACAGTGTATAGGGCAAGACCGCCTACACCACTTTCCGTACTATCCATTTTATTTTCAGTTTTAGAGCCACAGCTGGCTAATGACAATAAGCCTAAAAAGGCATAAACTAGTCTCATTTCTGTTTCAGATTAATTTTCGTTTCAATATAGAAATTAAATATTCATGGGATGAATTAGGTTTGTTAAAATATCGAGTATAGCGGTATCTTTGCCGCCATGGAAGAGCAGCTCATTTGGATATTAATGGTAGTCATTGGTTTTATAGCAGGATTCATTAATACAATTGCGGGAGGAGCTTCGATATTAACGCTTCCAGCTATGATTTTAGTTGGGTTAGATCCGACGGTTGCCAATGGAACTAACCGCTTAGGAATAGCGATTTCCGCCTTTTCAGCCAGTGCGGGTTATAAGAGTAAAAAAATCAACACCTTTCCTTTTAGTATTTATCTAGGTTTATCTGCAACCATTGGCTCGGTTATAGGAGCCATGATTGCAGTAGATTTTGAAAAAGGAATGTTTAACAGGGTACTTGCGGTTATTATGATCATCATCGTTTTACTGATGATATTTAAACCAAAAATGGATGTTACCGATATTGCCGAACAACTGAGCGGAAAGCGCTTATGGATATCAATCGCAGCTTTCTTTGTGTTTGGGATTTATGGCGGGTTTATTAATGCCGGTATGGGACTAATCATGATGATTTGGTTGAACTATTTTAACAAAATGGATTTGATCAGAACGAACGCTACGAAAGTACTAGTCGCTGGCATTTATACGGTTGCAGCCATCGTCGTCTTTTTAGTAAATGACTTGATTGATTGGAAAATAGGTCTTCTACTTGCCTTTGGTAATATGGTCGGAGGTTGGATCTCGGCTCGTCTCTCGGTCAAAAAAGGAGAGGGGCTTGTAAAAGCCGGAATGATAGTTATGGTAATTATAATGGCGATTAAACTCTGGTTTTTTTAATACCCGATCACTCCATCGATTTCAATTCCGTAACCTGCTAATCCCACTCTATTTTGAAGGTCTGAATTGGTCATTAAACGAATGGCAGTCAGATTTAAGTCGTTTAAGATTTGAGCTCCTATCCCAAAATCTTTTTCATCCATTTTTATTCCAGATTCGCTGTTTTCTTTGGCATTAGATAATGATCTAAAACGGCTCAACAACCCACTATTACTTAATCTATGGTTGATGAAGATAATGGCAGCTTTATCCTCCTTTTTTACTGCACTAAAAACATTTTCTAGCCCATTATCTTTTGAAGCAGTGAGAAACTCCACTAAACCATCGGTTAAACGTTGGGGTTGAATTCTAACTGTTACAGTCTCACCCTTTTGCCATTTTCCCTTTGTAAATGCCAGATGAATTTGATCATTGGTAGTTTGACGATAAGCGTTTAGTTGAAACGCACCAAAGCGAGTTTCAATGGTTTCTGAAAATTCTTTTTCGATGAGACGATCATTTTGCATACGATAGGCGACTAGAGCCTCAATACTCACCATTTTTAAATTAAATCGAGAACGAACAGCTAATAAATTATTGAAACGAGCCATGGTTCCATCTTCATTCATGATTTCGACAATCACACCTGCCTCTTTTAGACCTGCCAGTTTAGCAAAGTCTACGGCAGCCTCTGTATGACCGGTGCGTCTTAGTACACCACCCTCCTTAGCAATTAAAGGAAAAATATGTCCAGGGCGCGTTAGGTCGTGCGGTTTAGTTTCCTGCTCGGTTAATGCGAGTATAGTTTTTGCTCTATCTTCTGCAGAAATACCTGTTGTTACTCCATTTCCTCTAAGGTCGACAGATACGGTAAAAGCCGTTTTCAAGGGGTCTGTGTTGTCATTCACCATTCGAGAAAGACCTAGTTCAGTACAACGTTTTTCTGTAAGAGGAGCACAGATTAATCCACGCCCGTACTTTGCCATAAAGTTGATATGCTCTGGAGTAACCTTCTCAGCAGCCATTAAGAAATCGCCTTCGTTCTCGCGATTTTCATCATCTACAACAATGATGATTTCTCCGTTTTTAACGGCTTCGATGGCACTCTCAATAGAATCTAACTCTTGATGCATAATAAAGCTTAGCAATTATTTATTAAAGCCCTTAATAAGGCGAGTAATTGATTTAAAAATATTTAAGTTGATGGCTATAAGTCCTCGATCTAATAAGGCTAATCGACTTAAATAAAAAGCAATAGGTAACATGACAAAGGTAGAAAACCATGCGCCGATAATAGGATGTATATTTCCTCTTTTTGCATAGTTTTCTGCAAAAACACCCAAGAAATGATAGCTTAAAAAGAAAATGATAGCAATCACCATTGGAAGTCCTAAACCTCCTTTTCTGATAAGTGCACCCATAGGAGCTCCGATAAAAAACAGTAGAATACAAGAAAGGGCTAAAGCGAACTTTTTATGTAGCTGTATGATGTGTCTATTGTAAAATTCAAAACGTTTACCCATCTCAGATCCTTTCTGAGCCACGGTGATTTTTAGACCGGCTAAATTATTTCTAGCAGACTTTAAAGCTTGTGAACGTTGCCAAGAAGGAATAAGTCTTAAAATACTATCCTTCGGCGTGCTAAGCTTAGCGAAAAAAATACTATCAGGATCAGTGGGTTTAGGCCCTTCTTTAGCACGAAGTTCTAGAGCTTTACTTTTTTCGGCTGTTGATCTAAGAAACTCATTAGCTCCTACATCTAAAGCCCCAATTCGGGTAAGCGTATTTTCGGTAAATGCTTCAATTTGTTCATTGTTATTGATACGTAATGAATCTATATCGCTCAACAACTGACTCATAGGCTTCATCTTGTCCGTTGTTATAGATGACTCTTTATCTAAATCAACCTCATTAAGACTAGATAAATCAATGTACTTGATATAGGTGTCAAAATTAGCTCTCGCAAAGGGATGATTCTCTCGGTCTTTTGCTTTGGAGGGTAAAATTTCCTCGTAATAATATCCGTCGTACAGCACGAGTTCTAACAGATTAGAATTCTCATTGCTGATAAATTCTCCTGAGGTAGCGCTTATTACTACCGTATTTTGTTGATTTTCAGATTTTTGATGAATCAACACATCTTTTAATAAACGATCATTATCACCATACTTTTGACCAACCTTTATGGTCATATCTGTATTCTCAATATCAGTGAAGATACCCTCTGCAATAGCTGCAGATGGTTTTACTTGAGCAATATTTCTCCTTAAATTGAATATTTTCTGCTCTGAGGCAGGGATGATATTATTTGCTACAAAGAAGGTTGCAATTGCCAGTACAATCGAAAAAATTAAAGTACTTCGCATAGCTCTGAAAAGCGATATCCCGGATGCTTTTATAGCGGCGAATTCATAATATTCGGCTAAAGAACCATAGGTTAGTATTGAGGTTAGTAACACAGCAAGGGGCATCACATCGTCTACGATGGTAGGGAGGTAATAGATTAGAAATTTACCGATGATGGTGATGTCTAAATCTTTACCTGCCAATTCATCGATGAATAACCAAATTGCTTGAAAAATAAAAATGAAAAGAACGATAGCGAAGGCACTAAAGAAGGTAGAAGCAAAGCGCTTAAGTAAATAACTATCGAGTATTCGCATGCTGGGGTTTAATCTTCGATGAAGTAGAAGCCTAATCCTTCGTAATAAGCTCTGTCAAAACTAGTTTTTGAGGGCATTTTCGTCGTTAGTTCTTCGTAAAATTCTACAACTAGTATCGTTTGTGTTTCGTTAAGACCGATCTGCGATAGGCTAATTAACTGGTCGGTATTTAAGTCTACTTGAGCAATAATTTCAGAAATCTCAGATGAACTATCAATGGGAAACAATTGTATGAAGGCTTGATTTTCTGAAGTTACCTCCTTTAACTCGATTCGATACCCATCCTTGTAAAAACTAAAGAGACTTGAAGGATCTAGTCCTCCTTCATTGTTAGAACTATAGGTGCTAATCATTACCTCTTCGTTATCTGGAATGATGGTGTAAGTTTTTTCACCATCAAATAATTGAGTGGTTCCAAAAAGCGTAAGGTGGTATTGAATACCTGATAAATAAAGCTCTCCCTCCGTAGTTTGATTAACCCCGGCTTCTTTATTTTGAAGGCGATAAGAGAAACTGATTTGGACAGCAGGGGCCTCAGAAACGCGCTTATAAACACGGTCTAGGTACTGTTCACCGCTATTTTGAGCTTTTGTCATACTACTAAAGATGAGTAGAGTGAAAGTAATGATCTGAACGGCTATTTTCATTTAGGTGTTTTGATTTTCATTATCAAAATACTGCTGAAGACTTATGGTGTCTTTGAAAAGTACTTGACGGGCTTTTGAACCTTCAAAAGGCCCAACAATACCCGCTGCTTCAAGTTGGTCTATGATTCTTCCTGCTCGATTGTAACCAATCTTCATTTTTCTTTGAATGAGTGAAGTCGAACCTTGTTGAGATTGTACAACGATTTCAGCTGCTTCTTTAAAGAGTGCATCTCGCTCAGAGATTTCATCCACTAAAGAACTTTCTGAAGAATCTTCATCGTATTCGGGAAGTAGGTGAGCGCTCGCATAGGCTCTTTGACTGCCAATGTAAGAGGTGATTTCTTCTACTTCAGGGGTATCAACAAAAGCACATTGGAGTCGAACCATTTCACTTCCTTGAGTATATAGCATGTCTCCACGACCAATGAGCTGATCCGCTCCTGATCCGTCTAAAATAGTTCTCGAATCAATTTTTGAAGTTACACGAAATGCTAATCGCGCCGGGAAGTTAGCTTTTATGATCCCTGTGATTACATTCACTGAAGGGCGCTGTGTAGCTATAATTAGGTGAATTCCGATGGCTCGTGCTAGCTGGGCGAGTCTAGCGATTGGGGTTTCTACCTCTTTTCCGGCGGTCATAATAAGGTCTGCAAACTCATCGATGACTAAAACGATGTAGGGGAGATAACGGTGACCGTCGTTGGGGTTTAATTTGCGTTTTACAAACTTGGCATTGTATTCTTTGATGTTACGAACCATCGCATTTTTAAGTAGATCGTAACGGTCATCCATTTCAATACAAAGTGAATTCAATGTGTTGATTACCTTTTTAGTATCGGTAATGATAGCCTCCTCACTTCCGGGTAATTTTGCTAGAAAGTGTCGCTCAATCTTATTGTAAAGTGTTAACTCTACCTTTTTAGGATCAACAAGCACAAATTTCAGTTCTGCCGGATGCTTTTTGTATAGAAGCGAGGTAATAACGGCGTTTAATCCTACTGATTTCCCTTGACCAGTGGCACCCGCCATCAGCATGTGTGGCATTTTTGCTAAATCCACAACAAAGGTTTCATTTGAAATGGTCTTACCAAATGCAATCGGTAAGTCAAAGTTAGTCGAGCTAAATTTCTTTGACCCAATAACCGATCTCATACTTACAATGCTTGGATTTTTATTAGGTACTTCTATACCTATAGTTCCCTTCCCGGGTATTGGGGCGATGATTCGAATACCTAAAGCAGAAAGAGATAGTGCAATATCATCTTCAAGATTTTTAATCTTTGAAATACGAATACCGGCTTGAGGGACAATTTCATACAAGGTAACCGTTGGGCCTACAGTTGCCGTAATTCGCTCAATAGCTATATTGTAATTATTAAGGGTCTCTACGATACGATCTTTATTAGCCGCTAGTTCTTCTTTATCTACAGAAATCTGGTGGTTGCTTGAGCCGTGGTCCTCTAATAAATCAAGATGAGGCGCTTTATATTGTGAAAGCTCAAGCGTAGGATCAAACTCACCAAAGTCATCTACTAATTTCTTTGCTTTATCTGCAATCTCATCATCGTAACTTTTAGGAGTTTCAGCTACTTCAAAGTCTACCTCTTTGGCTTCTGAATTCTTCTCCTTTGCGGTTATATCTAAAACCTTCTCTTTGACTATTTCTTCTTGTTCGACCTCGTTTTCAGCAGATTCTTCTAATGGATCTTCAAGGGAAAAGGCAGTAGTATTTTCCTGAAGAATAGGTGGGGCAAGGGTAGACTCATCCTCTTCAATAGGTTTTACCTTTTCTGGTGATGATTTTTTCTTTGGTTTTAATTTTTGTCGTTTTGGAAATTTGAAGCTAGGAAGTCTAATCCCTTTTGGTAAGCTAGGATAGAAGCTCAACTGCAATACAAGTCCGGTTACTAATCCGAAGAGTAATACGAATAAAATACCAATCTCTCCGATGTGAAAACTAAGCCATTCAAAGGTCTCGAACCCAGAAACACCAGTGAACAAACTTTCTTCACTCGCTGCGAAATTGAAAGCGATTGAAGTCCATATCATCCAATACCAAGCACGACTTAAATACTTTAATAATGGACGTAGTGTTAGATTGAAAAACAAGTAAAAACCAATAACGGCAATCGATAACGGTAGAATGGTGGAGGATATACCAAAGGTTTTGTAAACAAGTGCATAACCAATGGCTATACCTAAACGATTAAAAAGAGTTTTTGGAGTATCAGTTAGATCACTATACGACCCAATCAGGCTTACATCAGTTTGCCAATTAGAGAAAAAGCTAAGACAGGCAATTGCTGCAAGGATCCCAAAGAAAAAAAGAAATGCCCCGAAAAAAATACGGTACTTTACTTTATTCTTGTCGACAGTTTTACTCCCCATGTTATGCTCTTAACTGTTTAATCTTGATATTTAAAGCCGCAAAGATTAGTGTTACAAAAGGGCTTACATAATTAAATACTGCAAAGATAAAGTATTCGAACACGGGAACGCCAAGAACTGAACTATGGTAGGCACCACAAGTATTCCATGGAATTAGTGCTGAAGTTACTGTACCTGAATCTTCGAGAGTTCTACTTAAATTTTCAGGAGCTAAACCACGGTCTTTATAGGCCTTTGAAAACATTTTTCCAGGAACAACGATAGCTAAATATTGATCAGACGCGGTTAAATTAATAGCTAGACAACTGGCAACAGTAGAGGCAAATAATCCAAAAGTAGATTGTGCTAATGAAAGTAACGATTGAGTGATTCGATTAAGTGCACCTATAGCTTCCATAACGCCTCCAAATACCATTGCACAAACAATTAGCCAAATGGTTCCTAGCATTCCAGCCATTCCGCCAGAATTAAATAAATCATTAAGGGCTTCGTTGCTTGTACTTATTGAAACGTCAGTAGTAAAGGCGGTTAACATCCCTTTATAACCATTTTCGAGGTTTAGTGAATTTGCTCCGGTAATTGAGGCTACAAGACTAGGTTGAAAAATTAAAGCAACAACACCACCTAATAGGGTGCCCGCAAGAAGTGCGATAAGGGGTGGAGTCTTTTTAACAATCATAACCACTACCAAAACAGGAACAATAAACAGAATCGGACTGATAAAGAAACGTTCTTCAATGGCCGCATTTAGGGATGCGGTTTCAACTGTACCATTAACCTCTAGGCCCAAGCTTAAAACGATAAAAACGATCAGCGTAATCGCTATTGATGGTATCGTTGTGTAGGTCATATAACGAATATGACTGAATAGTTCTCCGCCTGCCATTACAGGAGCTAAATTGGTGGTATCGCTTAAAGGGGACATTTTATCTCCAAAATAAGCGCCTGAAATAATTGCCCCAGCGGTCATGCCTAAAGGAACCCCCATTGCATTACCTATACCAATCAGTGCGATTCCTACCGTAGCAGAAGTAGTCCAAGAGCTACCTGTAGCCACCGATATTAAGGCAGAAATAACCACACTAGCTGCTAAAAAGACCGTGGGATTAAGAATTTTTATTCCATAAAAGATCATACTCGGAATGATTCCACTGATTAACCAAGAACCCGAAAGTGCTCCTACCATTAGTAATATGAGTAATGATCCTGAAGTTGATTTTAAATTATTAGAGACCGCATCCATCATATCCTCGTAG
>Ga0213865_10001999_pt1 | contig 13029 bp, 8 predicted proteins | sample PICome_6_FD_160100 | JGI IMG/M metagenome (GOLD analysis project Ga0213865, IMG submission 160100) | Coastal seawater microbial communities near Pivers Island, North Carolina, United States - PICO282 | ecosystem: Environmental > Aquatic > Marine > Coastal | place: USA: North Carolina | collected...
TTCTCATGTCGTTTTCAGTGGTTGTTGCTTCAAACACGAACGAAGTCCCAAGTAACAGCACAACTGAATCAATCGAATCCCAAATTTGGAACCTAAACGAGTCTGAGGGTGAGGTTTTCACCGTAACAGTTGACGGTACAAATCTACGGTTTTCTCCTGACACAATTATCATCCAAGAAGGAGATACTGTCAGATTCTTGTGGGAAAATCAATTACTTCCTCACAACGCAGTTGAACGGAATGGTGTTTTCGATTCAGGTGATCCTGAGAGGAATGTCGATTACACCTATACTTTCAACGCCACTGAAAATGGTACCTACGAATATGTTTGTGAACCTCATGAAGACCTTGGAATGATTGGTACAATCATCGTAGAGCCAAAACCAATTCCTGAGCCCGAACCAGAAGAACCCGTTGATGAAGATGATGATACATCTACTATGTCAGTTGGAAGTGGAGAAATATCTGGATTCTTGTTTGCTCCTTGGTTTATCGGAGTCATAGTTTTAGTTGGCTTCATCTCAACAAGAAGCGAGCAATTCCAACTTGGATTAATTCTTGAGGAAGAAATAGACGCTGTATTGATTGATGACGACGGCGGCGAGGAGGGGAAGACTCTCGTTGAGAGTTACAGTGCTAGGGTATTCACCCTCTGCGCACTATACGTGGCGCAAGGAATTCCATGGGGGTTCATTACCGTCACATTTGTTACATATTTGGCTGCAGAAGGGTTTGCAGCAAAGGACCTCGCAATGTTGCTTACACTGGGGACTTTACCTTGGTCAGTCAAGTTCCTGTGGGGTCCTGTAATCGATAGGTACCAATATCGTCCGATGGGCCGTAGAAGACCTTGGATTCTTATTGCCCAAACTGGCATGATACTGCTGCTCACTTTGATGGTTTTCTTTATCGATGTCGAGAAGGATGTTACAACGATTGCTTACATGTTCCTCGTATACAATATCTTCACGTCGCTTCAAGACGTTAGTACAGACGCACTTGCTGTAGACATTTTGAAACCTCAAGAATTAGAGAAAGTAAACGGATACATGTTCACAGCTAAAACTCTAGGTGGGATGATTGGTGGTGCTGGCCTTGGCACAATAATTAGTTACACTGGAATACGTGGTGCACTGATTGTTCAAATTCCGATATTACTAGTGATAATGATGGTCCCACTTTACATGAGAGAGCGACCTGGCGAGAAATTATTCCCTTGGAGCGAAAATTCAAACCTTGCTCTTCAAGAAACATCCTCTAGCAATCAAAATTTCAGAGAAATTATCGGGAAAGTAAAAACTGCTTTCTCACTAAAGTCAACTCAGTTAGGAATTCTACTGAGCGTATTCGTATCGCTTTCTCACTTTTTGATTCCGCTCTTGCCATTACTATTCTTGAGAGAATTAGATTGGTCCCAAGAGAGATTCAATGCAACAAAAGGCGGCTTAGTATTGATAATTACCATGTTTGGTTATCTTGCTGGAGGATATCTTGGTAAGAAATTCGGAGGTAAATCCGTCATCATTTACTCAACTACAATCGGTGCCCTAGTTACTGCATTTTGGGGATTAACAGAATCTTGGTGGGGAAGCGAATTCTACCTTGTATTCATTTGGTCCTTAGCAGAATTCATGATGGCGATAGTAAGTATCAGCATCTACTCACTAATGATGAGGATAACTTGGAGCGAGGTTGGTGGTACACAATTCACAGGTTATATGGCTATGATGAATCTCTCAGCGATTATCGGATATCAAATAGCAGCTCCTCTTTCAGAGCGATTTGATTATCCGACTCTCTTCCTGATTGCAGCTGTCTTTGAGACACTGATTATAGCAACTGCACTGTTCATAGATCCAGATGAAACACGCAGGGAACTCGAAGACGGTAAAATAGAGCAACAGGCTCCTGAATCTATTGCGATCACCCCTGCGGCTTAGATGATTAGAAGATAGTCCTGGTCGGAGTCGAACCGACGTCCCCGGGACCAAAACCCGAGATGATGGACCACTACACTACAGGACTGTGGTAGCCCGCCGTGGAGGATTCACTTCAAGTTAGTTTCGCCTATCACTTTGCGAGCAGAAGCAATAAATTCACTGAGATCTAAGCCTTGTTTATCCTCGTAAATTCGTGCCATTAAGGCCATGTCGAGTTTGTCTAAGTACTTCACAAACTTTGCCTCTTCAGTCTCTTGAGCCTCATATTCTTCAAACAGTCCCAACCATTGTGGAGCTAACCTAGTCATCGCCCTATGTTCATCCTCACTCTTAGTACTCGTGTCGTCATGTGGAGTAAGGTCTCCAACCTCAACCTCAGGCAAATCATGAACCAAACACATCTCAATTACCCTCATTCGGTCGAGATTTTCAGGGCAAAGATGCATTGCAAGTACCGACATTCCCCAAGAATGTGCAGCCACGCTTTCTGGCGAGTCTACACCGGCTCTTACCCATCCAGTTCTGAGTATGTCTTTCAGTCCAAGCCATTCTCGCATGGTCGCTCTAAAGAGGATTCAAATTTGAATCATCTTATTGCGATCTTGGAATGAAGCCAATTATCATGAACGTGGAACATTTCGGGTAAGTTATGAGCATCACAAAGATGGCTGTTTTGGGAGCAGGCCAAATGGGAAATGGAATCACACAAGTTGCAGCATGTGCTGGAATAGAGGTAGTAATGATCGATATTCAGCAAGAATATGTCGACAAGGGTATTTCCACGATTGAAAAGTCTCTTGCCAAGTTGGTTTCCAAGGAAAGGATGTCACAAGAAGATGCAGATGCTGCTCGCTCTAGAATTAGTACAGCAATCGACAGGTCAGCTTGTGCAGATGTTGACCTAGTAGTAGAAGCAGTACCAGAAATCCTTGACCTGAAGTTGTCAATATTCTCCGAGTTAGATGGTATATGCAAAGACGAATGTATCCTTGCTACAAACACCTCTTCGATTTCCATTAGCGAGATTGCAGCCGCAACCTCAAGGCCAGACAAGGTCATAGGTATGCACTTCATGAATCCAGTGCCAATTATGAAACTGGTTGAGGTCATCAACGGAAAGGAAACCTCGCAAACTGTAACTTCAACAGTTCTTGATGCAGCAGAAAGAATGGGTAAAATTCCACTTATGTGCAACGATTCTCCAGGATTCGTATCAAACAGAATACTATGCCCAATGATTAACGAAGCAATTCTAACTCTGCAAGAGGGTGTTGCCGAGCCTGAAGCGATTGATGGAATAATGAAGCTGGGAATGAACCATCCGATTGGTCCACTTGCACTATCAGACTTAATAGGGAACGATACTGTTCTACACATTATGAATGTCCTCCACGAGGGTATGGGCGACGACAAGTATGCTCCTGCTCAGTTGCTCATAGATATGGTTAGAGATGGCAAGTTGGGTCGCAAGTCGGGTTCAGGATTTTACAATTATTCATGATGCAAAACGAATGTGACGGGTAAAGCATTAAATGGTCGGTTTTTTGTCTAAAATACATGTCTAAGCCCATGCTATTGGCCGCCTTGATGGTCACCGTGACATTGCTTCCATTTGTGCATGCTTCAGACAGCGACGGCGATGGTATTTCAGATTCGATAGACATTTGCCCGTTTGCAGAAGGGTATGCAAATTCAACTTCGGGAAATGGATGCCCGGATTCTAATGGAGATGGGATTGCAAATTTTGAACAAGCCACCTATCAAGATTGGAGTGAAGCTGGATCGATGTCGATTTCAAAAGGCACAACAGAAGGGAGTGTCAATGCTGTTGCTTGGGCAAAAAACAATTCAGTATTTTTTGCCGGAAGTAATAGTAACAACGTCAGCGTCTATGATGACACTGGAGTTTTTATCAAGCATCTCTACAGGATGCAAGGTGACATAACCGACATCGAAGTTTCACCCGACGGTACACGACTTGTAGTCGGGAGTAAAAACGGAGGTTGTGTCGTTCTTAATTCTACAAACGGAACCTTGGTCTCAGACTTGTGGAATGGTACTACAGGAGGAGATATTTACGAAGTAGGATGGTCAAGAGACGATTCTAGAATTTTTTGTGGTGGTTTCAACTCGGTATTGAAGTCTTATCACTCAAGTAACTATTCTTTTGAGAAGAATTTCCCAGATCGGCCGGGATGGATAAGCGGTATTGACACCACGCCAGATGGTAAAATTGTATTTGTATCTGGGAACCGTGATGTATACGCATATTTGACAAATAATGAAGCCGAATACCTCAATGTAACAAATCATTCAGATTACGTAAGAGTGTTGACAGTAAGCCCCGACGGTAGATACCTCGCCACAGGTTCTCACGACAATACAGTTCTAATAACTGAAATAAAAACAAAATCTATAATCAAAACTTTATCGTTCGATAGTGACGTTTACGACATTGATTTTTCAAGTGATGGTGGAAGTATGCTTGTCTCAATAGGCTACAGAAACTCCTTCTCTATATTTCGTACAGACACATGGTCAACAGTAGGGACCATTGAAGGGTTTGGAACATCAAACCAAACTCGCGGTGTCCATGCAGCAGAGTTCAACGAAGATGGAGATAAAATTGCTATTGGCTGGAGGAGAGGTTGGGTTTCTGTAATTGGTTCAAGCGATTACGTCCTCAATGTCAAAGGTCTAAATTACACTGAGCAAATTGGAAGCCACTGGAAAACGACATACACATCTCCCAATTATTATCTCAACGTCAAAGAATCTACTAGGTTGACTACTACAATGGATTTATGCGATTCAAAAGATTTTATTGGCTCATATATCAACGGAGTAAATCCTGAACTTGCATCAAAAGAAACTAATTACTCCAGGACAGGTATTTGGGAGTGTGACAATACGGATGAAGAGATCCTAGAGATTCCTTACGGTAGAGCACCTGGTGCTCTAATGGTCAAATCTGGTGGCGACGCTGAGGCGTGTATTCAGACGATGGGTGGCCTTTCAATGGCACAAGTTCGATGGATTGTTTCGGGTTCATCTAGGAATGTACTTACTACAGAAGGCGAAATGTCGGGAATCAATTGGGCCTCAGTAGTACCAAGTGACGATAATGATGGACAAAAAGAATGGAGCGACTTTCACGATTCCTGCCCCGATAATGAGGTGATATATCTCCAAAGAACGAATGACCAACCTGAAATTTCTATTATCGAGGAAAAGTTGCTTTGTAAAAACTGCCAAACTAAGGATTATTTTTACCCCTCTACGCCTGATAGGCCACGCTTTGATGCAGGAATCGATATGCACAATGTTACGAACATGATGAGGGGGTCGGGCGCTGGTAACACAATTGGATTTACAGACATGGTCTACACTCTTGATAATTCAAATGGACTTTTCATTGTTCCACTCGTTGATAACTTAACTCATGGGGCAATCGATGCTATTTCAGCAGGTGAAACTGCCATTAACGCATCAATAAGCGCATCTAGAGATGGTGATTGGCCATTACAGACTGACATGAGAGCATTTTCTTCTGTTGATAGTTTGAACAAAACAATGCCATTCATGAGATACTTGTTATCAGATCCTGCTCAAATGAAATGGGAGCAAATTGGTTTTGTGGGGTTAGGAATTTGGGATTTGTATGTCGCTTGGGGTAAACTTGGAGTCGATATGTACCACATACTTCCAGACGCAGATATGGACGGTGTTTGGGATGGAGATGATATTTGTCAAGATACAGAAATTGGACTGAGTGTAAACGATGTTGGATGTCCTGAAAATGAACTTGACGACGATAATGACGGCTTTACTAACGACATAGATGATTGTGACGATGTCGCAGGTACGTCCTTCCTCGATAAAGTTGGTTGCCCCGATCAGGATGGTGATGGTTGGGAGGATACAAATGACACTCATCCAAATGACTCAACAGAGTGGAATGATACCGATTCCGATGGCTTCGGAGACAATACCGATGATTGTGTAGGTTTGTTTGGAAACTCCACTCAAGGTAGCCTTGGTTGTCCAGATACTGATGGTGACACATGGGCAGACCTGAACGATGCATTTGTGAATGATAGCTCAGAGTGGTTTGATTTCGACGGTGATGGTTTCGGAAATAATATAGATGAATTCCCGAATGAGCCAACTCAATGGATTGATTCAGATTCTGATGGGTATGGAGACAATAATTCCGGATTAGAAGGAGATGACTGTGTCGATATTGCAGGAACCTCAAACAAAGATGGTTTGTTTGGTTGTCTTGACTCTGATGGTGACGGCTGGGCGGATACAATGGATGACCTTCCATCAGATCCTTTACAGCACGTTGATGCGGATGGCGATGGCGTTGGAGATTCAATCTCATCCTCTAACTTTGACATGTGTCCCGAAACTACTCCAGAAGAAAGGTCAATGGTTGATTCAAACGGGTGTGGGCCATCCGAGAGAGATGGTGATTATGACACGTTCACAGATGATATCGACCAATGTCCAAATACGCCTCTATTGAAAACAACATTGGTCAACACAACAATCTACCTAGATGGAGCAAAGACTGAGATTAATCCCCTAGTCGGTTGTGCTCCATCTGAAATTGACGTTGATGGAGATGGAGTCACTTCCGATTTAGATTGGGACGACAATAATGCAAATCAGTCAATTGATAGTGACGGAGATGGATTTGGCGATAATAGCGATTCTCCGGATGGAGATGATTGTCCGCTGCAAAAAGGGACATCAACAAAGGACAAGCGTGGTTGTTTAGATCTTGATAATGATGGCTGGTCATATGAAACAGACTTTAATGACGGTGACCCAACTCAATGGAAGGATACCGATGGGGATGGATTTGGAGATAATTATGACAACGTCAATTGGAGTGAAGGGCGAACACTCGGGCAACTTGTCGAAGGAGCAACACAACCCGATCGATGTCCGAGTGAATATTCCGCTTTCCTTTATTCTGATACCCAAGGCTGTTTGACATCTCAGGCGTCTGAAAAGGAAAATGGACAGAATGCGGCTCAAGGCAAAGATGACGATGATGAATCGAATCTTGTGCTAATACTCTCACTGGCTGCGGTTGGAATTATTTTCGTGTTGTTTGGTGCTATCGCAGTTCTACTTAGGAAGAAACCATCTACAAAACCGGATGACGAGATTGGACCTGTCCATCCGGCATTGGACAAGAATAATTCTGAATCAGAAGTAATTGAAACACATGACGAAGTTAAGCTTGTAGATGGATCAATGGATTCTAACGACTCAGTTGAATTTGTATCAACCTGGGAAGAGTTGCCTACCGGAGAATGGCTTCCAAATGATGAGCACGGTGTTAATTGGTACCAAGATGAGGAAGGCAGATATTGGCATTCTACTGATGATGGATTCAGAGTTTGGAATGAATGAAAGCATCAAATGCCTAATCCCATTAAGAGAGGCATGAGTGATACATTTCTCGTCACTGGTGCGTCCAAAGGCTTAGGTCGTTCAATTGCAATATCGCTTGCAAATTCTGGAAAATCTGTAATTGCGCTAGCAAGAAGTAGCCCAGATTTGGATGCATTGTATGGTTTATTGAAACACATTTCGCCAAAATCTCAAATCGTTTCTTGTGATTTGGCTTCCATAGAAGACATTTCAGGGGCGGTTGAGATAATAAAATCGGGTTTCAAACATCTATCGGGTATTGTCCATAATGCTGGGACTATCTCTCCTATCGAGAATATGCTTGATGTCTCTAGAGATAATTGGCAGAGAGCGGTGAATGTAAACCTCATCGGAGTTCAAGACTTAACTCAATCCTTAGACAGCCTGATCGGTGGTGACTCTCATACACGAGTGGTCACAATTTCAAGTGGTGCAGCAAAACGCCCACTGCACGGTTGGAGTTCGTATTGCGTCTCTAAGGCGGGTCTAGACATGTGGACAAGATGTTTGGCTGAGGAAGGAGAGTCAGAGAACATATCGGCTCTAGCAATTGCACCGGGGATTGTTGATACTGGTATGCAGAAGGAGATACGTCAAGCGGACGAATCATCGTTTCCGCTTCTTCAAAATTTCATTGATTATCACAAGAACGGGGAACTGACAAATCCTGATGATGTGGCACAAAAACTCCTTCCTTACTTGGTAGGCGATTTAGGACAAAATGGGGACATTTTGGATGTACGCAACTTGTGAGTAGTTAGTCGAATCAATGGCAACCGTCATAAGCCCTAACCATTGCCTGTGACTTAGGGAGCCATATGCCAGGAACAACCCGTGTTGAAATTCGAACTCTGAAGGTAGGTAGATACTGCTGTGTTGAAGACAAAGCGTACAAGATAAATTCCATATCCAAATCCAAGCCAGGTAAGCACGGTTCCGCAAAGGCAAGACTAGAACTTGTAGACATTTTCACAGGTCAAAAGATTTCTCACGTTGGAAGCGTAACTGATTCTATCAACGTTCCACTAATCGAGAAGGGAACCGCAATGGTTACCCACATCGAAGGCGCAGAAGTTCACGCAATGAACATGCGTGACCACTCAATGATGATTCTACCAATGGAAGATGAAATGGAAATCGACGCTGGTAAAGAAATCATGTGGATGGAAGCATTGGGCCTCTACAAGATTATCCGTGACCATTGAACTTCATCTGAGGTGAGATAGTGGGCGTAAAGAAGTCGGCATATCGCCAACCGGTTACACCGGAAGGTCTGAAGGCGATTGAAAGTGGTACACTCACTTGGCTAGACGACGAGATGTACAACAACCTAAACACTGGTGTTTTGGAACAGTATCTCGAAGAAAAGAATCTAGAGGAAGCGTTTGAAGTTTCTCACTGGGATACCAAGAAAGTAATGATCGGAATTGGTATCGGGGCTATTTTCTCTGGTGTAACAGCGTATATTGGTCTAAAACTAGGTTTAGCGATTTCAGCAGCTTGGTACATCGCTTATGTATTGGGTATGGCTCTGAAGTGGTCACCATCTGAAGTAAACATTGCAACATCGGCAACGACTGGTGCAACTCACGCATCTACCGGATTCATCTTCACATTCCCTGCTATTTTCTTGTTAGCAGCAGACCCACAATATTGGTTGTCGGATGGGCCACTTATCGTCTTAGGTGAAGGAGAAACAATGCGTCTGGCATTTGTTGGAATTGTAGCGTCGATGTTTGCTGGATTCCTCGGTGTAATGTATTTCATTATCTTTAGACGTGTTTGGCTCGTTGAAGATCCACTTCCTTTGCCGGGATTCGAAGCCACACTGAAAATGCTTGACATTGCTAGCGACGTAAGTACCGGCGCAGTCGAGCATGCGAGAGAATCTCTGAAGACAATCGGAGTTTGGACTGCAATAACCATGGTTGGTTTGTTCCTAATCGAATATCCACTTGTTTGGATGAATGGTAAGCGACAAGCATTGAGCGATTATCTAGCTGAGATGCTATCTGGTGACACATTCGGCCTAGCATCATTCTACTCCCACGCTAAGATTCACCAGCCTGGTGAAGTCGTTGGCGGTGTTGCAGCAGGTCCGGCGCACTACAACCCAGACACTGTATTCAATCCCTTCATGTACACCTATGTCGGTGTTGCACTAACACCATCTATGTTCGCTATCGGTTGGTTCATGAAGACAAGAGTTGCATTCTTAGTCAACCTTGGAACAATAGTTGGATGGTTCTTCCTTGTTCCTCTCGCAGTTGCATTCAACCTTCCTGTCTATGAAGGGCAAATCGGGGCAAGTGTCCCATTACAGGAACTACCTGCAGCTCTACACGCTGTCAATCCTGCGGATTACCCAAGCAGCACTGGAGCCGTACAAATGTACGCCTTCGCTAAGGCAGTACGCTTCATCGCAATCGGTGCAATTGTCGGTGGTGGAATATTCGGTCTACTAAAGATGTGGAAGACATTTGCTAACATCTTCGTTGATATTGGTAAGGCGTTCAAGGGAGACAGCGGTAAGGAATACATGGAAGGAAAGGGATGGTATGAATGGCCACTTTCTCACATTCCAATCTTCATGATGCTAACCTTTGGTTCAATGATTGTAATTTTCATGCTGGGCGAATTCCCCCTTGTGGCAAGTATTGTGTTCTCACTAATTCTGCTAATGACTACATTCCTGCTGGGCGCAATCGCTGTAAGAGTAATGGGTGAAACAGGAATTGAGCCTGTTTCAGGTACATCATTCATCGTTCTATTGATGCTGTTTGGTGTGTTCCTAAACTTCACTGACCCACTTGGTCTAACAACCCAAGAAGCTGTTCTTTTGGGATTGGTTGGAACCACAGTATTCGGTTCAGCAATTTCTATGTCTGGTACGGTAATTGGTGACTACAAGAATAGCCTGTACATTGGAAACAGACCATATCACATCTCCAAGGGTAACATCATGGGAGTTGTTCCAGGTGCTGTTATCGGTGCTGGTGTTGCAATTTTCCTAGCAAATGAGTTAGCACAAGGCCGTATTCAGTTGATTGCACCACAAGCAAACGCATTCGCAACTTTCTCAGTCATCTTCGCAGAGGGACAAGGCGACCTGACGCTACTGCTACTAGGATTCCTTCTTGGTGTATTTGTCGAATGGGCAACTGGAATGGGTACTTCATTCGGATTGGGCATGTACCTAGATGTCCCTCACACACTTCCAATGCTAATTGGTGGAGTTGCCAGGGACCAGTGGGAAGAGAAGAAACTCAAACCAAAGATCGATGCAATCAAGGAAGAAGAAGGCACTGTCGTGGCAGAAAAGAAGAGGGCTCTCATTTTACTTGGAACCTTCATGGTTGCAGCAGGTCTGCTAACTGGAGAGGCTTTCTTTGGTACAGAAAGCAGTATTCTATCATTCATTGACTCTCTTTGGGACCCTGAGTTCGGTAGCAGCCTTACATGGCACTTCGTGCGATTAGGTGGCTTCGTATTCTTGAACTTGGTAATTGGATACCTGATTTACTTCCTCTTCAAGAGAGCGGGAGTCATCGGTGGCCAATCTCAAGATGCTGAACTAGTCGAGGCATGAGAATGAATCGCACACCACCATTGGTGTGGGGATTACTGGCTGCGGGAGTAATTGGAGTCTCATCTGCAGGGGCCATTTTGTCCCATGTCGACTCGGTTCCACCTCTGATGAGAGCATCATGGCGATTACAAATCACGGTTTTGATGTTACTTCCATTTGCAATCTGGCAATACAGACAGATGGAAATCACAGAAAAAAAGAAATTGACTGAGAAAAAAACAGTACTAATTTTGGCAGGTTCAGGAATTGCATTAGCTGCACACTTTGGTACCTGGGTTACCTCTCTCGACCATACCTCACTAGCGCATTCTCTACTTTTTGTTACCAGTCATCCGATAATCATCGTAATTGGAACGGCAATCTTTGTGAGAAAACCTCACTCTCTTGAGACAGCAGGTGCTCTAGTTGGTCTAGTTGGTGCTGGGATTACTCTACTAGATGCAAAGGACAGTGGAGACGTGACCCTCTGGGGCGATTTCCTAGCCTTTGCAGGAGCGATTACTGTCGTTGGATACATCGTTGCAGGAAGGATACTTAGAGAATGGATGCCTGTATTTGTTTACGCTGTACCTGTTACACTCTTAGGAGGGATTTTACTCATTCCTTTCTCAATATTGATGGGTGAGAGCACATCTGCTATCGGATGGATTGAATCAGATTTGCTTGGTTGGTTCATTTTACTCGCCTTCTTAGCGGGTATAGTCGGACACACAGGACTAAACGCATGTCTCCGTTGGCTAAGACCACTAACGGTATCATTTGCGGTAACTCTTGAGCCAATTATTGGCGCTTTTATTGGTTGGTTCTTCTTCGATGAGGACATTCCAGAAAAGTGGACATGGCTTGGTGGTTTGATTCTGATTTTCGGGATCATGCTCGTGATCAAGGGAGGTGCAGAACATGGCGTGGATTCTTCTGACTAATGATGATGGTATTGAAGCAGAAAGTTTGCAAATGCTTGTCACAGCACTACATGAAAGAGGACACGGTTGCATTGTATTCGCACCCAGTGAAAACAATTCAGCTGTGAGCATGAAAATCTCATTAGGTAAGCCTCTTAGTGTTACAAAAGTCAAAGACGAAAGAGATAGAATGCATCAATTTTCTATCGGAGGTACTCCATGTGATTGTATTATTGCAGCCTTGGATGGGGGATTGCAAAAATTAGTTCCAGGCATAATGCCAAAACTTGTTGTTAGTGGTGTAAACCTAGGGCCTAATCTTTCACAGGATGCATATCACAGCGGTACAATAGCCGCTGCGAGGGAAGCGGGAATGTATGGAATGCCTGCGATTGCATCATCATGGTCTTCATTTGACCCAGAAGGAATGGAAATTGCCATTGAAGCTACAGTACAACTTGTGGAGGCAGCACTAGCAGTACTTCCAGATGAACCTGCTAATCTTAATCGCCCACATGTTGATGTTAACGCACCACATCTAACCTCTTGGCCAAAGGAGACAAAGATGGGTTGGAAAGATGACCCAATCGCTGCATTGAGAAGGTCATTTGCAGCGGGTGAAATGCTACTCAATCTAAATGTCCCAAGAGGATGGGAAGGCAAATTTGCAACTACTAGACTTGGAATGAGATGGTATCGTAGTGCAATCACTTTCTCTAATGACACGTCTACATTCCAACTTGGTGCTGCTCGTATAGACGTTGATGAAGTAGATAGGGGAGATGTTGATTCAGATATAGTCGGAGTCGCTAGCGTTACTTGCATGCCTTCTTGGCCACAAACACATCCTCTTGAGATGGACATGTCTCTACTTGGTTGGGGATTGGAAAATAGCAAGGATGGTCTACCAAACTGGCTTTGAGTTTCAAATATTGAGATTCACACCTTCGTCGAGAAGGAAGTGAACTATCGCAATACATGTGTGACCTTGTAACCATGATTTACCTAGGCTTCTTGGTATGCCTCGTTCACATTCTAGCCTCTTGTCATCACCTAGAATAAATCCAATCTCATCTACAGTAAAATCAGATGGCAGTTGTCCGGAATATAGATTTTGAGAATCTGCCTCTAACCTGATTGTTGGGCA
>Ga0213865_10002006_pt1 | contig 13005 bp, 16 predicted proteins | sample PICome_6_FD_160100 | JGI IMG/M metagenome (GOLD analysis project Ga0213865, IMG submission 160100) | Coastal seawater microbial communities near Pivers Island, North Carolina, United States - PICO282 | ecosystem: Environmental > Aquatic > Marine > Coastal | place: USA: North Carolina...
GCACTTGAGCTTGCGAGGGCCTAGTTGGCTATCATCAATCCCTCGTGTTCCCCGTGTGTTATCAGTGTGGGCTATCATACAAGCTATCACCAGACCCAGGCAGAATCTAGGCACAAAAAAAGAGCGGTCATTTCTGACCGCCCTTCGCTATACTTTTACTCTTTTGGTTTCAAAGTTAGTTGCACTACATACTGCTTGGAGATAATCTCCTTGATATGTTCTTCAAGGTATAGGGAATCTATTTTAGCCTCCACATCCTTCATCTCGTTGCGAAGGTCTTTAGCTTCAATATCTAGAGATTGAGATAAATCTCGGATGCTTTCTTCAAGCTCATTGGTGTGGTAACTGATTTCATTATCAAAGTACTCTTCAGCTTCTTCTCTAGCCCAAGCACGAACTTCATCTGAATTATTCTCAGCAATATCTTCAAACTTATCATCAATATCAGACATAATGTCATCTTTGAGATCAGAATTAATAGTATCAACATCAGATCTAATATCTTCAATTTCATACTCGCAATCTGAAAGTCTGCAGTTAACAGCATCGTTAGCAATCTCTTCCATCTTCAGCTCATCTAGCTCCATAGCAGAAGCGACTCTAGCGATATAGTCTTCAAACTTACGTTTAAGATTGAAGGCATTTAAAAAGTTTCTGAAAGAAACCTTGAGTTTATTAAGTATAATTTTCATAGTATTTTAGTATAGTTATATACTACCTTATTGTAGTATGTATATACACTAGATGTTCCACGTGGAACAGTCAAGTTTTTTTTATCACTATTTCTGAAACTATTTAAACTTTTTTTAGTTTCATTTTTAGTGATTGTTTTTACTTGACAGACATTGCTACCCATGATAGCCAACAAACGAGGAACGGCTGGCATGGCGGGCTTGGCTATCATCACCGACGGGGGGGGAGGGGGTCAGCAGCCCGTCGTGCTGTCAGACACATATATATAAACCAGCGTCTAAAAAAATTTCGTACTCAAGGGGGCTTATTTGCGCCCTAAACCTTTTGGGCCATTGTTACGGCCGCGGTTCTTTTTCTTGGACATAACTCTAAGGTTACCTTTGGAGTTATTCTTAGGGTTACCATCCTTATGGTCAATATCTTTACCCTTGATGGCTTTCTTGCCATACAGCCGAGCAGCCTTTCTGCGGGCCTTATTGCGCGCTGCTCTCCGTTTTTTTTGTAAAGGGGAAGAATGGTAAATGTAATCCTTGCGTTTAGCTTCTGCTGATGTTTGCTTTTTTCTTTTTTGAGCCATGCGGGTTATTATAACATATTTTTGGATACAGCTTCGCCATAGGCGGGTCATTGACTTTATGCGAGCTAGGTATTACGATCAGTTTACTCATGGGTCAATGGCTTAATTTTTTAAGCTTTCCTTCATGCTATGGTCAGGGAAAGCAACCTATAATCTCTGAGGGGGTTTAATCCTGGGAGACTCTCTTTGAAGTTTAGTGTCATTCTTGGCGATTGCCAATTTTACCGTTCAGAGATAAATCTATGCGATTTATCTATTTTCACCCTTGGGGCTTGCAAATGGACTATAATATGTTTATGCTCGCGATTATAACATAAGATTTTTATATGTCTAGTGCAAAAGATGAATTATTAATAAAGATTAAGGAAGCAGTCCTTGAGTTTGCTGCGGATGCGAAGTTTGAGAAGATTAAGTGCTTGTCTAGGTACGATCCAGATAAGGTAGCTAATATCTTGTATTTGTTTAGCGTAGGAAAGAGTCAGACGCAAATTGTGAAGAAGTATGGTTTTCACAGGCAGACGGTGATAGGTATACTGACGGATTACGCTGATCACTTGGGTAAGTTCAAGGAATTGGGTGGTAAGCTCGCGGCCAGGAGTTATTTGCAGTTAAGTTCTCTGGAGGAGGATTTGGTGGAGAAGGTGCGTGACAGGCTGGAGAATGACCCAGAGATGGAGGTAAGCTTCCGCGATCTTAAGGAGCTTTCAATAGCAAAGGCTAATGCTAGTAGGGAGGCACTGACAGCGAGAGGTGAAGCCAGTAATATAACGGAGGAGCGGAAAGTGGTTACTCAAGAGGATTACGAGGATACTATCAAGGCAGCAAAGGAAAGACTTGAGGCACTCAAAAAAGCAGATATAATAGAAATAGATGGCGATAACTGAGGATTATGATGATTTATTTGACAAGGTTCGTGGTAACTTAGGCGAACACTTCTCAAACTACATGTTTATTGTCATGGACGATGATGGCGACTTGTTCTATGATTATACTAACCACAGGGTTGGTAGAATGCTTGTTAAGGAAACCCAAGAAGATATGCAAGGCAGCACAGATATGCTGGATTTTATATGGGAAGAAGAACTATTAGAAGAAGGCGAAGAAGAGGATGGAACTGACATTTACTAAGCATCCATTGCTGGATGCCCCAACTGACGAGGAGATAGTACTTCTCGCGGAAAGAGACCCACAGCTGCTTAGGCAGCTTTTTGAGGTTCATGAGGGTAGGATACAGGCCGCGGAGGAAGACCCTGTGCGTTATGGTTTTGACCTTGAGGGCTGGGCTAGGATCAGAGATGGCTTAGAGGAGTACAATGAAGTGCTTGTTCTGGGTGGTAATAGATCTGGAAAAACGACTGGTTGTGCAAAGATGCTTATGGAGGCTGTTATGAATAATAATGACGGCCATATAGTTTGCTTTAGCCAGAACGCAGATACTAGTATTAAGGTTCAGCAGTCCGCGATTTGGGAGATGATGCCTAAGGAGTTCAGAAAGAAGACGAAGAGTACAGAGGGATATATTAACTTTTCTATGCAGAATGGATTCACTGGTAGTTCGTTTATTTTTCCAGATACCAGAACCAGAGTAGATTTTAAGACTTATACGCAGTTCACTAATAATCAGACTATCTTGGAGGGTTTTGAGTTCGGTTTTAAGCAGCAGAGTTCTAATAACATTGGTGCCTGGCTGGACGAGTACTTGGGTGACGCGGCTCTGGTAAATACGCTTAGGTTTCGTCTTGCAACCAGGAACTCAAAGATGCTTATAGGATTTACCCCTATTGATGGATATACGCCATTCGTAGCAGATTATATTAAGGGAGCTGAGACATTGCAGACTAAGAACGCGGCACTGCTGGACAGGGAAGTACCAGTAAAGCAGTACAGTCCAGATCGCGATGCATCTGTGGTATATCTGCACTCTGACGAGAATCCGTTTGGTGGATATGAGCGTATAGCTAAGGATTTAAAGAATAGACCCGAAGATGAGATACTGGTTCGTGCCTATGGTATACCAGTTAAGAGTATGACCTCTTTGGTGCCTATGTTTAACACGGAGGTAAATGTACTTTCGGACGTAGAGAACAGATATGGTATGCAGTTCCCAGATATATCTTCTCATGGTTTTACTTGCTACCAAGTCGTTGACCCAGCTGGAGCCAGAAACTATGTTAGTATCTGGGCTGGTGTAAACAGAGATGGAGAAGTATATATACGAAGAGAGTGGCCAGACAGGGATACCTACGGAGAGTGGGCAGAGTTTGGTGACCCCAGATGGAAGTACGGGCCAGCCGCGAAAAAGATTGGCTTGGATATTGCTGGGTACGTAGAACTATTTCAAGAAATAGAAGAGGAGCTAGGTATTCAAGTATTTGAACGCATAGGTGACTCTAGATTCTTTGCAAAGGAAAATGAAAACAACGACGATCTATTTACTGTGTTTGCTGATTATGATATGCATTTTGTCCCATCTGATGGACGGAATGAAGAGTTTGGCATCAACGCCCTTGACGAATGGTTTGCGTACAATCCAAACGCAGAGATAGATCACGCGAACAGACCAATGTGCTACATTCACGAGGACTGCGGTAATCTAATAGATAGTTTAATTAACTACAATAGTAAGGGTAAGACTGACGAACCACTAAAAGACTTTTTTGACGTAATCAGATACTTGCGAACATCCGCGGGAGGAGATGGGCCTATGCACATTGACAAATGGGATTTTCAAAGTAGTCTTAAATCAACAGGAGGATATTAATGCCAAAAGTAAAATTAACAAAGTTAGCAGAAGATAATGACATATCTTTTGAAGAAGCTATGGAAATAGCTAAAGATAAGTTACCAGAAGATTATCTTACTGGTAAAGGTAAAAACACGTGGGTATGCGAAGATGGTCAAGATATTTTATCTGAAGCATTTGATATACCAGAACTAGTTCCGAAGTATTTCAAAGGTAAGGTAATGCACGCTGCACCTAATCCGCACTACGTATATGCGTACGTAAAGGAAATAGGTAAGAAGGTGCCAGTCGTTATTAGTAAGCATTTTAAAGATCGTTTAGTAGGGAAACAAATAGACATTGAAGCCATCCAAGATAATAAAGGCGTGTCATACAGACACTCCCCGAAAAGAATACGATGATCCTACTTTGGATCCTCACTGGATACTAGAACAGGTAGATAGATTGCTCGCCTGGGAAATACTTACCCGTGCCTTGAAGTTCAGAATGCACGAAGAAATCTTACCACAAGATTTATGTGATAAAATTGGTGTTCATAAAGGTTTCGTATACGAAATAATAAAATCCGCAAGAAAACAATTAAATGCAAACTGATGATTTCCAGTCCTTGACCTACGTGGGCAAGGAACCAAATGTTAAGGCTCTTAATAGAGCTTATGATCAAACTACAAATGAACTAGAGTCTTATTTTGACCAGTGCAGAAATAACTACGACGACAGACGTAACTTTTGGCCTGGCAAAAGTACTGACCTTAGAAAGCATGGATCGGATGCATTCCCTTGGGAGGGCGCGTCCGATATGGAGGCTCATACTATTGATGAGCGTATTACTCGTTTAGTATCTTTATTTATGTCTTCATTGAATAGGGCTAATGTTAGAGCTTATCCTGTAGAGAGTGGAGACATAGAAAGAAGTAAGGTTGTATCAAGTTTTCTAAAATGGATGACTACATCTGGGTACATTCCTAGATTTAAGCAAGAGATGGAGCTTGGTGCTAATTACTTGCTAGAGAGAGGTGTATTAATTACATATGTAGGATGGAATCGCGAAGACCGCAGATATTTACAAAAATTAAATCTTGAACAGATTGGACAGATCTCTCCAGAAACAGCGGAGATGATTTTAAATGAAGCTCAAGAGGATATGGTAATCAGCAGCTTTGAACAAGCATTTGATGGAGTAACAACAAAGAGAGCTAAGAAAGCAATTAAGTCCTTGCGTAAAACTGGTTTTGCGGAACTGCCAGTTATTCGTAGGCAGATAGATGCTCCTAATATTAAAACATTGGCTCCAGATGGTGACTTCTTTTTTCCTAGTTATGTCACTGATCCTCAGCGCGCACCTTACTGTTTCTGGCGTACTTACTATACGGCACAGGAATTAGAAAACAAAGTAATCACAGATGACTGGGATGAAGACTTTGTTCAGTACATTATTGAGCATTTTAAGGGTGTATCCATTGACAGCGTAGAACGCGAGCAAGAAGGTAGACGTAGTATCAGCCAAATGGAGGATGTTTACGAGGCAGAAGAACTTATTGAAGTAGTTCATTGCTTCCAAAGACTGATTGACAAAGAAGACGGTGCCGAAGGTATTTATGAAACAATCTTTCATAGGGACTTTACTGGAGACGATGGCGTACAAGGTTACGCTAAGTTTCAGTTATTGAATGGATATGAAGATTACCCAGTTGTTGTTACTCGTTTCTCAGAAGACAGTAAGCGTTTATATGATGCAAGCACAGTACCAGATTTACTTCGTGGCATTCAACAGCAAGTAAAGATTGAAAGGGATTCTCGTATTGACCGCGCAAGCATTTCTACATTACCTCCAATAATGCACCCAGTAGGACAAGCACCTACAGATTGGGGGCCAGGAAGATTTATACCTTATAGACGTAAGGATGAGATTCATTTTGCGGACACCCCAGACATGGAAGATGTTCAAGCTTCTATAGAAATAGAAAGAACACTATTAGAGCAAGCCGACAGAGTTGTAGGACTAGATGAAACTAGTCAAATATCTGGTGTAAGAAAGCAATTCTTTGTGGATAAATTCTTACATCATGCATCTGAAGTTTTGCGTATGTCATACAGATGCTTCCAGAGATTTGGCCCAGATGCTATATTTTTTAGGGTTACTGGTGTACCAGACCCGATGGAGTTCTCTAAAGGTGATCCAGAAGAAAACTTTGATATTGTAGTAAGCTACGATGTATTGAATACTGATCCAGATACTCAAGAGAATAAATTAAAGCAAATGGTTCAGTTAATGCAGCTTGACAGAAACGGGCGTATTAATGTAGATACTTTATTAGATGTTCTTGCTGGAAGCATTGATCCAATACTTGCGGACGCTGTATTGCAACCTACCGAAGTGGCTCAAGAGAAAGCACTCAAGGATATTACAGATGATTTAACTAAGATTCACGCTGGAATAGAAGTGCCAGCTAGACCTAATGCTGGTCAAGTAGCATTGCAAATAATAGAACAATATGTCCAACAACCAGATATTGCACAAAGGTTACAAACTGATCAAGGATTTGCTGAAAGACTTAACAAGTACCAACAGCAATACCAGTTTGCTCAAATGCAGCAAATTAATGCAACTCAGTATGGTCAGTTTGGGACTGCCGCTGCTTCTATTGGAGACGTTCAAACCCAAGGAATGGAACAATAAAGTGGATTTATTAGGAAATCAATATAAGTCAAGTTCACCAGTTCCAAATTTGATTGGAATGCATGGAGGCAATGTAATGGCTGGAGTTATTCCAGAACCAACTAAAATTAATTTATATGCAGATGAAGATAAGATAATCAAAGATCATATGCGAAAAAGTCTAAAAACTCCAGCTAACGAAGATTATAGACTTGAAATGTATTTTGATAGTCGTGGAGTTCCAACTATAGCTGGAGGAACTAACTTAAAAGAAGATTATGCTAAAGATTACATTAGAGATGTTCTTAACATAAACATTGATGATTATATAAAAAGCGGTAAAAAATTAAAACTAACAGAGGAACAGGGTAGGGGTTTATATGACTACACGATAGATACTATGTACGATGAAGCAAGAAAAGTCTCTGGTGGTTCGGAAGATTTTTATAATCATCCTTTAGGTGTTCGTAAGGGTATAGTTGACTTTGTTTTTAATGTAGGTGCTGGAGAAAGGTATCGCAAATTTACTGGATACAATAAAGCTTTAGCGGCAAAGGATTATGAGCGAGCTGCCTTAGAATTAAAGTACGGTAATCCAGATTTAGAGCCAGGCACTGAAAAAGGTCAAAGAGATCATCCAGATAACATAAATCAATACTACGAACAAAGACCAGATAGAGCTGAAAGAGTTATGGACTACTTTAGAGGTAATATTGAATAATTTATGACATTAGAAGAATCCGTAAATACCTTAAAGCACCATGAAAGTTTTGGTGCTTTTATTAACAACGTTCACCAGCTTCGCGAAGAAGCCATAGGAGAACTTAATGCAGCTCCGACAGAGCAAGTCCAGCAATTGTCTGGAAAAATATTAGCTTACGACGAAGTTTTGCGTATGTCTAACTACGAAGAAATCAAAAGAAGATTTTCTAATAGTTTAGGTATATAAAACTTATGTTATAATCTGAGAATCGCCACCGCTGGCGTAAATAGCGTTATTATGAATAATGAAGTACAGGCGAACGCTGATGCCGAAAATACAGCGAGATTACAGTCAAACGCGTCACTCTCTGAGTTTGCAAAATTCAGAGCGAATCAACTGATGGGACAGCAGCAAGAGGAGGTTCAAGAAGAACAACCTCAAGCAGAAGAAACAGAGGTTGTAGACGAGGTCAATGAGACCGAAGAGCCTATTGAGGAAACCCAAGAAAGCACAGAGGAAACAGAGACCCAAGATGTTCTTTCTAATATTGATTTGGATAACTTATCCGAAAACGAATTACGCGAACTATCTGACAAATTAGGTAGTAGAGCAGTATTGCGTTTCGGTGAGCTGACCGCTAAAAGAAAGCAAGCTGAAGCTGAACTTGCTGAACTGCGTCAAAAACTCCAAGAATCTGACAATCCTCTCAAAGGAAATGTAGATCAATCAAGAAACCCTTATCGTAATGTAGGATCTATAGAAGAGCTACAAAAGATAGCTCAAGATGTAGATAGCATTGTTGAGTGGGCAGAAGATACGATCTTCAACGCAGAGGGTTACGGAGCGGATGATGTGGTAACAGAAGTTAATGGCAAAGAGTATACAAAAGCTGAAGTCAGAAAAAAGCTATTGGATGCCAGAAAAGCCGAGAAGAAATTTCTTCCAGCGCAGTTAAAAATTCTACAGGACAAGGAATACGCAAAGCAAGCTAAAAATTCACTAACTGAAAAAGCCAAAGAAGAATTTGGCTGGATTGGTAAAGATGGTGATGAACTTAATGAAAAGTACAAAGCTATGCTAGAGGATCCAAGGTTGGAAGGTCTTGAAGAATTTTCGCCAGAATTAGCAGCACAATTACCATACTTGTTGGCGCACTCAGCTAACAGCCTTTATGGACGAAAAGTAATCACTCAAGATGCTCCAGTTCAGAAAAAGGGTGTTCAGTTAGACCCGCCATCTTCTATGCCTGGTAGTGCTAAGTCAGAGAAGCAAATCAGTAATGCATTAAAAAGCATAAAAGAATCTCAACAAGCATTTCGCGAGACTGGTTCTAAGGATGACTTCATAAAATTACGTACCTTAAGGTATTCACAACAACAATAACATTATTATTATTTTTTAAAAAATCATGGCATTTTCAAATACATATGACCCAGTCCCATCAAACGGACTTAAAAGCGGGACAAGTGTATCTAACAGAGAAGACTTGTTAGACGTTCTAACAATTCTTGCTCCAGAGGAAACACCTATCCTTTCGTCTTCTGCCAAATCAAAAGCGAATAGCACATTCGTTGAGTGGACAGTAGACAAATTGGCTGCACCTAATACAGACGGTATCGCTGAAGGCGCAGATGTAACATCTTTCACAGATAAATTCGCAGACCGCGCTCGTCTTGGTAACTTCGTACAGAAGTTCCGTCGTGACTACTTGGTATCTGACCTACAAGAAGCTGTAGATTCAGTTGGCCCAGCTAAAGTTGCTCAAGCAGAAGCTAAAGCAATCCGTGAGCTTAAACGCGACATTGAAGCTACACTTGCTTCTAACAATGACCGCGCAGCTGAAAACGGTGCTGGACAACCTTACAAACTTCGTGGTTTAGGTAAATGGTTAAGCGCTACTCCTGGAGATGACGTTCCTTCTGATTACAGAACTGACGCAGCAGCTATTCACCAGAATGCTGACGGTGCTTTAACAGAGACTGACTTCAACGCGATCCTTACAGAGATCTTCAAGAAAACAGGTAATGTAGAAAACCTTACTCTTGTTGCTGACACTGCTCTTCGTCGTCATGTTTCTGACTACGCTCGTTTTGCTGATGCTGCTGGAGCTGGATCTTCATCTCTTCGTAAAGTAAACTTAGATAACGGTGAAGCAACAATCAAACTTGGTGTTGACCTTTATCAGTCAGATCACGGTATCGTTTCTATCGTTAACGCTAACCCAGATACATTCACAAATTCTATCACTGGTTTTGAAGCTGGTGAGGGTGGTTACTTAATCAACCCAGAGTACGTTGGTATCGCTGAGTTAATCCCAATGGGATCAACACGTCTACCTAACTTAGGTGGTGGTGAGCGTGGCTTCGTTGATTGCGCATTAACATTGTTAATGAAGCACCCACAAGCGCACGGTAAGATTGAAACAATTGACGCTGCTTAATTATTAACAAAGGAAACTATATAATATTATGGCTAGATTAACAATAAATGAAGCGGCTGGTTCTGGTTACACAGACGAGATCGTTCTTACCCCAAGTGACTTCACAACTGACGCTGGTAACACAACTACTCAAGTTAATGTTCCAGTTAAAGCTGGTGATGTTATCTATGGAGCAGCAGTTGAAGTAGTAGAAGCATTCAGCACTGACACTGACCTTACAGTCGGTACAGACGCTGATGTAGACGGTTCAGCAGCTGATGCTGATTCACTCATTACAGCTATTGCTGTTGAAACTGTTGGTGGCGTAGCTGCTAACACAGGTGCTGACATTACTGCTGGCGCTGGGCCTCTTACCGCTGATGACGATGGAAACATCAACATCATCGCTGGCTCTGCACTTAACGGTGATACATCTGGTAAAATCCGAGTTTTACTTGGTATTAGACGAATCAACGCGTAACTTATTTCGGGAAGGGGGCTTCGGCCCCCACCCTTTTTTTTATGTCAGAAACCCCTCAAATTATTACATCAGTTCCTAAGTACTCAGACGGTGAAGTAGACCGCGAGTTTATGAAGGAGATACTGAACGGTTTTGAAATTGAACGCAGAACGGAAGAACAGCGTACAATGCAAGCCAGAAAGGAAGCTAACGATCTTCGCGGTAAAACGCACCCAGTATTGGGAAAACCTGTGGCAACTATGCCAGCTCGTGAGTTTTTCAGATTAACACAGAAGTACGGTCACGAGACTGTGCATTCTAAAGAATTTTTACAGTACTATAACAAGAAGTTCCCAGAACTTAGTCCAAACAAAGCCTAATGCAAACTGATACATACGCAAATCTAGTAAAATTAATACAGGCACTCATAGGTGCTGGAACATTAACACTGGACGAGCATCGTAATATTTATCAGTTAGTTAACAGAAGATTAACTGACGCTTATAATACTACGCAATCTTGGCCTAGGTATTTAGAGCCTTCAGAGAAGCGTAGACTATATGCATTAAACGTCTCTGGCATTACTGGTAGCGAAAGTCATGTTGATGACCCTTACTTCATTTATGGACAGGATGCCAATGGATACAATGTGTATCGCGAAGAAGATACGCACAACGAACAGGGTGGAGTTGTTAGTTACGACATTTTTTATTACAACGATACTACGGATAAGTGGATACTAGCTTATGTAGCTGAAAGTAATTTAAGCAAAGATGCCAGTACTGGAGTCGTAACAGTAACGAGTCCTACAACTATCTGTACTGCTGATACTACAGGTTCACCAAGTCCAGCAGATGTAGAAACCTGGACAAATGAAGATGGCGTAAATGGAACATTGCACGTTGTTGGAGTTAACTTAATAACTTATACTCAGACAGGTAAAACAAACATAGGTGAGTTTTTGCGCTTGCACAGAAAACAACCTTTCTTAAATTCTTCTCAGATTGAGTATGATTTCTTTTTGGATGTAGACGGTGCCAATGTTTTAAATATAGCAAATACAAATGATTCTAGTGCTTATGTTACTTACAAGAAAAGATTGGAATTAGTTGAAATAACTGAATCAGATCCAGCTGTTGTTACGGATTATACTGGAGATACTACTGATATACCTAAAGAATTTTTCTATTATATTGCGCACTCTGTGTACGCTGATTTCTTGCGTATAGAGCGCAGATATGAGGAGGCTTTACGAGAAGAGTCCTCTGCTCAAAACTATTTAGCTCAAGAGCTTGAAAAGCTTGATATAATAGCTAATAACAATAATTTAAAGAAAAAGTTCTCAACGCATTTAAACCGTAATTCTAGATAATCATGCCAAATTCAAGATCAACAAACCTATACCCAAAGGTAGTTAATGGACACACTGACCAAGCACTATCAGTAGCTGACTCAGTAGTTCAGTTTGGTGCATTCAGCTCTGCTTGTAAATATGTAGTGCTAGATGTACAGACAGCTGATGTTCGCGTAACTTATGATGACTCTGATCCTACAAGCTCAAATGGTCACATTCTTTTCGCTGGACGTTCTTACACTTGGGCTGTAGAAACAGCAAGGGCTGCTAAATTTATTCGTAGTGGAGGCACAAGTGCTACCATTCACGCATCTGAATTTACTGACTAATGTCCTCAGAAAAACTAGGTCACAACAACAATGTCCTCAAGGGAGACCTTGGTGGAGGTTTTGATATACTCACAGGAAGTACTGGAGAGCAGACTGATCTAGGAGTAGCTCGTAGGTTCGGCGGTGCAGCAGCTGCGTACTCATTGCGAGACATAGGTGCAATGAATGGCAGAGTTGTCAGAGTTCGTAGAGATACTGGAGGTGGTGCTGGAGATAATGATGAAGAAGATTTTTCAGCATCTCAAGTAGCTAGTGGAGCATTAGAATCTTTTGTTGGTGCTGGTAATAATGGATTTATTACTCTTTGGTACGACCAAAGTGGTAATGATCATGATGCTTATCAGAGTAGTGCTAGCTCACAACCTAAAATAGTTAATAATGGTACAATTGAACTAAGTCCATCTAATCAGCCCGCTTTAAGATTTATATCCCCAACAAAATTATCTGTACCAGTAAATGGTCATATAGATAATTTAAACTCAGTTTCATTTTTTGTGGTAGGTGAGTATGAAACTGCATCTATACCTCCACAGTATTTCCTTAATCTTACTAATTTTTCTCAAATTCCACAAGCAGTTGGAGTTGGTTCATCACCTTCATATAGTGGTTATACTAATTTTAGTTATGGAAGTTTTGGTAATCAAAGCACTTCACACACACCTAGTGTGAATCAAAATATTTTATATTCTGCTGTAACTGACAGTAGTGACTTTGAGGGTTTTGCTGATGGTTCATCTATATTGACTACATCTGTAATAGATAGGGCTGTTACTCAAGATGGCTCTATTGGTGCTTGGGCTACTGGCACATATCATTTAAATGGAACGATTTCAGAAGTTATTATTTTTGGTGTTGGAAAAGCAGACGATAGGGCTGATATAGAAGAAAACATAGCAAATCATTACAACATAACACTTTCATAATTATGAGCGAAGAAACAATCAATTACTTAGTATACGACAACGAAGCTGATGCTATTGCAAGAGCAGACACAGAGGGTGCAAGACGAGGCTATGCTTACCACAGAGTAGGCTCTGGTACTCGTTACCACACTTACCCACAAGTGAC
>Ga0213865_10002009_pt1 | contig 12995 bp, 11 predicted proteins | sample PICome_6_FD_160100 | JGI IMG/M metagenome (GOLD analysis project Ga0213865, IMG submission 160100) | Coastal seawater microbial communities near Pivers Island, North Carolina, United States - PICO282 | ecosystem: Environmental > Aquatic > Marine > Coastal | place: USA: North Carolina...
GTTTCTGTATTTACTGTGTTGTTATCTTGAGGAGTGATAGTAACAGTATTATTACTGTTTGTGATGTTAACTGTGTTGTTAGCCATATTAGTATCCTCCTGTTGTTACTTCTTTGTTTAATGTAACGTTTCCTTGTAATAATCTTGTAATTATTGGGTAAGTGCTGCCTGAGGCAATTTCTAAGTCGTATACTGCTTTATTGAAATCTAAAGCTGAAGAAGAATTAGCTGATATGAATACCCCTATGGTTCCTGAGGTTGGTGGGTTAATACCACCAGATCCACTAAAATTAAGGCCAGTACCATCGTCAGCAAGGCTAGAGGACAAAGTAATGTAGGTAGTAGAACCTCCTATTTTATCTTTAATTTGCATTCTACCAGTATACCCAGTTAAGTCTATTTTATTACTTCCTGAGTCTGTGTATGCTATTTCAAAATCAAGGGTTGTACCTTGTTCAATTACAAAGTTATATTTTCCAGCTGCCATAAGGATATTTTGTTAATAAATATTAAGTACTACTAAATGAAATGTTTCCTCCTTTAGTTGAATAAGGCCAATAAGGAACTCTTATAGCATCTTGACCAGGTGACCTAAACATAGGCCTATAAACTTGGTTATTTAAATCATCAATATATCCAGATAAGCTAGCAGACCCTGGGGGGGCAGGATAATTATAATTATCTACGGATAACATACTACTTGTAATAGTATGGTCAGTTACATATGGGAATGGGTAAGAATATTTTAAAAGAAAATCTTTAAATTCATTTACACCCTTATTAGGGTATATTTGTTTATATAAAACAGCCATACCTGCTACTTGGGGACCTGCAAAAGAAGTTCCAGAGTATGTTCTTAATCCTGTAGGGTAAAAAGCAGGATTGCTTTCGGGGTTTAAATTTACTATAGGTCTAGACCCATAATGAGAGCTTGATATTATATTACTTCCTCCCGCAACTATAACATCCCCAGTATGAGCCATTACGTCGATTCGGGGCCCTGTATTGGTATATGGCTCAATTTGATATGATTCACTAACACTTCTTGAGAGATATGGGCTTAAGCTGTCACTTCCGTCTCCTCCTGGGCGACTAGAATTGACAGCCCACCCTACTGCTCCCACAATGACACTGCTGTTTCCTCCAGGGAATCCTTGTCTGTTTAAGTATCTTTTATCGCCTGCTATATAGTTTAACTCATTTACATTTATGTCCCATGTATAATAATTGTCAGCCATAGGATGGTAATAATCTCTTATATAAGGATCATCTTCTGATGCAGAACCACATAATATGTGGGATTCATTTCCTGCGGCTATTACAAAAATTATTCCTAAATCTGCTAGTTCATTTGCTTGCTCTTCATAAGTAGCACTCCACACATGGTGTTGTCTATCCTCTAGTGGGGATTGTTTTGGGTTTGCCCCATATTCGGTTTTGGGGGAGGGGGAGGAGATATTTACATCTTTATAAAAAGAAAAATCATTGAAAGTAGTAAAACTACTAGATAACTTAAGATATCCAAGCCCTGGCGAAACACCGCCTATATCTATAGTAGTAGCAGTTCCTGTATATTGAGTGGCTTCAAAAGATAATATACCCCTGGTTCTACTACTTCGGAGTGACGCCCCTCCTCGAGTTAGATTAGCTGTTTGGTTATGAATACCTAACCCATTAATATTAGAAGAAAATGACGAAGTTATAACATCATATAATCCTTCAATTAAATTAGAGCCTGTTTTCTCACTAATAATTGGGAATTTATTAAATGTTAAAGAAGTTGTAGATGTTCTTGTAGGAATATTTGATAATGAAATATTTTTATTACCTTTTATTAAAAGAGAACTAGAGTTATTTGAATTATATGTAGCTGTAAAGGGATAATCACCATTATTAATGAAATTTTTAAAAATTTCGCATATAGACCCTGAGGATAATTCTGATCCTATATCTACTGTATATGATTCAATAGTAGTTGGTGAAGCAAATAAGTCGTCCCTACTTACATTGTAAAGATTTAAATTAGAAACTTGACTTCCTTGGGGAAAGAAAGACTGTGTAGGTATAACTTCTAAAGTTATGTTATCATATGCAGTTTGTAAAGATGCTGTATGTGTGGCGTAAGCGTTACTACTACCTGTTGTAAAACCAGAAGAACCTGAAAACATAAATGAATATATTTTATTCTCAAGAACAGAACATATGTCTATAGTTTTTCCTAATGCAAAATCAAGTTCTCCACCAAAAGATGCCCCCAAAACAAGTTCATTTGTGCTAGTTAAGTCTTTAAATCCATTTAAGGGTAAAACATGGGAACCCGTTACATTACTTATATCTATTTTTATTTCTGTACGTCCAACATTATCATCTCCTAAAGTACCTACTACATACCCAGAACCTGAAAATGTTATGTAGTAACTATCTCCTGTTGGGGTATCTAAAAGAATTCTTTTTTTATTCACTTGTATGTCGTTGTGTATTAAACCATTTACATTTCCTTGTGGGTTAGAAGATTCTGATACTATTGAATATAAATCAAATCTAATAGAAGGGATATAACCTATAGAACTACCAGTTACATTTACATAATCAATATGTGTAAATATATTAATATTAGGTTTACCATCTTCAATAAATCCCTCAGCGGTATATTTAGCCCTAGGTGATGTAGAACATACTATTACAGTTGGTTTTTTATAACCAGTTGAAGGGTCGATAGATTTACTAATATGAAAATGTTTAATTAAAGCATGGGAATCTAAGTATTGATACCCTATATCAGGATATAGCCGATCAGTCCCCTGAAATGGGTTCGCGGAAGGATCTAAATACATATTGTATATATCACACTCAGGGGCCCATCCTAAATTATTACCTGCGGTAACGGAGGCTACAGAAGTGCCATGATCATTGGCCTTAATACTTTTAGTTGTATAGTGATTGATAGGATCTGTGATAGATCCTGAAAGAGATGAAGAGGCCGCCCATAGTCGGGGGATTACTCTGGTTTCTTCTATATTAAATGGATTATTACTAAATCCTCCAACATGATCAGGTTTTATAAATTCATAATGCCATGGGACCATAGTATCATAAACTACTAGATCTACTCCTTTGCCTGAATAAGCATTTTTAATATTTTTTAGGTATTTATCTGATTCTTGTAAAGAAGATGATTGGGCTCTTAAAAAAGAAGATGTTTCAATGTAATCCCAATAAGGTTGAGGAGATATAGTACTATGTAAATATAACCCTTGGTTTATTAGATCAGGCCATAATTCTTGATCAATCTCATATGGATTACTAGTCCATGGTGGTTGACGATGTAAAGTATTAGTTACATTTTGATTAGGTCTATTAGTAACTAAAGGGATTAAAGAACTACTAGTAAAACTAGAAAAACCTGGTAATGCTTCTACAATTTTAATATTAGGGTGTTGTTTTATTAAAGATATTTCTTCAGGAAAAAGTTTATAATACCCATATCTTTCTTCTAAAAATGATACTCTTTCAATAGACCTATTAGGTATATATTGGGTTTCAGGTGTATCTCCTAAAGTTTCTTTAGTTAATAGGTAATCAATTTCTTTAATATTAATTCCCTTATGGGTATATATTGAACATTGAAATAAATGTGCCATTTAACTATAATCTTTTAACAGTTCAAATATTTCATCAAGTGCCTCGTGTCTATGGTTTTCCTTAAGCACTGTTTTATTTACAAAACGAGAACCTTGCACTTTAGCTACTTCATGAATAGCAGAATCGTTTTTAAATTTTAAGTCAATTTGTTGACTGTCGCCTGTAAAGATCATTGTTGAGTTTTTACCTAAACGTGATAAACACATTGTTAATTGTTGTTTAGTTAGGTTTTGGAATTCATCAATAATACAAACAGCATTTTCAAATGTTCTGCCTCTAAAGTGTGTGAGTGAAACTAATTCAATATCCTCGTTACTTTCTAATTTTTGAAGGATATCAGGTTTGTTATACACTTTGCGCATATTTGACCTGATTGGTATTAGCCAAGGTTCCAGTTTTTCCTCAAGTGAACCGGGTAAAAATCCATTGTCTTCATTAGACACAGTAGGTCGTGTGATGACGATTTTATTTGTCATACGTTTAAAAAACATGTCTAAAGCCACCTGAACTGCTAGTAATGTTTTACCACTACCTGCTTTACCAATAATAAAATTAAATGGGTGAGTTAATACTTGCTGTTTAGCTGATTTTTGTTCTTCCGAAAGGGTAATTGAGAACCTGACTGCACCTTTAGGTGGTACTTTTTCAATATTTTGTTTAGCCATTATGAATGGGTTGAAACGTTTGTTGTTCATACATATAAAAAAAGGGCCGCTTACGCGGCCCTTTCCTGTGTTATATAGACTTATCTATTACACCAAGTTAAGATCGTGGCAGATGACCTTACCGTAGAAGTCTGGACGGACCATCTTCTTCGCGTAACGGGTCATGATACCCTTTCTTGGTGTGAACGATACTGGATCGTATACAAGAGGAGTCATAATTAATGGAATATATGGAGCAAATACAGCACCTGTTTCGAGGAACTGGTTACCCTTATAGCCCATGAGAATTGTATTCTCAGTCATGTATGGGTTCTTGTAGACAGTGTATCTAGAGTTGATAGCACCGATCTTCTGAACACCCATCGCGTACTTGTTAGAATCACCAGGTGAGTCAGCAGCGAATCCAGGAATTGACTCGAGAATTGTGCTTACGGTTGGAGAAACAACGAGGAAGTTTGCACCACCACGGAGAGTCTTCTGGTGAATAGTATTGCTAACAGACTGAAGCTTAACACCCAAAGTCTGGAACCAAGACATCTTAGTGTAGTACTGATCGCTAGTAGATACAGATTCACCTGAGTTATTTAGCTCAGTACCTACATTAGCACTCCAGTGGTTAGTAGTGTCAGCGTTTCTGATTAACATATCAAGGATCTCGAGATCGATTTCCATTGAGATGTACTCAGAAAGGATAGACGTCAATTCCGCTTCAGCATCGATGCTGTGGTAAGCATTCAAATCCTGAGCAAATTCTGGTGTCCACTGAGCCTTCAATTTACGAGTTTTCGCTGTAACAGTATCGCTGTTCAACTTAACGTCGATTGATGGAATATCGATAGAACCACCAACTGAGAAGTCGGATTCTTCGAAATCACCTCTATCATTGAGGTTATCTGGACCTTTATGGTAAGTAACAGTTAAGGCTCCAATGCCATCGTGGTTAGATGAGGAAACAAGGAATTCAATGTTATCACCGTTTACTTTAGTGAATTCATTGAATACCTCAAGAATACCAGTACCAGATAATTCAAATGCTCTTACTCCTTCAGGATCAAAGTCAGTTAAACCATCAGTAGCGTCAACAATTACTTTAGTAACACCAGCAGCGTTAGCAGCATCAAACTGACCAGCGTGTGAAGCAGACCATTCAGTGTTAAAGTTGTAGTCAGCACCAACAACAGAACCTGTAGTGTATGTGGTTAAAGCGTTAGCTGTAGTACCAATAGCAGCAACAACGGAAGATGTGTCGTTGATAGAGTAACCGAAGCGACCAGCACCGTAAAGACCACCAGTCTTACCAGCAGCAGGAAGATCAGTTGCTTCATCAGTACCTGCATTATACAATGAGTCACCAGCAGTGAATCCTGTTTGGTTAGAAGAACCATACTGGAAATCTAAGTAGAAGATGAGACCTGAAGGGAGGTTCATTGGCTGAACAGACACGAGGTCCTTAGCAACAATCTCACCGAATACTCTTCTAACAAGCGGAAGAGCAACACCAGCCCATGCTTCACTTTGACCAGCGTTGATAGTAGTACCAGTACCAGTTGTGTTAGCTTCGTTTACTAACTGTCTGGCTTGGTTCTCAAGGAGAACAGCCATGTTTGCTTTTTCGCTCTCGTGGCCACTAAGACCCTCTAAGAGACCGGACTTCTCCCACTTGCTAGCCAACTTAACAGCTTCATTCTGCTGATGTTGGAGCGGGGATGCGCCCTCTAATAATGTATTAACATTCATAGTTTTTTAATTTTAGAATTTAATGTTTGCAAGTTTTTGGAATCTTGACACTGTCTCGTCAACGGATTCCGTTATAACCTTTTTAGGAGCAACACCAGCAGCTTTAGAAGCACGTCCTAAACCTTCTTGGATAGCTCTTTTTTCTACACCAGTAAAGGCAAATGACTCTTGAAGAGTTTCAAATACCAATTTGGCCTCACCTGTTGTAGTAGATTTGTCTAAGGCATCGATTACTTTAACCTTTTGGGCTTCAGTAAGTGCATTAGCTCTAAATAGTTTGTTGCAGTAGAGGAGTTTACTGTTTAGAAGATTCATTTCAGAAATAGACTCACGGAGTGACTCAACAGTAGCAAGGGCTTCTGCTAATTCCTCTTCAGCTTTAGCTGCTTTCTTTTTAGCTTCTTCAAGCTCAGCATCATCAGCTTCGTTTGTGACTTCTTCTTCTTTGTCTTTACCTTCTTCGAGTTCAGATTCGATTTCAGCAATTAAAGCATCGATGTCAATAGACTCGTTAGTCTCTTCTTTTTCATCTTTTGCTTCTTCCATTGCTTGGTCATCCTCTTCGTACTTGTTCATGCCTTCTTCCTTAGCATCTGGCTCATCTTCTCCCATGTTAGACATTTCTTCAAGTTCAGCCATAAGTTCGTCAAGGTTGATTTCTTCATCGAGATCTTCTTCGAGCTCGGCCTCTTCCATAGTGTCGTCCTCTTCGTAGTAGTTGCCTTCAGATGTTGGTTCATCTTCTTCCATATACTCTTCTTCGAGTTCGACATCCTCTTCAATCTCTTCTGCTAGTTTAGCAGAGAGCATGTTTTTGATTTTAGAGTCGAACGCTTCTTCTAACGCCATTTTAGCGTTTTGCAAAGCGACTTCTCTAACGGCTTTTGCGTCGGCAATAGCCTCTTTTAATAGTTCTTTAGCCATTTTACTTTTGTTTTTTTTAGGCCTCCAGTAAATAAAAATACGGGAAATAGAGATTTTAGTATCTCTAATAGGGATTTGTTTTAAAATCCAGGGACACTATTTTAAGATAGTGTATGCTTCTAGAAATAAATATAGAAAAAGTTTGGAAACCCAAAATGTGGGTCTTATCTTTGGGGAAAAGATTTTATTATGATTTTATTAGCACAATACCTTTTAGCCGGATTGATTATTTCATTTTTACTTGAACACGTTATCCGCGCAACGGACCAAGATGTAAACGGTAAAGAAAGATATGCAATGGTTGTGCTATGGCCCTTAATGATTATTGTTTTTATAATCTACTTTATTAAGGGGTTATTTGAAGATTAACACTTACACACACCTGTGTTATCACAAATAATATCACGGATTATGTTGTGTACTTTAGTGTAATCAACTGTTGGGTGCTCTATGCCCTCCTTTAATTGTTGGGGTGTTAATGTAGCACCAGGTGTTGATGGGGTAGATACTAGATCAAAACATAATAGGTCAAAATCTTCCTGTACCATCAAAACGCCATCTGAGTTTTCTTGTACTGAACCCATTCCACGAGAGGAGATGCCAACGGGCACTCCTGATTGGAATAATGCTTTAGCTATGTTACCCGAGGGGGTGGGGAGGATTTCAATCTGACCATGTACATCATCCCCATTCCACCAGCACTTATTAATTTTATGGGATACGTTATTTAAGTTAATAACAGATGAATCAGGGTGGTCTAATTCACCTAAGGCATTGTTGTCTTTAACAGGACCATCAATGTACTTTTTCATCTCCCTTTCGAGGATTTCTCTCTCGTAAATACGGCCATTATGGTTTTTAACACCTGCTCTCTGGATAATGCCTTCAACAACAAGTGGTCCACCGGATTTAATTGATGACTCAACTAATAAACGGTCAACCTTTAATGGGATTATATCTACGATTAAATTATTCATCTTCCTTGTCCTCTATAAGCTTTTTTATAATGCTTAGATTGTTTGTGGTTGCTGGTTTTAGTCTTAGCGTGGATACCAGGACGTGATGTATTTACGTCTCCACTTCTATACTCGGTTGCGCTTATTTTTTTTGCCATAACTTATTTTTTTAAGGGTATATAACCGAGACGCTTGGATTGTTCAAGGCCTCTATTTTTTGCTTTTTTTCCTTTTCCTCTAAAAGCGAAGGGCGTAGCATAAGCTTCGCCAGAACCAGCGCTAACAGTAGTGCCAGTACCTGTAGTGTTGGATTCTTCAAGTTCTGTTTTAATGAGCTCACGAATTAATTTTCTTAATTGGTTGACGTTCATTTTTGGACAGATTTAAGTTCATTAACCAGTTCATAGTAGTTAAGAAGGTTAATTACATTATCATCGTGAACAAATGATTTCTTACAAAGAGGTTTGATTAAATTCTTAACTTCATTAAGTTTGATTTTAGTAACTTGATCGGCATTCTCAGATAAGGTCTCAATTTCAGCTTTTACTTTATTGATTTCTTCATTGATAAAAGCCTTTAATTTAGGGCTGTTAGAAACGTTATAGACATATTCTTTGAGGAGTAGTCTTTGGTTATCTGCTAGGCCTGAGTATTTTTCGTTGAATTTTTCCATTAACATTTTATATGTTAATGCTCTAGTTTCTTTATCAAACTTTTCATACTCTTCCATAACGATTTCCTTTTTAGGTTTGTTAGGAAGGTTTTTGTTTGTAATATGTTCTAAGATAGCTACCTTAGAATTCACAACAGACATAGGATTAGCTCCTTTATTCTCTAATAAGTTGTATACGCTGGCGTATACTTTGTAATTAGGGATTTTAGCTTTAAAGAAATCTTCAATGTTGTAAGTTTCTTTAATTTCTCTAACTAAATTGTATCTTTCTCTTCTTAGAACAGACTTGTTAAGCTTAGAGTGTGCATCTATTAATGTTTCAATAAGAACAGCAGCGCTTGCTTCTTTATCGAATCTTTTGTTTAATAGAGCATTATATATCTGATACTCTTTTACAAGAGTTGAATTATTACCGAAAAATTTTCTTAAGATACCTACAGCCTTTGGTTGAGAATTTGAGATAGTTTCAGACGTAATTTGTCTGGTCAACAATTCAAATAAGATCCCAGTGTTTTTGTACTTGGAGTGCTTAGGTTTCATGCAATAAATATATTTATTCTTATATAAATATGTAAAAATTCCCGAAGAATTACTCTTTTATGATATTTTCTTCGTCTAACATAGATGATTTACCTTCTTCATTTAATAGTTGTTTTCCCTTTAATCTGTTTAAAGATAATTTTTTAAGGAGTCTTGAGTTTTCTTCAAGAGCTAATGGGGAAACATTATTAGTTCTGTTGGGGCTATCGTCTGCTGTCATACCGCCTTTACCAAGTGGGTCACGGCTAAAGTTACTCTTATCGGTACCAAAATCGCTCAGTTTGGTTTTAGGACGACCTGGTTCATTTTCATCGTACCCGTCAGGGATATCTTTGATGCCTTTATCCCTTTTGGTTGAGTATAGGTTTGCTAAGTCATGTGGGGTACCATATGATTCGCCAGACTCTATAGGATCGTTACCTTCATTTTCTATCTGATTTAAACGGAATATGTGAGCAGCATCGTCAAGTGATCTGTTTCTTTCGTATTCCATTTCTTTGTCTGATAAGTTGAATACATTTTTATATACAAAATCAGAAGATAGGATCTTTTTATCAGCAATTGAGTTGGCTAATTCAACTTTAGATTTATATAATTCAGTTTTTTCTTGTTCAAATACAATTGAAGGGCCTGTAAGGGACAACTCAAAATCTACTAGATCTGAATCAGTGAATCCTTGGGTGTATAGGTGAACAAGTGCAATTTTCTGTAATTCAGAAACGATTGTTCTTTGTAGGCGCTCAATTGTACGAGCGAAACGAATATCCATAGCAGCCAATGTTGATTTGCCTTCAAGATTTTCATCGTATCCTAAGAATGCTTTAGGAATCTTAAGAGCAGCTAGCATTCGGTTCTTTAGGTACTCAATATCAGTTGTGCCATCGTAATCGAGACCTTTTGTTGTTTCGATTTTAGTTGATGCATCGTTACCTCTAACTGGGATATAGAAATCCTCAGTCATGTTTTGAATATTGAATTTCAAGTTATAGTCGCCAGTATTTTGATCCACATATGGAGTCTTTTTCATTCTAGCAACAGTGCGCTCCATAAATTGGTCAATTTCCTGGGGTGGAATACCACCTACATTCATATAGAAAATTCTTTTTTCTGGTGCGCGCATAATTCTATGGATAAGCATCGCATCCTCCATCAAAATTAACTGCTTAAATACCTTACGGGCTGGCTCAAGATATGAACGGCCATATGGGAGATAGTTAGCATCTGATAATAATCTAAAGTGGGCAACCTCGTAATTTTCAAGTTTCATTTGGTCGCTTCTTCTAGCGCTGTAGGTTTGGCTTTGTGATAAACCGTTAGGGTCTAGTACGAATTGTACATAGCTTGGGTTTTCAGGGTCCATACCTTCTTCTCTTACTACCTGATATACAGAAAGTGGTAAGGCATTGTAAACACCAAACTTTTCAGAGATTTGCAGGTGAAGATAAAAATCACCGTACTTACACATTTGACGAACCCATGATGGTAAGTTAAATTCTACATTTAGTACATCATAGAATAAGTTGTGTAATACACGCTTTACATTATCGTTTGATGATTTAATTGTTAATACATCACCATACTCATTTTTAAGGGTTGCTTCTTCTGAAATAATGTCAAGCGCAGGAGCAATCAGTGAATCATAATCCATCGCCTCATAGTCGCTATAAAGCTGAAGGCGCATGGATGAATAGTTGAGTGTAGGGTTGTACTGTAAAGATGAACCTACTGGTCTATGTAATCTGGTAAATCTATCGTAAAGAGAGTTTGACTCTAAATTACCGTATTTTTGGATACGATCAGTATCCATAATTTTAAGTTGGTTACCCCCAACGTTTCTTATGATAACGTCATTTGAGAATAACCTTCTTAATCGTGTAAATAAGCTAGTATCTGCCATATTTATTGTTTATCGTGTGTGTATAAATATTCAACCTAGGAGCCAAGATAAATCTTCATCTTTTCCTCCCACATTCCATTTATATGCTTGTTTAGGGTCATTAATTTGGGTTGTGCTAAAGAAGGGATTATGCGTAGCTTTCGTTGTATTTTCAAGCATAGCTCTAGTTAAATCAACCCCGTGCTGGGCAAATTTGAGCGCAGTATCTCGCACGTAACACGCAGTAGCTATGGACATTATTAGGTCGTCATTATAACCTGTTTGGGCTTCTGGTCGTCCATTTTTCCATACAAATGTTCTTAATTCATCTAATGTACGTCTTGAGTTGATTTGCATGCTTTGTTCCTTAATGTATGCATCTAATTTAGCGATTGTTAGTGGTCTGGTTCTAAGTGACATAGTAAAGCCAGGTACCATTTTTGATTTGTCTACTAAATCGTACCCTTTAGCGATATATGCTTCAGCGTCGCGAGTGAATTTTTCGTCTTTAGGGCTATAGTATAGGTTTTCATAGCCCATATCGATTACTTCTTGAATTGCAGCCCAACCAATGTTTGCATTCTCAATTACTAGTAATGCTTTATTATACTCAGTTGCTACATTAAATAGTATCCTACCAAAATCTTTTGTCGGTACTTGATCTTTGAATTCAGCTACTTGTGTTGAAGTTTCAATGTCTATAATATGAAACGCTGAATAGTCTTTTGAATCACCCCTTGCAACGTCAGCTACAACCATATATTGTCTTGAGTAATCTGGATATTCCCAAACCCACAAACTGCTGTTCATACCCCTTTTCTCTAGCGGGTCTTTAATCATAGTAACTTCAATATGGTTTAGTACTTCAGGTGGGAACACTGTATCACCAGAGGTTGTAAAGTCACAGTCACACTCTTGTGCAGCCATTCTATCCCCTAACTCATCATCTTGTTTATCCCGCCATTCTTGGTTTCGTTCTGGGTGTACAGTCCATGGTAATCTAATGGGTGTAAATCCACTTGTGCCGTCTTGTGCTTTAGTCCACATTCGATGGAACCAGTTACCAGTACCATTTGGTGTAGACAATACAATTGCTCTACCACCAGTAGCAAGTGTTTGTTGGGCTGAACCCCAAATCTCTTCAATTCTATTTTCTTCAATAAATGCAGCCTCGTCAATTACTAGAAGGGAAATGGCTTCTGATCTACCAGCATCACCTGCTGCAGATACTGCTTTAATTTGAGATCCATTTTTAAGTCGCAGTGACAGTCGGTTATTTTCTACTGTTGGTAATTTTAACCAACTGGGTAACTGATCGTACATAAATCGTACTTTTGTTACTAGATTTTTTGCTGTTTCTTGCTTTGTTGCTATTACAAGGACGTTTTTATCCTTTTGAAACAACATCATGTGTAGAGCTATACCTGCTGAAAGTGTCGAAATACCAAGCTGTCTTGATTTCAGGATTACTGACTTATCGTGTTTGTTTAGTAGTCCTAATACTTTTTCTTGGAATGGGTATAGGTTAAACTGTGTTCTACCTCTTGTTGGGTGTTGAATCCAACAATACTTTTTCATAAAATAAACAGGATCGCTTGCTGATTTAACAAATTCCTGCTTTATAATTGCTTTAATGTCTGCCATCGTATATACATACTAATAAAAAAGGGGACCTATTGGTCCCCTAATTTTAATACGGGAAAACCCGCATCGCTCGCTTATCCTTTTAAGTTAGCTAATTTTTGCATACGCTTAACTGATTCATTGAGTTTAAAGTTATCTTCTTCTAATTCAACTTCGTCAACAGCAACATCTACTGCGTCTTCAGCTACAGGGAGGTCTTCATCCATTACTTCTTTAGCTTTATAAGACTTCATTCCCTTACCTTTAGCTTTACCATATTCTTTTTGGAGTTTAGCTTCTGCTTTTTGGAGTTCTTTAAGTTGCTTGCGAACTTCTCTAACAGCATTGTTGTCCATCATG
>Ga0213865_10002010_pt1 | contig 12988 bp, 9 predicted proteins | sample PICome_6_FD_160100 | JGI IMG/M metagenome (GOLD analysis project Ga0213865, IMG submission 160100) | Coastal seawater microbial communities near Pivers Island, North Carolina, United States - PICO282 | ecosystem: Environmental > Aquatic > Marine > Coastal | place: USA: North Carolina | collected...
AGTCTATTGTTGTTGTTATGGCCATTTTTATTTAAATACACTGTCTTCCTAAGTGAACCACATTGCAAGTGTGTCAGCAGCGTTTATAGAATTCATATGCGCTGATGTATTTCACTTGGGGGGGGGGCGACTACATGTGTGCGCTGACGAAGAAGAGAAAAGAACGATGATGATGCATCATTATTTCTTGGAGACGCTTTATTTTCACCAAATTTCCCTCAAAATAATGCCCCGAAACTCGAACCAAATATATGACTACATTTTTTAGGATCCATCATTGCTATCAATTATGAAGGTTCAATGATGAATCGGCACTCAGCATAAATATATTCTACGAGCTCTTATGCTGCTCTATACAATAAAATTTCTGATACAAAATGAAAAATAGGATCTCGGTGACTCAACTGGTTTAGTTCATAATATTTATGTTGAAACATTTGAGTTTTTACCGCAATTTTATACAACAAAGCTCTAACTGGCAAACGCATCTATGCACAAATTGAGCGGCCTTGATTGAACTCGGCGAATAGCTTTAGATTCTCTCATGGGTGACCAAAAGACGCTTTGATTCTTGCCCAAATAGCCAATTTGGAAATGAATGACATTTTCTTGGTAACAAATCTATATTGTTATCTATAGCAAAGCAGTCATCAATCTCATGTTCCCAACACACGCTCATTGGAGAAATCTGAAGATTTCCTTCATCTATGACTTTACTGGTACATGGTACAATAAAAGCAACATCGTATACTACAGTTTCAACCAACAATCTCGTCCATTGTGCTGATTAATTTATCAGCACTTTCATGTAAAGCATCTATTCTTGCTTCGAAAATGGTTTGCATATCCACTAGAGCTGATGATATTTTTTCACTGTTATTGTGCACAAGTCGACTGAGCAGAACGCGACAAAATTTTGCATACGAATTGAGTGTCAGGATGATGAGCATTATAGTGCCAATAACTATATAAAGTCATAATCGTTAACATCATTGTCGCCTAACTGAATCTGCAATTTTCTTTAGTCTAAGGACTTCTCTATCTGTGTCAAAAAGGTTCTCGTGTGATATATTCCTACATGCAGTGATAAATTTCATCGAAATTTCTTTATCGGCCTCTCGTGACTCCTCGTTAAATCATAATGAAACGACCATGTCTTTTGCTTCGTATATTCGCTTCCAAAGTGTTATCCGGTACGCAAGTGTGTCGTTAGTGGCTCGTCTGAAGTCAGGGGTCGTCCTTCGATCATTTGAGCAGGGAACAAAGTGTTTGGCGCCCCAGACCACACTCAAGCCTCCGCTTGTAGTCGTTTCCATATCAGTTAATGACAACTTCAAATATTGTATCCTCAAGCGTTTATCCTTTGTCCAACCATATTGCAATCTATTTTTATGCTCCTAAAGTCAATAATATCATCCTCCTATGTCCAATAAAACACAGATGTCAACAATGGGATTGTCGCACCAAAAATTGCAAGAATAGATGATCCCTGCCTTTCCTCATGCCTTGCTGACCTCGCTCATTGCCTAGGTTTCAAATTGGGTTTGAATTAACGGAGAAAAGAAGAAGTTGTCCTTTCGGCTTCTGGTATATGAAGATGCTTAACCGTTGTATAATTTGGGTGGATAGCTGTTCAAATGTCATGGTTGTAAGCGGCTGCTGTTCATTGTCATCACAGCTTTTTTATCACATTAAGAGCTCATAAGCGATGTGGTTGCAGACGTTTATATTTCGCAAAATTAGCCAAAGCGCGCCCCGCACCATTACCATGAACTCAAAAATGGCATTTTATCATTTATAGATGCTGTCTTGACACTATCGAGCCATATTGGCCTTAGAACAAGAATATGTCTCGTTTTCGGTTATATGTCTCGTTTTCGGGCACCCGAAAACGAGACATGTCCTTCTTATGAATTAAAAATGCAATCGAGGAGATCGATATCGAAACTGCAATGCGGTTGCGGTTGGATTTTCTTAGTGTCCGGGAGAGTGGAGAACTAGGTTTAATTAGTCATGATAGGAAGAGAAAGCCAACAGAGGTATTGTGTAATATGCACAATAGTTTGAATGAGGAGTTGGCGTTGCTTCTGGGTTAGTTTTAGAAGTGATGCAGGATGGGAGTGATGTGTAGAATTTGTTTCTAACTACACATTTGCAACAAAGAGGGAAAATATTTGTTGTATGAATTAGCCAAAGGCTATTCCATTAATTGCAACGACGATTCAAGTCAACAATCACCTTGACGCGGGATTTTGTTGTTTGCGATGAACATCGCCAGAGGATATAAGAAAGAGCTCCCCTGACATTATTAAGAAATCTAGGGCGAGGAGTGCAAGACGAAATTTAGCGGGCATTCTCTGAAGGGGGATACCTTATACTCCTAATGTATTTGATGAACAGCTGTAAGCTATGATGTAACTAATTAGGATATTAAATACTTGTCGATTCTTATAACTTTTTCCGTCGCTGAGCCCGCGAATAAAGAGCTATATACCCGATAACTTCTCAACACACTTTTAGCCATCATACGTTAACAGGCACGGATCTCACTGCTCACTACCACAAAATCGACACACAATTTCCACAACAATAATGATGTACAAAGATGACTGATGGAATTATCTAATCCGAAGGAAACAAGTCGCATCAACAAGAAATAATCTGAAATATGCATTCCTGATGATGCTGCCGAAGGCGCGGTATCATAGAATACGTGGTTACACTCGTATGTTGGTCCAAACAACTCGAACTCTATGTTTCTGCCGAAATGATTCACTTGTACATCGTACAACTTACGCTTGATGGCAGCAGTGATAATTGTGACATTTTGAACAGCAATGACGTTGATTGTTTTATAGCTCAAGAATGCACAGTAGATCTTCCTCTATGTGATGGCATCGTGTGACAGTTCAAGCCTATTTCTATTTGATGATATCTAAGAAGGCGATGGACACTTTCGTTTTTTGGACTAAAGGAGAAAATATGGCAAGATTATGTGCACGTACAAACAAAGCCTCAAAGGTTCATCGCTTGAAAGAGTACATGCGAGCTTGGGGCAGGTATGGAACGTTTTGGTTTAGCAGCAGTCATCGTCCGAACATCCAGCGCAATGATATTTATGCAACGAAGCATTAGTCTTATCTTCAACTGGTGAAACCTTAATAATCAAGTGCTGGTGCTGGAGTAGAAATACGATAACGTCGGAACATTAGAGATAGATAAATGCAGTTGGTGAAGCAACAACAAGACCTCATGGGTGCCAACAATCCTCACAATATTGCTAAACAAAAGCAAACGTAAGCCTTCCGGGCCCCTACATCTTTTTGTTGCGGTGGAACATTTAAATTTAAATGCCATATGATGCATCGTCAAAATTAAACGCAGTGGTCGCGAAATCGAAGTCACTCAAGCACATTACGATTATGCCCCTTTTGGTAGAGCAACAAGGATAGTCAAACGCGATCAACATTAATAGCGATCGCATTCCCTCGAGGGAAACATAAAAGAATGGGTCTATTTCAGATATAGATTAATGATTAGACAGTAAATCAGCACATGTAGCAGGTGTTGGTGTAGATGTAATAAAACGAGCCGTGGACTTTATGGCTCTGAAGACACGAAAAGTGGTACGTCAATGCACTTGCGTAACAAATCTACTCTCTTTACTGAACAAAAGTGAATCTTATCAAAGGCATTGGTGTAACTTTTATACTTTTTGAGTGAGGGGGCGACCGATAACACTAGGAAGCGCTCGACCATATTGATGTGTATCTGCTTTCTGGCTGTAGTCCAGATGTCATGGTGCTGCATCACATGTCGGAGAAATACCTGATGACGCACTTTCATATCGGTGAAACATTGCTTCGCCAATGCTGCTATCGTAGTCTTGGGAAAGTGATCCTTCAGATTCTAGTCTTGTAAACTTGGCTAACTATCGCTGGAATCTACGTAGCAATCAACAGAACGCATTGAGTAGCAATGCACGTGCAACACTGTCACAATCTCAACACAACACACCACAACAACACATCGGCTCAGAGCAGAAGCGTGACGGATGCACTCTCTGTAGGTTATCGGCGGTGTTGGACTCCTCCCAGTCTCACTTGGCAGTGATCAAGAGCAGCCCTAAGCTCCAAATCGGCGGCACTTGTCAGTAGTTCTATGGGCGAGCTGAGTTACAGTGCTGGAATTCCGAGAGTAGACGCCTTTACAACACAGCATACTTCGGTTTTGCGCGGTGCGTGAGCACAGTGCGAGGCAGTCGGTGCCAGTGGAGTAGGTGGCCAGAGCGGAGGAGGTGTGGACAAAGTATCAAGTACAAGCAGTGTGAGATGAGCGCGTCAAGGAGGCAGGTCCTGGATGGTGCGCGGAGACGAACGAGTAGGGGGATGTGTAGAGCTCACTGGCCAACGAGGGCGGGCACAAAAACGAGTGAGTGCGTGGCGCAGCCACACTTGATTCAGTTCGCTGCTGTTTCGAGACTACATCCTGGATCTTGGAATCGGTGCTTCGAGGTGGACATGAGGGTAGATGTTCACGGAGCCAGTCGTTTGGTGAATGGTGATGGATCTGCGGCACGATGGCGGTGGCGTTGCTGCAGGGACGGATCCAGGAGCTGGCGGCGAAGATTCAACGGTGCATTAGCGAGCGGGGAGCAGCCGAAACTGTGCACTGTTTAACGTAGTGGGTGTCTGTGAAGGGGAGCAATATGGGGTTGAGGATGAAGCGATGGCGTCACACATGATTTCTACTTATTTGGTGCCTAGCAACGATCTCTTTTGAGTTGACGATTGCATTTGGAGGCTAGAGTTTGAGCTTAGCTCGCTCATAGAAGTGCGATGTCCATCGATGATTCTTCGGTTCTTGAGTGATCTGAATCATTTGCTTTACTACGTTCGGGATATACTTGGTTTGGTATTGCTGAATTTTTTCCTCCATAGTAACGGGGGTTGTTTTTTCGGCGGTCGCATTCTTTTCCCAGCATTGGGTTTTTTGGCGACAATCACGTTTTGTTTCCCACAGGGTTTTTACGTGATATTATATAGTTAAAATAAAATGGCTTGTACAATATAATTTTCGTTTTGAGTAAGTTGTAGATCTATTGTACGTTTGATTTGGCTTGCGTAAACTACTTTTCATTATTCACAGTAACAGCAGGTAGTTTAGCACTTCCGCTCCATTGCGCCCATATACAACTTCTTCTGGTTGACGCAATGGAGGAAGAACTTCAAGATATGCTTCGCCGCCTGCAACAGGAAGAGCTCGTGTTGAAGGAGGCATTGTATGCAAGCGAAAAGCCTGAAGAACTTCATGCCCGTGAGAAAAAGGAAGCAGAGGAAGCAGAGGAGAAGGGCGAAAAGCGACTAACTGCTGCTTTAGCAGCGGCTATGGGAGATGATTCGGCGTCGTCGTCGTCGTCTGATAGTGAGTGAGGTGCAGCGCCTATAACGAGAGGACGAGGTATATTTATTGCGGTTTCATCAAAGAACATTGCAAATAATATTTTGGCTAGAAAAGAAAACGCTGCTTTGCGGTTGTCAGACGGAAAGGTATGGGGCTGCAGAATTTTTGCATGCACCTGAAATTCACTTTTGCAACAAACTTGTATTCGTTCACGGCGACAGTCTATGTTAGTGAAAATGCTGCTATTGCTGCAGGTGCAAGGAGTGGTTAGAATTTGCTAAATTTATGCGCAAATATTGTCCTGACGATCCTTGACAACCGCGATCGCGAGATATACATCTTATATGCATGGAAGGCCTGTACAAACTACTTTAAAGGTATGACACACATTGCAAGAGGAAGTCAAATTGGGCATACTCATATTATGAGGAGGAATGTATTATTTATAAAGGTTCGCACAAAACCTCGCATGATTAGAAATCGCGGGCGGTCCTATGTCTGTGCCGCTACAAACGCTCACTTTGAAATGGATGCATAATCACCCTTTTCTTCACTACTGTATGCGGTGATGGATTAATTCATTGTACTTAGCACATCAGCAGATACAAAGTCTCTTCAATATGACACGTAAATGCATATAGAATTTGCAGCTTCCGTGCCCACTCCTTCTAAAGATACTACCAGCACTAGAAATGATTCACAGACGAAATATTAAGCCTTATTTCTGAAGCAACAACTAACAACAACGAAGTACTAAGTATACATTTTCCGGACCACAGGCAAAGACGGCAACATATCATTATCCTCTTCACTGGAACCACTGCTATCACTGCTATCTTCCCAATCCTTGTTGCTGCTACCATTGCGATTTCTGCTCTGGCCGTTGCCATAAGTGGGGGATATCGGTCGATTGTACGATCGCTGCTTACCAATACCTCCTGCTGCTGCTCCAGGATTGTCACCATCAGCGCTCTCAATCAATTCCTCAATTTTCGTCCAGCTGCCAGTCTGCTTGAGCGTATCAATCTCACCCTGTAACCAATCATTAAATTCACTCTTGGAAGCATCATCGCTGTTGGACTGTGCTTGTGGGGCAGATCTGGATTGTGCCTGTCGCGGTGCGTAGACATTCACACTCGAACCACCACCCAAACTTGACAGCTCACCCAAAGAGCCCAAATCATCCTCCGACGAGGAGTCATCATCATCTTCACCCTCATCAAATGGCGTCGCTGTAGCCCGTTTTGGTCGATTGTGAATATCAACGCTGACATCATCCTCCGGAACCGCGCTGAGACCGCTAATATTGAGCACATCATTCGTAGGAAATGTACTCCGCTTCTTCACCGCAGATCGAGTATTGCTCATCTGTGCCGTTCCAGTGGTATTGGTCGTCTTCGTGGTCTGCTGTGTGAGGGTGCTGTGCTCACGGCCCATTGGCACCTTCTTGCTCGAAATCATCGCCGGACTATTGGTAATGCTGTCCGCCAAGAGGGAGTCATTGTCCAAATCTTCCTCGTCCGAATCCGACCCCATCTCCTCCTTCAACGATGGCAATGCAAATGCATTGGTAGTATTGTTATTGCTAGGGTTGATATTGTGCGTCGGCAATGGAATGGATAACGAAGCAGATGGAACACGAGAAGAGGGCACTGGCACTGGCACTGGCCCGGGATTGTGCACCGCGTCATAATTCAAATTCAAATCATTACTACTCGCCACCGCCTTGTTGGTAGTAGCAGCACTGGAAACAACACCCCCAGTGCGTCTGTACTCTCCCAAACTTGGTGCAGTGGTAATGGTATCCGTATCATTAGTCTCCCAGGTATCGCACTCATCCATCTCCTCGTCCTCATGGTTCTGCCCCGTAGCACCAATGGGCGCGCCAGCTAAATTCTGCACCTGATTGGAAATCACACGACACAAATCATCCCCCGCCACCATACTACTCAGCGCCATAATCGCTTGATCGGTATAACTCGAAGCTTGCTGCAGGGCTGGGGGTGAAGCGGTCATCATGTCGCTCTGCTGGGTCTCATTGTCGCCATCACTCGTGGGGGACAAACCGTTATTATAGGCAGTCACATCACTATTAGCGCTTCCATCGCCACCATTCTTTCGTGGATGTTGTATGTATATAGTAGTGTGATTGAAATCAGCTGACGACGTATGATGATGATTCTTCAAAGCTGTTGAAAGAGTACGCTCGTACGAGGTAATACGAGCTCGTATGCGTATAATAATGCTGAAGGTACGAGTGTTTGGGTACGTTACTATCTAAGTTATAAGCGTTATTGTATCAGTTAAAAAGTTGTTATATGTCAGTAGTAGGTTCCAGTACGCGGTGCTGTAAGAATATGCGTACATGTAGTTGTACGTACGAGGGTAAAAAAAAATGATAGGAATTCGACAGGTGTTCGCATCAGCATCGGTTGCTAATCAGTGCTCACAGCAGCTACGACTGTAGGATGAATGAATCGTCGAGAGGAAGAAGAAACAAAGATAATTAAAAATGCAATCGAGGAGATCGATATCGAAACTGCAATGCGGTTGCGGTTGGATTTTCTTAGTGTCCGGGAGAGTGGAGAACTAGGTTTAATTAGTCATGATAGGAAGAGAAAGCCAACAGAGGTATTGTGTAATATGCACAATAGTTTGAATGAGGAGTTGGCGTTGCTTCTGGGTTAGTTTTAGAAGTGATGCAGGATGGGAGTGATGTGTAGAATTTGTTTCTAACTACACATTTGCAACAAAGAGGGAAAATATTTGTTGTATGAATTAGCCAAAGGCTATTCCATTAATTGCAACGACGATTCAAGTCAACAATCACCTTGACGCGGGATTTTGTTGTTTGCGATGAACATCGCCAGAGGATATAAGAAAGAGCTCCCCTGACATTATTAAGAAATCTAGGGCGAGGAGTGCAAGACGAAATTTAGCGGGCATTCTCTGAAGGGGGATACCTTATACTCCTAATGTATTTGATGAACAGCTGTAAGCTATGATGTAACTAATTAGGATATTAAATACTTGTCGATTCTTATAACTTTTTCCGTCGCTGAGCCCGCGAATAAAGAGCTATATACCCGATAACTTCTCAACACACTTTTAGCCATCATACGTTAACAGGCACGGATCTCACTGCTCACTACCACAAAATCGACACACAATTTCCACAACAATAATGATGTACAAAGATGACTGATGGAATTATCTAATCCGAAGGAAACAAGTCGCATCAACAAGAAATAATCTGAAATATGCATTCCTGATGATGCTGCCGAAGGCGCGGTATCATAGAATACGTGGTTACACTCGTATGTTGGTCCAAACAACTCGAACTCTATGTTTCTGCCGAAATGATTCACTTGTACATCGTACAACTTACGCTTGATGGCAGCAGTGATAATTGTGACATTTTGAACAGCAATGACGTTGATTGTTTTATAGCTCAAGAATGCACAGTAGATCTTCCTCTATGTGATGGCATCGTGTGACAGTTCAAGCCTATTTCTATTTGATGATATCTAAGAAGGCGATGGACACTTTCGTTTTTTGGACTAAAGGAGAAAATATGGCAAGATTATGTGCACGTACAAACAAAGCCTCAAAGGTTCATCGCTTGAAAGAGTACATGCGAGCTTGGGGCAGGTATGGAACGTTTTGGTTTAGCAGCAGTCATCGTCCGAACATCCAGCGCAATGATATTTATGCAACGAAGCATTAGTCTTATCTTCAACTGGTGAAACCTTAATAATCAAGTGCTGGTGCTGGAGTAGAAATACGATAACGTCGGAACATTAGAGATAGATAAATGCAGTTGGTGAAGCAACAACAAGACCTCATGGGTGCCAACAATCCTCACAATATTGCTAAACAAAAGCAAACGTAAGCCTTCCGGGCCCCTACATCTTTTTGTTGCGGTGGAACATTTAAATTTAAATGCCATATGATGCATCGTCAAAATTAAACGCAGTGGTCGCGAAATCGAAGTCACTCAAGCACATTACGATTATGCCCCTTTTGGTAGAGCAACAAGGATAGTCAAACGCGATCAACATTAATAGCGATCGCATTCCCTCGAGGGAAACATAAAAGAATGGGTCTATTTCAGATATAGATTAATGATTAGACAGTAAATCAGCACATGTAGCAGGTGTTGGTGTAGATGTAATAAAACGAGCCGTGGACTTTATGGCTCTGAAGACACGAAAAGTGGTACGTCAATGCACTTGCGTAACAAATCTACTCTCTTTACTGAACAAAAGTGAATCTTATCAAAGGCATTGGTGTAACTTTTATACTTTTTGAGTGAGGGGGCGACCGATAACACTAGGAAGCGCTCGACCATATTGATGTGTATCTGCTTTCTGGCTGTAGTCCAGATGTCATGGTGCTGCATCACATGTCGGAGAAATACCTGATGACGCACTTTCATATCGGTGAAACATTGCTTCGCCAATGCTGCTATCGTAGTCTTGGGAAAGTGATCCTTCAGATTCTAGTCTTGTAAACTTGGCTAACTATCGCTGGAATCTACGTAGCAATCAACAGAACGCATTGAGTAGCAATGCACGTGCAACACTGTCACAATCTCAACACAACACACCACAACAACACATCGGCTCAGAGCAGAAGCGTGACGGATGCACTCTCTGTAGGTTATCGGCGGTGTTGGACTCCTCCCAGTCTCACTTGGCAGTGATCAAGAGCAGCCCTAAGCTCCAAATCGGCGGCACTTGTCAGTAGTTCTATGGGCGAGCTGAGTTACAGTGCTGGAATTCCGAGAGTAGACGCCTTTACAACACAGCATACTTCGGTTTTGCGCGGTGCGTGAGCACAGTGCGAGGCAGTCGGTGCCAGTGGAGTAGGTGGCCAGAGCGGAGGAGGTGTGGACAAAGTATCAAGTACAAGCAGTGTGAGATGAGCGCGTCAAGGAGGCAGGTCCTGGATGGTGCGCGGAGACGAACGAGTAGGGGGATGTGTAGAGCTCACTGGCCAACGAGGGCGGGCACAAAAACGAGTGAGTGCGTGGCGCAGCCACACTTGATTCAGTTCGCTGCTGTTTCGAGACTACATCCTGGATCTTGGAATCGGTGCTTCGAGGTGGACATGAGGGTAGATGTTCACGGAGCCAGTCGTTTGGTGAATGGTGATGGATCTGCGGCACGATGGCGGTGGCGTTGCTGCAGGGACGGATCCAGGAGCTGGCGGCGAAGATTCAACGGTGCATTAGCGAGCGGGGAGCAGCCGAAACTGTGCACTGTTTAGCGTAGTGGGTACTTGTGAAGGCGAGCGATGGAGTTGAGGATGAAGCGATGGCGTCGCACACGATTTCTACTATTTTGGTGCCTAGCAACGATCTCTTTTGAGTTGGCGTTTGCATTTGGAGGCTAGAGTTTGAGCTTAGCTCGCTCATAGAAGTGTGATGTCTATCGATGACTCTTCGGCTTTTGCGTGATCTGGATCATTTGCTTCACTACGTTCGGGATATACTTGGTTTGGCATTGCTGAATTTTTTCCTCCGTAGTAAAGGGGGTTGTTTTTTCGGCGGTCGCATTCTTTTCCCAGCATTGGGTTTTTTGGCGACAATCACGTTTTGTTTCCCACAGGGTTTTTACGTGATATTATATAGTTAAAATAAATTGGCTTGTACACTTAAGTTTTCTATTTTTCGTAGAGCTGTAGATACCGTGCATGTTCGACTTTAATATTTTCCTTCTTCGCATGTGTTAATATTGGTGAGGTGAGCTTTTAGCATCTTTAGCATTTCGAGTAATTTGAAATAGTTTGTTTGTCAAAACCAAGAACTACTCGTACTTAAAGCAAAATCGAAATCGAATGCGTAGCATAGTTCGAGCGATCATTCATGCATGTCGAATGAAAAGAAAACGAACTACAATTGATACAAATTTCAACATGACCTTCTGCACATATGATAGTTTGTTGTAATTGAAAGGAATACATTGTAAAATAAGCCGAATAACTACTTTTCCTATTTTAATTGCAAAAACAGATAGAGAATTGTTATGTGGACACGAAGGAAAAATTATCACCTCTGCCACACTTCCGGCAAATATAAGGCCGACACACGTGTGTAAGTAGTAGGCTCCTCCGTCCTCAATATGCCCTGATTAAATATTGCGAGAAAGTACATTCAATGTTTTTCTCCCAGAAATCATTTACGACGAAAGAAACTTGGTGAAACACTTCCAAAACACAAATCCAACAACAACACTCTTCGCTTTTAAATGCTGGCCAAATCCACCTTGGAATTCATCATCGCACCAGCTTTCCACGAACCTACAAATTCTCTCAATTATCGTACCAATGGCCTCTACAGGAAGCAGATCCGCATATTTTTCGCCAGCTTCATTAGCTCACCACGAACACCGTATTGGTCAAATTACACAAGACCCGCGTAACTCCAAACTCTGTGCGGTGTTGCCATGAACCACCAATACGCAAGCATTGCCCATTCTTCTGCATCCTTGACACTTCCCGCATTGCTGCCAAAATTTGATATCATCCTGAAAAAACTGGACAGAGCGCGAAGAAAAGCGTAAACAACGATTCTGACACAAAGCCAGAGAGAAGATTAGAACTTGGCAGAAAACTCTGTACTGATTCTGGGATATATTTAATTAACTCAGATTCATCATATTCTGATTCATTGATGGACATGACAGCATAACTGATGTATGAAAATAAAAAAATAAAATATGTACCATTAAAGCAATTGTAATAGTATGCACGAAAAAACAAGTCAAATTCTGTGTTTCGTAGTTCAAGACTAACCTGATCGGCAACGTATAAAATATATACATCATCGATACCACTCCATTTGCACTATAGTCGTAAACACAAGGGAAAATGAGAGTTTCTTGTTCAACTCAAACAAACAAAAATCGATAACGACAAGGATACGGCGCGGACGAACTTACAAAATCGAACGACATAATTGCTCCTTTTTATTGAGAGATCGTCGCTCCCTCCGCGTTGCTAATAATCACGTTCTCACCAAGATCACTGCTACTCTCATTGTAATATTGCTTACAAGCATGATTATTGTCCTCTTCCATACTCAAATTCAAATTCAATTCACCATTATAATCACGTCGATCGGCAATCAAACTCCGCACAAACCTCAAACGCCGCAATACCGTCGCAGCAATGTACTATTTGCGCCATGCCGTGGCCAGTTCATCCGCATCGGGCAATTTCGTGACCGCTGCCACACTGCTGGTAAATCCCGGTTGACGAGGCACGGTGTGTTCTAAAAAAGCCGTCGTAATCGCCAACTACCAATCGACGTGTTTCTGCGTGAGCATGTTCACTGCATGCTCCACATCCGTAGTATTATCCAGACTCGCTCGACCCATTATTGGGATTATGCCATTGAGAGCAGTAATAGCATTGTGATCATTATTAATGCTATTGCTGCGACATTCTTCTGAAATAGTGGTTTCTGTGTCTATGCTGACGTCATCAGTGGCGTCCTCCACATTTAAAAAGTTGTAACATTGAGCGGTATAATTGAGCGGCAAGAGCAAACCGAGCGCAACCATGACACAAAATAGGGAAA
>Ga0213865_10002011_pt1 | contig 12988 bp, 24 predicted proteins | sample PICome_6_FD_160100 | JGI IMG/M metagenome (GOLD analysis project Ga0213865, IMG submission 160100) | Coastal seawater microbial communities near Pivers Island, North Carolina, United States - PICO282 | ecosystem: Environmental > Aquatic > Marine > Coastal | place: USA: North Carolina...
AATACCGTACTTGCTAATGAGATCCCTGATATTAAAAGGAAGAGACTTAGCAAAGTCAGATTCAAGATAAGCTTGAGTAAAGAGAGGAAACGGACCCTTCTCAATAGCAAGCTCAACAGATGTAGTGTACGCAACATCTCTAATTACTCCCATAATCTCTTCAAGAGTACGCAAGAACTGATCACTACCATACTCAAACCCCAGCGCTTCGATAGCATTAGCTACACCTGTGACACCTAGACCCATACGGCGTTTGCTCTTAGCCTCTAGTTCTTGTTCTTTCAGGGGATAGGTAGCACGATCTACAACGTTATCCATTGCACGTACAACATGAGGAATGTCGTTACGTAGTTGGTTCATATTGAAGACATACTTACCGTCATGCTCTACGATGTACTTGGTTAGGTTAAATGAACCTAGCAGACATGCACCGTTTGGCGGCAATGGTTGTTCACCACAGGGGTTAGTAGCAGCTATCTTTTCAGCGTACCACAGGTTATTCTTCTTGTTGATACGGTCAATGAAGAGGATACCTGGCTCTGCCCAATCCCAAGTACTACGTAGGATGTCATCCCACAAGGCACGAGCTGATACAGTCTTGTATACACGTCCCTCAAACTGCAGATCAAAGTCTTTGTCCTGCTTGACTGCCTCCATAAACTCATCAGTCACACCGACAGAGATGTTGAACTGTGTGAGTGTGTCACTGTTGTTCTTTGCACGAATAAACTCTTCAATGTCAGGATGGTCAACACGAAGTACCCCCATCTGCGCACCACGGCGATGGCCTGCTGATGCAATAGTCTTACATACAGCATCAAAGATGCCCATAAAAGATACTGGCCCTGATGACTTGGACTCCAGTGATTTAATTAGAGTACCTCGTGGACGTAGGGTAGAGAAGTCATAGCCGATACCCCCACCAAGACGCATAGTCTCAGCAGCACGACGAGCAGACTCCATAATACCGTCCATACTATCTTCGATAGTCATAGATACAAAGCAGTTATAAGGTGTTACACGACGAGGAGCGCCCATTGCTGACTGCACACGCCCAGCTGGCAGGAAGCGTTGCTCATACAAGATGGTGCGGAAGTTATTGAAGTGTCCTTCGTCATCCTTAAGTGCCTCAGCCACACGAGTCATTGCTTCTTTGAATGTCTCTCCTGTGCTACGGTACTTCATAGCGTGGATTTCTTCACTGATAGATAGGGTTGGTCCGTAAGTTGTCATTTCTATTCCTCGTTTTCTTTTGTTGGAAGTTGCTTTACTTCGTCTTCTCCAGGTGTCTCTGCGATTTGGATGATCATACCGCCTAGCTGATTGCAACGTGCATCAAGTACCTGCGTCAAGTAATTCATACGCCCCATCTCTTCACGGGCTAGGTTGATCTCATTGTACATCTTCATCTGATCTTCGTTGAAGTCATCAGTGTAGTAATCTTTTTCATTGATAGTTAATTTAGGCATTATCGTTTATCTCCTGAGCCTGTTAGTGTTCCACGTGCTTTACGTCCATAAAGCTTTTCTAAGTTCTGCATAGCTAAGTCATGCAAATCAATATTCAAGTCTCGTGACAGAGCAGCTAAGTACCACAGTACGTCACCGATTTCTGCAGCGATACCTTGTTTGTCGAAGTTACCATCACGTAACATCTTCTTTACTTTGTTCGACACCTCGCCTGCTTCACCTGCCAAGCCAAGTGCAGGATACAAAATAGAATGCTCTGCTTTGTAAATGGCTGTCCTGGATGCAGCTTTCTGGTAGTCGTTGAGTCCCATTTGTTTGGACTTATACACCTCATTGTAGTATTCCCATGCTTCTAAGTCACCATCGCTTAAGGTACTCATAGTCGCTCCTTAACTATTAGTTTGTCTACTTCTACATCATCCACATCGTAGAAGATGTCCTTGATCAAGTCATACACATCGTCAACGTGAGCCTCAGGCACAGATGATAATATGTTATTGTCTTCATCCACTTCAAGAACAAAAGTTACACTAAACCGTTTGTTCATTCTCGCTCTTCCTTCAGTTCTACTCTAGTCAATCTTAATGGTTCGCCCTCTTCTTTTAGCCATGCCTCTGGTATAACTCTGTGTGCATATAAGAAGTCATTCTTCTCACACCACCTAGCATACGTACTCTTTGCACCCTTATATAGTTTTGCGTTAGCATTACTAAAGATAAACCTAATGTCTAACTCAGGGTGCTGTTCTTTTATGGCTATATGTTTACGCCTGTCTTCGTTGTCAAAGATACCTTTAGTTTCAATAATGATACCGTTGTCTAGTACAAAGTCAGGCGTGTAAGTTCTGTATCTGAGATCCTTCCATTCTATTTTAAGATCCTCGTATCTGACTCTCTTTTGATTAGTCTTCAGGAACTCAGCTACAGTCTTCTCTAAGCCACTACGATACCTACGGGAGTTATGTCTCCTCTGTGCCAACCTCATCTCCTATAAACACGTAGTCAACCATAGGCTTCTCTGATGCTTTAGACACACGTGAAGGCAGGGTCTTTAGATTAGGCCAACACTTATGTTTGTATGCACAGAAACCACAAGTAGCATTAAGCTTTAGGTTACCGCTTGGTTTCTTGAAGTAAGTCTCAGGCACAGCCTCGAAGCAGCGCTCGAATGGTTCGTCGTTGTGTATGTACTGGACTGTCTCTTCGATCTTTTGTAGTTGCGAATCGACATCAACACCAGAAGCGTCAACATATTTAAACTCTCCATTAGCTTTGTTGATTACCCACCAACCACCAACTTCTTTGTCGGCTGCTGTAGCATAACCTACTAACTGACTTACATAACCAAACGTGTCACCCTTGGCTAGCGTTTCAAAGTCCTTGAACTTATTCTGGTAAGACCAAGGTGACGCAGACTTAACGTCATCTACCTTACCGTCAAGAACCATGTCGTACTCACCACTGATCTCTGTACCGTCAGACAAAGTGAGTACAACCTTTTCGTTATCCGTAAACTCTACATCAGCAGCACGAAGTAACCCTTTGAATACCGCTTCCACTATGTCACCTAGCATCATGTTAACTAGGAAGTGTGGTGGAAACGGTGTCTTGTCTTCAGGGTCATTCTTCTCGAACCAGAGCTGACAAGTAGGACGTCCTAAGTTGGACATCCTTAGCTTGAACTCATCACGAGAGCCACTGCTGAACTGCTTACGCACAGCATCCGCTACGTCTTTACCTACCTGTTCGATAATAGTCTCATCAACTACTGTCTCACCTGCAAGTGCTTTCTGTAGGAATGTGTGTAAGGATAGCTCAGCTACGTGATCCATTAGTCTGCAACCTCAACATCTACGATGTCATTGATTACAGCCTCAGCTTTACTGTCGATGCTTACACCGCTACGCTCTACGTGTAGGTCGTTGATATAGTTATTCATACCAGCGATCCAATCCATAAAGCCATCAAGTACATCTTTGTCAGAGTCAGCTAGGTCAACCTTATCTCCGACAGATAACTCGACTGTAGCATACTCACTACCATTAGGCATTGAGTGTAGCTCTGAGTCCAGCTCCAGATAGTACTGGATAGGCAAAGCATTCTTACGAGAGATTGTCTTTAGTGTATCATCAATAGCTTTGATAGACCCACGGCTCTTGACATCCATCACGAATGGAATCTCTTGAGTAGTCAGACTATCATCATTGATATGGTTACCCTGATCATCCATAGCACCCTGCATAATCACTGTGCCAAACACAACCTTGGTACGCTTAGTGCTGCGCATTAGGTCTTGCACTTCTTTAGGCAGAGACTTGAAGTCCTCTACATAACCTGAGGGTCGGCCTGCGTTGAAGCCACCTGTGTTATCTTTTAGATCTCCATTAAGATTGTTAACCAGGACGGTCTTGACCATCTCGTTAGCTTGTGAATCCCATCGTGTCCACTGCATGCGCTGGGCAAAGATGCGAATCTTAGGGTTAGTAGCATACGCTACCTTGTCGTCAGACTGCACTAGCTTGAACGATCCTGCAGGAACTGTATCTGCTTTGATCATCTTGCCGTTCACTTCGATCTCACCCTTGAGTGAGTTATGGATCTGACTGAACCGTGCAAGCATTGAACGCTTACCGCTTGAGTTCTCCGCTAGACCCATCATCTCTGCGATAGACTTACCATCAGATGCTAGTGCGATTGCTGTGTTACTCATAGTGTAGTTACCTTTCTATTACACTGTCAAAGGAAGCTAGTTATAGCATCAAACGTCCTTGGTGTCAAGCCAATTCGGTCCGATTTTTGCTTCTAAAAGTAGGGGTACATTCATCTGTACTCCATAGGCCTCTTCGATAATCGAAGTAAGGTCTTCGTTAAGTGTGTGTATCATTGCAATGACGTACTCCTTCTCGTCTGGGTGAATATCTATTACAGCTGAGTCATGTACTGTGTTGACCAAGCAAGACTGCAGAGGCTTCAACCTCTCGTCAATCTCCATCAGTACAACTGGCACCACATCACCAGTAGCAAAGCCTTGCACTGGGTAGTTCTTGATGTTGGTCATGTGGCTCACGCTGCCGTTGTCTCTACGGTGACAGTCAGGGAAAGCGTACTGTCTACCGCTTACGTTTGTAATCTTAAGAAGGTTGACCGCTTCCTTGGCTAATTTCTTGTGCCACTTAGCTACGCCCTTGTACTTCTCAGTGAAGTGTTCGTAATAAGCTGCGACAGCTTTGGGTCTTCCGAAACCAGTTGCGCCAAAGAGGGGTGCGAAGGTGTGCTCCTTAGCTTCTTGGCGTGTCGTAGGTTGACCTGCATCAGTGATAACTTTCGCTGTGTAACTGTGTACGTCGAACCCTGTCGCAATCTCTTCCATCGCAACCTCGTCTTGTGCAAGGAACGCAGCCGTTCTAAATTCCAACTGTGCAAAGTCAGCCTCCATAATCTCACCGCCATCAAAGCGGGACACAAATACTTTCTTGATAGGGAAAGTGTTACCTCGTGGCATGTTCTGCATGTTAGGGTTACGCCCACTGAAGCGCCCCGTGGATGCTGTAGTCTGGGATAAGTCTACGTGCAAGAAACCGTCAGGCTTTGTGAACAGACTAATACCACCAACGAAGTTATTCAGGTAACTCTTAACTGCATTCAGCCTACGTAGATCTGTTAGGAACTCTTCTGCCTCAGTCATGCCTTTAGATCTGGCTGTAGAGATTAGTGTGTCCAAGCTAGACTTAGACGTAGAGAACCCTGAGTCACTCACCCACTCTTTGTTAGGCGGGAAGAACTTCAAGCCTGCTACTTGGTCTGTCTCTTTAAGCTGATAGCCACGTGCGTCACAGTCCTTGCACTTGTTAGGTCTTGCATACCGTGTACCATCCTTCTTGAGTTTGTATACCTTGCCCTCGCCATTACATGTAGGACACGTGAATGCTTTAGTACGCATCACACGGGTAGTGTTAGCCTTAACAGTAGAGCGATACTCGTCAGCTGTATCTACATACTCAAACAGTTCAGCCCACTCCTTCTTGTCGTTAGGCTTCATGCTGTAGATGACCTGAGACTTCTGTTCTGGTGAACCCATGTTGATAGGTGTGTCACCCATAAGCTCACGTACCTTTCTATCAATGCGTGTCTCCAGCTCAACCCTCTCATCTTCGAACTCTTTGCGTACTTCTTCGAGAGCATCACGGTCTACCTTGAAGCCACGCTGATACATTTTGCACAGTGTCATACACACGTCCATGCTGATGTCACGTACACGTATCATTGACTGACTCTCTGGCTGAGAGAAGTCATGCTCTTGTGCTAGGAATAATTCACGTGTCACGTGTAGGTCACCAGTAAGATACTCTAGTAGTTCTACTAATGGTATCTCGTCTGTGTTGTATCCTTTCTTGTAGTAGTCCTTGAGCACGTCTAGCTTACGGGAGGGTAGCTGTCTCTCTTCTGCACAGTTAGCTAGGCTAGTGCTACGCTTAACGCCACGCAGTAGTATGTACTCTCCAATCATTGTGTCGTATATCTTACCCTCGTAACGAAAGCCTGACTCCCATAGCCACGGCATATCGTGACGTGCATTGTGTAGGATCAGCAGGGTTGTCTCATCCAGTACAGCCTGCAGTACAAACGCAGCGCCACCTGTAGTGTCCTTCTTCTCTTGGTGATCAAACGTAAGCAAGTGCATCTCGTCAGGATTATCCACGTTAAGTGTACCTACCTGTACAAGATGATTGCTCGGCTCCCAAGGGTCCATAATCTTTTTACCCTCACGTATGAGGGAGTTGTTCTCTACGTCTAGTACTGTCCTCACTCGCTCCTCCTTTATGCGCTGTACTGTGCGATGTCACCATCAAGTTCACACGTAATGCGTCCGTGCCATCCACCGTCTAGCTTGTTCTTAGCAATAGTTAAGTACCGTGTCAAGTCCTCCTCTGAATCCATACCTTCGACTTGTCTGTTCTTAGAGATCAGTATCATCAGGTCAGCCTCAGCAGCCTTGCCTGTCTTACTGCCCTCCATCATTGACATGTCAGGTTGTACGATACCTTCCGCTACAGCACTCAGCTGTGACATCCAGATCACTGCACAGTCGTACAGCTTGGCAATGTTACGTGCATGGATAGCTGCATCCTTAAGATACACATCAGACTTATCACTGGTACGATCAGCAAACTTGTCACCCATGTCTAATACAACTACGTCAGGACGATAGCTTTTAACTACAGCCTCAACCCAGTTCATATCTTTTCCTGTGCTGTCCTTCATCTGTACGTTCTTCTTGACTTCGTTGTATCGCTTCAACGCTAGAGCTTTGTTCTCTACGATCTGCTTGATAGTCATACCTGATGAAGCCTGTACGTAACGTGCAGCCACACGCACTACCTTCTCTTCGTTGGTGAGCACGAGACACTTAGCGCCCTGATGAGCGAAGCCCCCAGGCGCAGCAATAAGAGAAGCATGGAAGGTTGTCTTACCTGTGTTAGGACGTGCGCCTACCATCACCAAGTGACCGCCACTGATACCCTCTACTCTCTCACGTAAGCTAGGGATGTTCATCTTCCACTGGCTCTCAATCTGGATGCCCTCAAGCACAGTGTCTAGCTCAATGTCTTCGAACTTGATGTTGAGGTTAGGCGTGAAGTTATCCTTGTAGTCTTCAAGCAAAGTACGTAGGGACTCCAAGTTATTCTCTTCACCATTCACATACTTGAAACCAAGGTTAGCTACCTTCTCACCTACATGCTGCTGAAACAGACGAGACATAACCTCAGTAGCTATCTCCTGATGCATAGGCTGCTCACCGTCTATCTTCTTGAACAGTGCTTTGTAGGTATCCTTGTTAGCTGTAGTCATAGTACGGTTAGCTGTAAAGAATAGAGCCTCCAGTTCAGCAGGAGTGACTGACTTGTCGTAGACCTCCATCGCCTGATCCAGTGACTGCTTGATCTTACGCATGTCCTTGGTGAACAGCTCATCAGGACACCGTATACCTTTGTGATTGTCATAGAACTCTTTGTCTAATAGAGTGCGTAGTAACGCTGTCTCACTCATCGTAGTCTCCTCTTCTGCCCAACACTAAGTCTTCAAACACTGTAAGTAATGTAATGAAAGGCCAAGTTAGGGCTAACCATATGTGTGCGTTAGGTCTTTCGGGATCTGCCGCATCTGTAATATATAACAAAAGTATTGCACCTAAGAAGTACATAACTAGTGCACCATAAATAAAGTGCAAGTCTATCATCGTAAAGCCTTTCTTGATATTAGCTGATACATTCCCTCGGTTTGTTGTAGGGATGTGATCATGTCTAATAGTTGTTGGTAAGATATAATTACTAACTGATGTCGGTCAAGCTCATTCTCAAACTGCCTTATGAAAACAGTACCATCGTCAGCTAGTATCATCTCAACATCTTCATACTTGTTAGCCTCGTCCATACTAGTAATGATACTAGCATCATGTTCAAACTCTACTGTATACATCACTCCTCCGACACACAAAAGCCACAGAACTCAGACTTAGATGGTCCACCACATGACACGCACCTCTGCCACTCACCCTCTAAGCCCTTACGCACTAGCATAATGAAGCCGTACTGAAACACCTCAGCAAACGTTTCATCCGACATGTCTAGTTCTACTTGTGCACTACCGTCTTCGTTCTCAGTTATTTTAGTAACTTTTATCTCACCCATTGCGTAGCTCCTCCCAGGAGTATGGAAATAGTGTTAACATCTGATCATCTATAAGCTCAGCTACCTCACGTGTCTCTGCCTGTGTGTCAGGCTTACAGCGTAAGTTACACATATCTACAAATGCATCTAGGCTTCCAGACCAGTACCACTCCGTCATCATAGACTGGGGCAGTATCATACGTGCTTGCTCAGGGCAGACACCTTTAGCTAGTAGGTATTGATAGTCTTGTAAAGAACTCTCTACCATATTCTTTGCAAGATCAGGGTTGAGATCAAGAGCATCACCACTGCCCTGCTTCTTGTCATCACTAGCTTCACGCCATGCATCAGGTACGTAGAACTCTGGTGTACTGTTGACATAGCGGCGGCTGATCTCATTCCAACGCAGGAATTTATGCTTCACAAGCTGACGTGCTACAAAGACTGGTGCCTTAACGTGGAAGCTAGCAAAGCAATGCCCGAAGGGGCTGATGTGTTTGTGCTTGGCTAGATACTTAATCAGCTTTATATCACGTTGTGATAGAACCTTAGCCTCACCATTGTGCACACGAGGTAGCCAGTCCGATTGCTTACCAAAGCTAACACGTGCTGCGTTAACTACAGTTAAGTCTGATCCCATGTGGTTAACATATGTTACGTCTATCATTTTACATTTACCTCCACACACACAACAGCTTCTGACTGATGTGATATTAACACACGAGCTTTACCTGATGCCACATTACATTCTTCTAGACTTGGGTGAGTACTTAATTGATAGTAGTCTACCCCTTTACCTGAAACTAATTGTATCCATAGTAGTACCCACATCATTTGGTCATCTCCTTTAGTCTCATTATATCAGACTCTATACCATACTTCAGGTCATCGTCAAGTAGTAAAGCCTTAGTAGGTAGACCCGTCCACAGTTCTATCTCTCGTTTGTATTGCAAGGTCTTGTGTGTAGCATCCCTATCTAACGCTACAACTACCTCACGAAACTCACCTAAATGTTTCATTACTGTAACATTAAGTGATGTACCCAGTATCGCAAAGCCTACTGCGCTGGGTGCAAAGTGTGACACTTTTATCGCACTGATTACATCCTCAACTACAACAGCTACATCTGCATCAGGGTTCACTCGCTTCGTAAAGAAGTCAGCCTGCCCTGAGTAGCGATACCATTTAGGTACAGCCCCATCCAAGGCACGGCCTACTGCATCAAGCAGCCTACCGTTGTAATAGATAGGGAACACAGCACGTCTATCCTTCACGTCATACATCAATCCCTCCTGCTGTAGGTCATACCTGTCAATGAACTTATGTAACAAAACGTGATCAGGCGTAGGCTGCACTACATATTCTGGATAAACTAAGGGCTGTAACTCTTTGTTTTCCTTATCTTTTTTAGACTTAGCCATGCGCAGCTTTAGCTCTGATACAGTCATGTCTGTAGTGTACGCACCCTTGAGTTCGCAGCTGAGCTTGAAGCAGTTGTACACATAGTCACCGCCATCCTTGTAGCACGTGAATGTGTTGTATGATTTACAGCTAGGACAAGTCACACGAATAGAGTCACCGTCAGTTAGATTGAGTGTATCTAGGAAGCTACGAATGTTCATTACTTTAACCCCTTACGTTTACCCAGCGCATTGCTTGCACCACTGAAGGTGTTAACTAGGTAAGGCTTAACACTCTGAGGGTTCTGATGTCCACTCACCTGCATGATACCTACAAGATCCACACCTGCCTCAACCATCTCAGTGATAGCAGTGCGGCGTAGGTCACGTGCCTGTAGCTCAGAGCTTAGCCCTGCCTTGTCCTTAATCTCATTGACGTATACATGTATATCAACATCATCGTAAGGTGAGTAAGCCCCATTCCTGGGGTACACATACGGTGCCACGTAAGGCTGAAAGCCGAAGTCTCTCTTCTGCTGCGCTAACATCTCAAGTAGATCATCATCTATGGGTAGGTGTACTTCAGCTCCACGCTTGGACTGTGTAATGTCTACACGATGCTGATCAAAGTCAATCGCATCCCATTTGAGTAGACGCATGTCACCTATACGTTGGCCCCACTCATACGCCATGTGTACTATCAGGCCTATACTACGGTACTTCCACTCAGAGTATGCCGTAGTTAGGAATAGCTGCACGTCATCCCGTGTCCACAGCACACGTCTAGGCTTGTCAGTCTTACGCTTTAGTAATGACACAGGGTTAGATACAATCGCCTCGTGACGACGAGCTAGGTTGAATACCACACTGAGACATGAAGCATTGTAGTTTGCTGCACGTTGACCGTTCTCGTTGAGCCACCTGTCATATGCATACGTAATGTGCATGAGTCTTATATCTTTGAGGCGCATGTTACCTAAGAGCTTGCCCTTCTGTACTGGCGTAGTACACACACGTGATAGGTTACTCTCATACTTAAGCTGTGTGCTGCCTGCCAGAGATGCAAAGTCTTTTGTATGCAGGTACGCACGTACAACTGCAGTGAGTTTGTCTGTGTCTTTTATCTCTATTGGTTTAGTCATCACCATTTCTTCCTCACTTTCCAGTACGCCCAACATTCTACACAATGACCCTGACCTAATGCAAGATCTATAAAGTATACAATGTTAGGTTTCTTTTCTTTTTGCCACTGGTAGTTTCTTGCGCTGAACGTCTGATTGTTCTGCCCTCCCAACAGTACGTTTATTAGTACGCTCAGCGCTGTCAGTACTCGACTGAGGTAGGTTACCAACCCAGTGTGTAACATCGTCAGACGGGTCATCATCTTCTCCTGTTTCCATTATCATATTGCTCCAAAGCCTACGCCAAAAATGATTACCGCCAACAGTGCAGCGGCAACCAAGTATAACATATCCTTAAAAATTTGGAACATACACCTCACCTTTCTCGTGCATTGCGTCAAGGTAGCGCAACTCCTCACGAATGAAATCTGCCTGAACGAAGTCACCGTCCCACTCCAGGTCATCAATAGCCTGGGCGCAACGGATACGCTCATCATGTAGTATGCTCAATCTCTCATCATCATACATTGTTGTTCTCCATAGTTGTGATGGGGCCGAAGCCCCACCGTGTTAGCCTGCAAAGTGACGCACCTTACGTGAGCCACGCTTGTTGCTAGACTGTTCGACATACACACTAAGCTTACCGAAGTGGTAGCCTGTCATGCATGCACCCTGCTGAATACCATAGCGCTTGGGTGAACGTGGCTTACGCTTACGTGCAAGACCTTTGATGCCTGCGAAGTTAAAGCGGAAGCCGTTAGTGCCATCGTTAAGTGGTTTAGTTGCGAAACATACAAACATTATTTTGTCTCCTCTAGTGCTGTACGAATTTCTGATAGTAAACTCTTGAGTGCTTTGTCGTTTGCCATACGAGTGCTAGGCAATATCTTCTCACACATATCAAGTATCTTTAGGTTTAGTTGTTTAGTAATCATCTGTCAAGTCCTCCGTCTATGACAATAAGTCTAGGCTTGCGTTGTACATTAGGTGTAGGTCGTATGAGTTCATGTCTGTACTCAAGGAACCTGTCGTAGTCGTACTCATCAAGTCTTAGTTTCGGACGGTCCGTAAGTAACTCGAACCAAGCGAAGTTGAATAGTGTCTCAAGCAATGCAAGCATACGTATGCCTGACTGCTCAGTCCTGCATGCCGTAATCAAATACTTGCTGTCGTCTATCACTTCGCACAGGTAACGGGTATCCTCGTCTGTCTCGTCTAGTGTAGCTATAGTCATTGTTACTTCTCCTCACATCTACGTTGTAATGTCTCAGCTTCTTGAGTGTACCATCAATGCGGTCCTCAGGTACAGTTGCTACGAATACCTGATCAATGTATACTCTATATGTATTCATATCCTGCTCCTAGCATTACCTTTGTCGTAACTTTCTGGTCACCACCACCTGATAGCACAGCCACTGTAGCTTTGTCAATAGGCTCACCTGTGTCCTTAACTACAAAGCTGCTGTACTTGTATGGATTATACGTCACCTCTTTGCCGTGCCACACAGTATGGAAGTAGTTACGTGCACAAGCCTCGTCATGCTCAGGCAAGATGTAACCACGCACAAAGGCATGTACATTCTTCTTACGCTCACGCAGTACACGCTCACGTCCTGCCTTACGTACTACGAACTTAGGGTTAGCGATAGCAATGTGATTAGTATAGTCGATCACACGCCCTGTCTTACAGTCACGCACACTGAATAACTTCTTGTGCAGATTAAAGTATACCTCAACTCGTTTCATCGTCCAATACCTCCACGTCTGTTTCCCATATCCAATCACCTACACCGCTGTCGTTGAACTCTCCACCGTCAACGTTGTCCTTGATCCAACGCCACCATTCGTCCTCTGGAATGTCATCAGGTACATAACCCTCCCAATCCAAGAAGCTAATCATCTGTGCTGTCGATCTAACTCTGGGCATCGACTTGCTCCAGTATCTGATAGCCTAACCATCCGTGCATCTCTTCGACACCCCACAGGAATGCCTCACGCTCAGCATTAGTGCTGAACTCGTATGTCTCAGCCGTTGTTGCTGAATCTTCAGGGTACTCACCCCACAGTATTGTCACAGTGTACATCACTCATCTCCTCATCAAGTAAGTAGCTACCGATAGTCTCCTCGACTATATCGAATAGCGTATTGAATCTATCTTGTGCATCATCTGTATACATCACACAGTCGTGCACCTTATCGTGAAAGTACAAGTCCTCTGGTGCAGTCACATTAGCGTAGTACATATTCTCTAGCACAGCACCTGCAATCTCAGCTACTAGTTCTGTTCGTGTTGCTCTACATATTAACATTTGTTTGTCTCCTTATACTCA
>Ga0213865_10002012_pt1 | contig 12983 bp, 12 predicted proteins | sample PICome_6_FD_160100 | JGI IMG/M metagenome (GOLD analysis project Ga0213865, IMG submission 160100) | Coastal seawater microbial communities near Pivers Island, North Carolina, United States - PICO282 | ecosystem: Environmental > Aquatic > Marine > Coastal | place: USA: North Carolina...
CGGAAACTTTCAAAGTTTCTTGCTCCCAGAACAAGGTATTTGACACTTAAAAATTTATTCTACTTTATGAGTGCAAATCATATGTTCTAATTAAACTAAAATGTCAATTTGCTGGGTGATCGTCACTATATAGTGTTAAGAGTAAACAGAATACGTATGCTTGAATTAAACAAATCCCCATTTCAAAGATTGAGTAGCCTATTTGAATGAGAAATAAAAAAATACCTCCTGTTATTGGTGCTATAAAGATTGAGTATGTTAAATAAGTTCTTAAGAGGTCTATAATAATATGTCCGGCTGTTATATTGGCGGCAAGGCGTACGCATAAGGTTAAAGGACGGATTAAAATTCTTGTAGTCTCGATTAAAATTAAGGCTGGGTTGAGTCAATCCGGGGCTCCTCCGGGTAGAAGGTGCGCGGCTACACTAGAAGGGCTGGTTATAATTCCTGATAAAATTAAAGAGAGTCAGAGAGGAATCCCTAGGCTAAATGTAAAAATTAGATGTGAGGAAAATCTAAAAATGTATGGAATTAAACCTAATAAGTTAACGGAAATTAAAAAGATAAAAAGTGGAGTAATAATAGAGTTTATTCCCTTTAGATGAAACCCAAATGTAGTTTTTATTTGTGTAGATATTAAATTTAGGGGTATAGAACAAATTCAAAATACTTGGTTTGGAAGAATTCAGTAAGATGCATTTATTACTATAATAATAATAATATTAAAAAATCAAAAAAAGGTTGAAGATGATTGAAATAAAGAGTTTGTTGCTGGGTCAAAAGATGAAAAAATGTCTGTTATCATTTCAAGATATAGAAATTTTTCTATTTTTAGCTTTGAAGGCTAAGAGTTTTAGTTAACTTAATATCTTAGTCTAGTAATAAGTCTCATATTTTATAAATAATAGGGTTTACAATATAATAAATAAAATATAGTACTGTAAAGATTTGCCCAATTAATTCATAAGGTTGCTCTACTGGGCAGCCCCCAATTCATGTTAAAATGATTACAGTAGTAACTTGAAATCAAAATATAGTTTGATTAGCCGGGTAAAAAGAGTTACCTCGTCGTTTTTGGGTGTAGGTAAATGGCAGTACAAATAAAATTAAAATAGCCGAAAATAAAGCTACTACGCCACCTAATTTGTTAGGAATTGATCGAAGAATAGCGTAGGCTCAAAGAAAATATCATTCTGGCTTGATGTGAACTGGAGTAACTAGGGGATTAGCAGGAATATAATTTTCCGGATCTGTTAATAAGTTTGGGGAAAATAGGGAAATAAAAAGTAAAGACATCAATAGAACTAAGATTCCAAGTAGGTCTTTTACTCTGTAATATGGGTGAAATGGAATCTTATCTGTATTTCTATTTAATCCTAATGGGTTATTAGATCCCGTCTGGTGTAAAAATATAATATGTAGTGCTCTAAGTGCTGCTGCTACAAATGGAATTAAAAAGTGAAGCGCAAAAAATCGATTTAATGTAGCGTTATCAACAGCAAACCCTCCCCATATTCATTCAACTAAGGATTGGCCAATATAAGGAATAGCTGAAAATAAATTTGTAATTACCGTAGCTCCTCAAAATCTTATTTGCCCTCATGGTAAAACGTATCCTATAAATGCTGCTGCTATAACACAAATAAGAAGAAAAATTCCAATATTTCACACTTCTAAGAATAGGAATGATCTATAGTAGATACCCCGGCCAATATGTAAATAAAGACAAATAAAGAATCAAGAAGCCCCATTTGCATGTAGGTTTCGTAACAATCACCCATAATTTACATCTTGGGTAATGTGAGTAACTGAAGAAAATGCAAGGTCAATGTAAGGGGTGTAATGCATTGCTAGAAAGAGTCCCGTTAAAATTTGAATAACTAGGCATATACCAAGAAGGGAACCAAAGTTTCATCAAATAGAAATGTTTCTTGGTGCTGGTAAATCAATTAAAACGTTATTGACAATTTTGATTGCTGGATGTTGTTTTCGAATAGGTCTAAACATATTTAAAAGGTCGTAAAGGTCCTTTAGAAATTGATGATACTTTGACCACTGCTACCAGTGCAAAGAAAAGTACTACTCCAAGTAATAATATGATTAGTAGGTTTTTTGAAAATAAAAGTTGAATTACTGCTTGATTTTGATCTTGAAATATTTGAAGTGGTCTTAAAATGTTATTAAAAGCATACAAAATTAAAAACAATAGAAAAGTTAAGATTCAGTTTAAAGACAAGTTTATTATGTCGATTTGCTGGTTTGGGGCAATAGCTGCAAAATATGCAAATATAACTAGGAGGCCCCCAATATAAATTAGAAAAACTAAAAATCTTAGTCATTTGTTAAAAATAAGAGAAGAGACCAATGCAGTAGATAGAGCTAATGCAAAAACTCATAAGCCTATTGAAATGGGGGTTGATCTTAAAATAATAGATAAAGAGAAAGATGTAAACAAAGCAATTAAAGATAAAAAAATCATTTATAAGTAGAGGGTTCAACCTAATCTACAGGAGTCAAAGTCCTGTGTGCATAAAACACTAACTTATAATATATTTAGGATCCTCACCAATAAATACAAACAAATAAAAAAATTCATACTACATCTACGAAATGTCAGTATCATGCTGCTGCTTCAAATCCAAAATGATGAGCTGGAGAAAAGTGGTTTCTTATTACTCGAACTAAGCATACTAATAAAAATGTTGAGCCAATTAATACATGAAGACCATGGAATCCTGTGGCCACAAAAAAAGTTGCTCCATATGCACTATCAGCAATTGTAAATGTTGCTTCTCAGTATTCAAATGCTTGGAGATATGTAAAGTATATTCCTAAAGCTACAGTTATAAATAAGGCTTGAATGCCTTCTTTTTGATTTCCTTCAATTAAACTGTGGTGAGCCCAAGTGACAGTTACCCCGGAAGCCAGCAGAACTGCTGTATTTAATAAAGGCACTGAAAATGCATTAATTGGGGTAATTCCGGTAGGAGGCCAGCAGCACCCTAATTCTGGGGTTGGTGCTAATCTTGCATGGAAAAAAGCTCAAAAAAAAGCAAAGAAAAATAATACTTCGGATGCAATAAATAAAATCATTCCTCATCGTATGCCTTTATTAACTGCTAATGTGTGATGGCCTATAAAGGTTGCTTCTCGAATTACATCTCGTCATCATTGCAATATAGTTATTAATACAAGGGCTGTTCCTAAAACAAGACATTTAACTCCGTATCCATGAAATCAAGAGGCTAGTCCTACAACTATAGACAAAGCCCCTAAAGCGCCTGTTAAGGGTCATGGGCTAAATTCTACTAAGTGAAAAGGTTGTCGAATCATTTTACTTTTTTTAATTTTTATTAAACTATCTGCTTGGAAGGCAACTGTACTTATTATACTAAAAAAGTAACAAGAGGAGTTTATTCCGTTGGAAGAGCTACAATCTACTGCTTTATCTCAGCCATCTTGCTATGATCAGTCTCATTTATTAAAACTGAATGTAGGTTTAGATGTATTTAAGTTGGTAGAAGGGGATTGGGATCATCACACAGTAGATATCATATTTATGAACGAAAATCAAAAAATAACAGATGCTAGTGCTCATCTTAAGGGGGAGAGGTGAGGCATTCAGGTTTCACTAATCATGTAGTAACTTAGGCTTGACAAGCTTATATTATAAATTTAACTAGAAACCTTATTCTTTAAATGAAGAAATTCAATTAATAAAAGATAAGTTATTTACAGACTCAATGACAATTGGTATAAAAGAATGGTTTGCTCCACAAATCTCAGAGCACTGACCATAGAATACTCCTGGTCGGTTTAGAATAAAGCCGAGTTTGTTTAGGCGTCCTGGAATTGCATCTGCCTTAATGCCTAATGCTGGGACTGTTCAAGAGTGAATAACATCTGAAGCAGTCACAAGTACACGAACTTCAGAGAATATAGGGAGAACTGTTCGATTATCTACTTCCAATAATCGGTATATTCCCGAATTTAGGTCTTCTGTCGGTATTATATATGCATCAAATTCGATATTTATAAAGTCGGAATATTCATATGATCAATATCACTGATGACCAATTGACTTAAGTGTAATAGTTGGAGTTCTCACCTCATCAATGAGATAAAGAAGTCGAAGTGAGGGAAAGGCCAAAAATAAAAGTGTAATTGCTGGTACAATAGTTCATAGAGTTTCAATTCTTTGTGCTTCTAATGTGTAGCGGTTTGAAAATTTATTTATAAACAAAATAACTATGGCATAAGTTACTAAAGTAAGGATGATTAATATAATAACTATAGCATGGTCGTGGAATAAAATAAGTTGGGATATTACTGGTGAGGCTGCATCTTGTAAACCTAGCTGTCTTCAGGTTGCCATCTAGGTAGGCCACATATGTGGCACAGGGTTAATTAACAGTTAACTGCCTTATTGGCTTCTACCTATGATTAAAGTATGGGATTAGTTATTAAACCAGACTCTGGATGATTATGGAAGTCTAAAGGAAGGGTGTCTTGTCATTCAAGTGACACAGGTATGTGAGAAGGTGTTAAAACATTACGTTGAGAGGCGAATGCTTCTCAAATTAAGAAAATAAAGAAAAGAAGTGCAACAAATGAAATTATTGATCCAATTCTAGACACCACATTTCATTTAGTGTAAGAGTCAGGGTAATCTGAGTATCGTCGTGGTATTCCAGCTAGTCCAAGAAAGTGTTGGGGAAAAAATGTTAAGTTTACCCCAATAAATATAATGAAGAATTGGGTTTTTGACCATCGCCTGTGAAGAGTCAGACCCGAAAATAAGGGAAATCAGTGGTTAAAAGCTGCAAAAATGGCAAATACTGCTCCTATTCTAAGTACATAATGAAAATGAGCTGTCACATAATATGTGTCGTGAAGGATAATATCAATGGATGAATTAGAAAGTAAAATTCCTGTTAACCCTCCTGTAGTAAATAAAAAAATAAATCCAATCGCTCATAATATTGGGGCATCATATTTAACTTTTGATCCATGGATAGTTGCTAGTCATCTAAATACTTTAATTCCCGTAGGCACAGCAATAATTATAGTTGCTGCTGTGAAATAAGCTCGTGTATCTACGTCTATCCCTACAGTAAATATGTGGTGAGCTCATACAATAAATCCAAGAATGCCAATGCCAAGTATTGCGTAAATTATACCTAATGATCCAAAAGATTCTTGTTTTCTAGAATAATGAGTTACAATATGAGAAATTGCCCCAAACCCTGGGAGGATTAAAATATAAACTTCTGGATGACCAAAAAATCAAAATAGGTGTTGGTAGAGAATTGGATCCCCACCTCCGGCCGGATCAAAAAATGCAGTGTTAATGTTTCGATCTGTGAGAAGTATTGTAATAGCTCCGGCTAAAACTGGTAAAGATAAAAGAAGTAGGATTGCTGTAATTTTAACAGCTCACACAAATAAAGGTACTCGTTCAAGTCGTAGGGCAGATCATCGTATGTTGATAACTGTAGTGATAAAATTTAAAGCTCCTAAAATAGATGAGATACCTGCCAAGTGTAAAGAAAAAATTGCTAGGTCTACAGAAGGCCCGGCATGCGCAATATTTCCCGATAAAGGGGGATAAACTGTTCATCCTGTCCCAACTCCTTTCTCTACAGCTCTTGATGCTACTAAAAGAGTTAATGCAGGCGGTAAAAGTCAAAACCTTATATTATTAAGACGTGGGAATGCTATATCAGGTGCTCCTAACATTAAAGGAAGAAGTCAATTCCCAAACCCACCAATAAATACCGGTATAACTAAAAAGAAAATTATTAAAAAAGCATGAGCTGTCACGATAGTATTGTATAGTTGGTCTCTCCCTAAAAGAGATCCGGGTTGTCCTAATTCAGCTCGAATAAGTAGTCTTATAGAGGTTCCTAATAGACCTGATCAAATTCCAAAAATAAAATAAAGTGTGCCGATGTCTTTATGGTTTGTTGAATATAGTCATCGCATAAATAACTACAGCGGTTAATACTGAAGAAAGTGATGCAATAATTGGAAGTAAGTTCATAGGTTTATAGTGGAGGGTTTTTGCTTGCGTTGAGGAAGTTTTAAGTATTATAGATAAAATGATTCCTATGTAATAAAATAGATTGACTAAAGACCCTAGGATTAAGAAAAAGGGTAGAGCAGATAATGATGGGATTCTTATTAAAACTAGGAGCTTAGGAATAAATCCTAAGAATGGCGGGATCCCTGCTAAAGAAAGAATTAAAAATAAGATTCAGAATAGATTAATTTGTTTGGTAATAGATGAATTTATATTATTAGAAAATAATGAGGTTTGGTTGATAAATAAAATTATCGCTGAAGATATAAGAATATATGAAATAAAATATACAAAGGATGAAATGGTAGAATAAACAGCCCCTGCCAAAATTCATCTTATATGTCCAATTGAGGAGTAAGCAAGTAAAGGACGAAGCTGGGTTTGATTCAATCCTCCAATCCCTCCTACCATAGCCCTAATAATGATAATAAGTGAAAGAATATGATGGGTGTTTGATGAACATTTAGATAAAAGCAGCGACATTGGAATAATTTTTTGGATTGTAGATAGGATTAAGCATAATATCCAAGACAACGAAGCCATAACGGCTGGAAATCAAAAATGAAATGGGGCTATTCCTAGTTTTATTAAAAGTCTAGATATAACAAGAATAGAAGAAAAAGAAATAATTCTATAGAAGTTTTGTCTCATATAAAGGGAATTAGATGCTATAAGAAGTAGCGACGACCCAAGTGCTTGAACTAGGAAGTACTTAATTGCTGCTTCCGTTTCTTGTGAAGAAGATGTTTGTAGCATTAATGGGATAAAAGAAAGTATATTCAATTCTAGGGCCATCCATACAAATAACCATTGAGATGCAGAAATGGCTATAATGACTGATGATAAAAGTGTAAACAAAAAAAGCGTTATAAATGGAAATATTAACATAAATAAAGGAAAAGAGTTGAACTTCTCCAGATTAAGTTAGAAGCCTAATCTAATCCCGGATCTTTATTGATATTATTTAGATCATTCTAATGACCCTTCTCGTCATTCGTGAAGTAATCCCACAATTAAAATAATTAAGAACATAAAGGTGCTAAATGAAGTAGATGCATAAAAATAAGACAACGAGATAGGGATTGGTAATAAAAGAACAATTTCAATGTCAAATACCAAGAATAATACTGCTAATAAAAAAAACCGAAGGGAAAATGGAATTCGAGCAGACAGTTTTGGGTCAAAGCCACATTCAAATGGAGATATTTTTTCTGCATCCTCCGTTGACCGAGAGGACAATACGAATGCAGCAAATAATACTAAAATTGGCAGGGCTAATGCAACTGTTGATAAAAATAGGGAAAGGGTCATTCACATAGGATGTATAGTCATCAATCTTTAGCTTAAAAGGCTACTGCTAATTTAGCTTCTAAGTGAGGCATTGGAGATATTTGTCTCATAATTAACGTCATCAGAGTTATCCGTTCATCCGGCGCAATGCCATAAGATTATTATTAATGAAATAACAATTATTATTATAAAAAGAGAGAATGGAAGAAATATTTTTCATGTAAGGTTTATTATTTGATCATAACGAGTTCGAGGGAGAGTTCCTCGCACTCAAATAAAAAGAATGGCAAGGAATATTGCCTTGAGGGAAAAGATCAGATCAGAAAATAGTGGCAGATATACTAACCCAGAAATTAGAGTAGCTGTAAAAATACTTATAATGATTATTCTAGTATATTCTGCTATAAAAATTAAAGCAAAAAGCCCAGCACTATATTCTGTATTAAATCCAGAAACTAGTTCTGATTCACCTTCTGCAAAATCAAATGGGGTCCGGTTGGTTTCCGCCAGTACAGTAATATATCATATTACAGCTAGAGGGAACAATATAAGTAGTGTTCATCTATATTGATTCATAAAAATATATGAGAAATTAAAAGATGATAAAACGAGTAAAAATCTCAATAAAATTAGTGCCATGCTTACTTCATATGAAATTGTCTGAGCAATTCTTCGTAGGGCACCTAATAGGGCATATTTAGAATTTGATGACCACCCAGCACCCAATGTTGAGTAAACTCTAATTCTGGAAACACATAAAAAATAAAGAATGCCAAAGGTAAAGAAGTAGGTAGGGTTGGTGTGTGGTAAAATTGATCATAATATTAAAGCTAAGGTAAGACCTAATAACGGAGTAAAAATAAACCCTAAAACATTTGAAGTTAAGGGCTTGGTTTGCTCTTTTGTAAAGAGTTTAAGAGCATCTGCAAATGGTTGAGGTAGCCCTATAATTCCTACTTTGTTTGGGCCTTTTCGAATTTGAATATATCCTAATACTTTGCGTTCAATCAATGTAAAAAAGGCTATACCAATTAGGGCTATAATATAAGTTATAAGTATTGATAAAATAAATGATGGTTTCATTTATCATGAGGAAGTGGTTCCCATTATTAGAGCCTAAATCTAATGTATTACAATATATACTATCATGACTAGTTAAAATATCATGAGAGACTAATCTCATTGTTAGAGCTTAAATCTAATGTATTAATATATACTATCATGATTTACATCTATAAATTATTTAGCTGTATTGTTAATAAGTCAAATTTATATAAATTTATATTAATTCTATAATCAAAAAATTTTTGATTTTTAGGTCCTTTCGTACTATAAAAATCTTTTATTGTAAAAAGATAGAATCTAACCTGGCTTACGCCGGTCTGAACTCAGCTCATGTAGAATATTATAGGTTGAACAAACCTACCAATTAGACTTCTGCATCTAAAGGAAATTCTAAGCCAACATCGAGGTGCCAATCCCTTCTGTCGATTTGGGCTCTCGAGAAGGATTAGCCTGTTATCCCTATGGTAGCTTATCTTATGATCTAAATAAAGGGTCTTTTTAATTGGCTAATATGCCTAAAATGAAGGAAGAATTAGGCTTTCCTTGGTCGCCCCAACCAAATTTTATTTGTTTATAGAGGTTCTATAAGTTCCATTTAGACAAATTTAAAATAAAGCTCAATAGGGTCTTCTTGTCTTTTTTACTAATTTAAGTTTCTTCACTTAAATAATAATTTTTACTTTTACTACCTATATAGGTGGGCCCTCGTTTATCCTTTCATTCCAGTCTCTAATTAGGAGACAAATGATTATGCTACCTTTGCACGGTCAAGATACCGCGGCCGTTAAAACTTTCACTGGGCAGGATTGACCTCTTATAAAAAGTCAAGAGGCGGTGTTTTTGTTAAACAGGCGGAGCCTCATATTTGCCGAGTTTATTAGTAGTATATAAAATATTTTAAGTTTATTTATGTCTTGCTATTATTTTATAATAAAAAAAATACTAATTTAAGCATTATTTGAAGTCTATATGGTTGTTGACTTTATTTCTTTAAAAGTAACATAATAATAAATAAATCTAAATCTATATTTTCTTTAATTTTTATATTTTAATTTAAGATGGCTAGTTCTAGGCCTACTTGGGAGTTTTATTAGTTTGTTTTATTGATACAAAAATAAAGCTTTTCCTTTATTTTATAGAATGCCTTAGGCTTTTTTACTTAAATAAGATCAAGAAAAACCAGCTATCTTTACATGCGGGTGGTATGTAGCCTCTGAATATAATCTTTATAACATATTGAAACATGTAAATATAGGCTCTTGGCAGTTATAATTCAGCTCCTAGTAATTTCGGGGAAAAGCATGGGCTTAAAATTTGCTTAACCATTATGCAAAAGGTAAAAATTTTAATTATTTCTTATAAACAATTATACGTTCCTTTAAAGTACTGGGTTTTAAATATTATATATTTGATATAATCTCTGTGATATTAATAAAAATTTTCGGTTCAAAGCAAGTTATTTAACTATATTCTCAGTGTAAGTGAGAGATAATATTTTATATTATACTTTGACAGGTGCAATTTTCATTACACCTACTTTGTTACGACTTTTCTCCCCTTTCGGCGAGAGTGACGGGCGATGTGTGCATACTTTAGATGGCTTTATTCATAGTATTATAATATAAACTATTACTTTTAAGTCCAACTTTATAAAAGTTTTCATTTAATAATTCGTACATTATAATGAGTGTAACCCATTTCTGCCTTGATATTGGCTGCATTTGGACCTAACGTAGAGGCGAAGGCCTGTTTGTCTACTAATTCTTATTAAAGGTGGACTGGCGATGGCAATATACAAGCTGGTGTCAAATCAAGGTTGGGTATTTGTGGATTATCAAATTAAAGAACAGGTTCCCCTAAATAGATTAAAGTACTGCCAAGGTCTTTGGGTTTTAAGCATGTGCTTGTAGTACCCTAGATTTGGTTTTTAGGCTTAAAATAAAAGGGTATCTAATCCTTGTTTCTGTTTAAGCTTTCATGGATTAAAATTAGATAAATTTTGGTAAATTATTTTGTATAAATTAAACTTAAAATAAATTATATTTTATCAAAATAGAAATTTCCATGTTCTAGGTATAGTTTATTTGGGTTCATCGTCTAACCGCGATTGCTGGCACGAGTTTTATCAACCCTAATATCAATATCCATTATACTCATTAAAGTTTTTTTTAGAATTTTTTACTGCAGGCGTAAGTAGCTTTATAATTAATTAATTAATAAAAAATAAAAATTTTATTTATTTTAAATTTATAAAATTATTTATTTAATTTACGGGTACGATGGTCTTGCATGTATAATTTTGATAAAATAAACTTTTCAGCCAGAATCAAACTGTTAGTAAGAGAGGTCTCCTCATTTTTGGGGTATGAGCCCACTAGCTTTCTTAGCTTATCTTACTAAGCCTTAGTACATAGTACACTATTAAATTTGCAATTTAATGTTGTTATTCAACTATAAGGCCAAATTCATAGCCTAATTAGTTCTGCTTTGAGAGACAGCAGAAATAAAGGGGTAAGATGAAGAAGGCAAACTGAGTAGTTTCGGTTGATAAAAAGTTTTGCTGGGTTAATAAAATTTGGTCTGGGCCCATGTTGTGTGGATGTATAAAGAAATAGGGAATAGGCTGCTGATAAAAATCTTGTTCATGCGATTAAGATTCATGTGTAAAATGAGGACGATAGAATTCTTGATAGTAATAAAATCTCTCCGATTAGGTTTATAGAGGGGGGGGCTGCCATATTTCCAGCTCTTGCTATAAAAAACCAGAAGGCTGAAGCCGGGAATAAAGATATAATTCCTTTAGTTAAGAATATTCTTTGGGTAGAAGAGAATTCATAAAATATATTTGACATAGCAAATAAGCAGGAGGAGCACAGTCCATGTGCAATTATTATTGCTAAAGACCCATATCATCCTCAGGAATTACAGGATATGAGTCCAGCTGTTAGAAGACCTATGTGCCCGACGGAAGAATAGGCAATTAATGATTTTATATGGTGTTGTCGAACACAAATTAACCCAGTAATGAATGCTCCAATAAGTGCTACACTTGAAATTATTGGTATAAGGTTAGTTGATGATATTTGAGAAATTATTGAAACCCGGATAAGTCCATATCTTCCAAGTTTTAGAAGAATTCCAGCTAGTACTATGGATCCAGCTACTGGGGCTTCTACGTGGGCTTTTGGAAGTCAAAGATGAACTAAATATAATGGCATTTTAACTAGAAAAGCTAAAGTTATTATTAATCAAGCAACAAAGTTTAAAGATGAGCTTTGAGTAATAAATAGTTTATATTGAATTAAAATTATGGAGGAATGAAAAGATCTTTTAAATATCAAGGTCAATGCTAGAAGAAGTGGAAGTGAGGCAGTAATAGTATAAAGCATAAGATAAAATCCGGCATTTAGACGTTCTGGCTGGTATCCCCATAAAATAATTAGAATAAAGGTAGGAATTAAAGAGGCTTCAAATAAGATGTAAAATATAATAAAAGAATTAATAGAAAAAGTTAAAATTAAGATAATTATTAGTATAGAAATTGTAATAATAAATAGCTTTGGTGCTTTCTTTGTTTTGAGGACTTTATATCTTGCAATAAATATTAGTGCGGAAATTCATAAAGATAAAATAATGAGTGTAGAAGATATTAAATCAATAGAAAGCCTATTTATTAATGGCAAAAATGAAAAGTTTATTGGAATAAGAAAAAAAGAAATAAAGGAAAGGAGTAAGCAAATTATTCATGATTGGTGAAAAGATTTATCTGTTTTATTTGATAGAAAGAGCAAAAAAATAGAAGGGAGAATAATTTTTAGCATTTGTTAATAGATAGAGATTTAATAAGGTCAGATCCAAATATACGTGTTATTGATACTAGTAAAGCCAGGCCTAAACTTGCTTCACATGCACCAAAAGTTAAAATAATTAGAATATAAAATAAGTCTATGGTAGAATCAATTCTAATATTAAATAATGATAAAATTACTAGAGTCAAAATTGTGGCTTCTAGAGCTAGCAGAGATATAAGAAAGTGATGACGCTGGATACATAAGGTTGTGAGAGTCATTAAAGTAAATAGAATTAGTATATTTGCAGAAAAATAAAGCATTACCACAAGGAAACAGTTCCGTTTCTGGTTTACAAGACCAGGGTTTTATCTAAACTATTATGGTGTTCAGAAAACAGAGGATATCTGATCTTTAACTCCCAAAGCTAGGGTTTTACTTAAACTATTTTCTGTTTATAGTAAATAAAATATTATATCTTAAGCGTGAAAAGCTTATGTGTTGTTTACACTATTACTATTGTTTTGAGGGAAGGCCCCATACTAGCAGCTTCAGTGCTATGCTTTAATTTAAGCTATCAATACTATATAAATAAAATAAAAAGGAAAATAAATAAAATTGATAGTAAAAGATGGGAGTTAATAATATTGTTTTGAATAGGTTGAATAATTGACGACGAGGAAGTAGAAGTATAGTGAATTCCTTGCCCACCAAATGCTTCATTTCATCCTTGATCTAAAACTTTTGAAAATTTGTGA
>Ga0213865_10002013_pt1 | contig 12979 bp, 14 predicted proteins | sample PICome_6_FD_160100 | JGI IMG/M metagenome (GOLD analysis project Ga0213865, IMG submission 160100) | Coastal seawater microbial communities near Pivers Island, North Carolina, United States - PICO282 | ecosystem: Environmental > Aquatic > Marine > Coastal | place: USA: North Carolina...
TGTGCATCTATTACACAAATTAGGCCATGGATTGAAGATAGGTCATCAAGCTAATGCAGATCAAACTATCTTTGGATGTTTACTATTCAAAGAAAAAAAAATTTATTTTAAATCTCAACAACTATAGAAACGCACACTATAGAGTTTTATCTACAGCAAAAAAAATATACTCAGAAGATCTTGTAGAAAGAATACAAAACCTACCTAAGTTTAGTGAGCCAGTTAGATTGACTTACACCTACTATGCTAGAAGCAATCGAAGACTTGACATAAGCAATCCATGTTCAGTCATAGATAAGTTTGCTTGTGATGCTTTGGTTAAAGCCGGGATCATACAAGACGATGACTTCAAACAAGTAAAGGAAGTTGTCTATAAGTTTGGTGGTGTAGATAAAGATGATCCCAGATGTGAGCTGGTGATAGATATATTCTAGGGTGATCCAGTTAATATTTTATTTATCTCTTCTTCTCTTAATACATCTGCTGCTCTTCTGACTGGCGGAGCAACAGGTTGATTTCTTGGATCTTGGAATTGTCCTTTAAGGCTTTGCCCTGTTAGATCTATTTGAGAAAGTCCGAGGTCACCAATTGGGACTGGTTGAGCTGCTTTTCTTTTTGTTCCAGACATTGCAAAGTCAATAACATCTTGGTTTGGTTCAATTGGATTAAATAAACCAAGAAGAACATCATCTCTGTTTGCAACTTTTGCAATTTTTAATTGTTCTTCAATTTCAAATTCTTTTAAGCCTAAAGTTCTTGCATCTTCAATAGCTGTGTAAAGAGTTCTTAAAGAATTATATCTATCTTCATTGGTGTTAATGTAGCCCTGAATAAAATCTTCAGCGTCTCTTCTGTTGTTAGATCTAAGCAATCTGTTAAATTCATTGGTTGTTTCTCTAATAGCTCTTTTTGCCTCAGCTGCTTTATAGTAAAGAGATCTATCAATTTGAGGCTTAATAACTTTTATACCAGAAAAAGCTGACACCATTGTTTCTGCAACATCAATAGGTTTTCCTCTTGGGCTAATTAAACCTTCTTTACCTGTAGCTAATGAAGCTGCGGCTGTAACAAAATCTTTAGGGACAATCTGAACACCATCTGCATCTATCTCAGCTCTTATAGGTGTGATTGTTGGCGCTACTGCGTTAAAGAAATGCAATGTTCCTTTTGCCATTTTCTCTCCCAGCATATCTGATTCGTTGTAAATAGTTTTGCCGGTTTCTGTTTTACCAACTAGAGTAGATTCATATAAAGCTTTTGCGCCCATGCTTGGAGATAGAAAAGGACTAACAAACTCACCCACCATATCAACGGATGCGTTGGTTGCAATATCCATTAGCCCGGCTTCGTTTCTTTCGCCATTGGCATAAGCGTTCATTACTGCTTTAAAAGGTTTCTGCAAGTAATCATACGGATTGGTGTAACTAAAGTTATACAATCCTGTAATGTTTCCTCGTGCATCTGTGCCTGTTGGAATCATAGTCGCTGTTTTTTCCCAAGGTGCAGCAAAAGATCTTTTGTATGCATCGAGTTGTTCTTTGTCAGCACCAGTCAAAGTCAATGCTGTTGCTGTTAGTCCTGCTGGAATGCCAACTGTTGTTGTTAGGCCGCCAGCTAATCTTCTTGCACCAACTTTTTGCAACTCTGGGTTACTACTTGCTATTTCTTTAATTGCTCTTTGCAAAGTATTTAAAGAGTTTCTAATAACTTCAGCTGGGAAAGCTGTAAAGTTACCAACGACTGGCACATAGTTTAATGACTTAACTATTTCTGGAACCCTGGAATAAGTAGGAGTTACATTTAAAGCTATGTCAGCAGACTCTCCTTTAATGAACTGATCTAATAAATTTTTAGGATTTTTAATTGCTGGATCTTTGCTTTCTCTTTCAAAAATTTCTTTACTTAACTTTCTTAACTCTCCAACGTTAACAGTTCCATCTGATTTTATTAATTGTTGAACATCAGGATCTGCCATGTTTTTTCCAGAGCTAACAGGAATAAAATCTGCGTCTGTAGATTTGTCTATGACTTTAGCAAACTTAGATTTCTCTCCACTAAAGTTAATCATCCTGGCCGCGTTATCAGATCCTGTGTAAACTCCCTCTGCTTTTGATAGAGGTTTTCTCATAACATCAAAGACAGCTTGTGATTTTGCTTTAGCTAAAACTGCTACATCGTCTGTAGCAAAGGTAGCAATATCAGAAAGTTCTTGAAGCTGTGTTCCTTTGCCAACCATAACTCCATACTCTCTAGCCTCTGCGATTTCTTTTGCATATTGAGCTTTCTTTCTTGGATCAAAGATTCCAGAAAAAGCCATTTTAAAGTTATCAGTAAATCTTCCGCTTGGGCCAAGATTACCATTCATTAAAGCCATAAAAGGAACGCTGGTGTTGTTTCTTATTTGAGCAGTAGGACCAAGAATAGTTTTACCATACTGAGACAAAGCTTTTAGGCCAAGCAAACCTTGATATATTTTTTTTAAAGGGGTTGGACTGTTTGCTAACCAGTCTGTTGATACCTCTAGCAACGAATCGTGAAAAACTTTTGGTGCATAAGTATTTCTTAAAGCACCAGCATCTTTTTTAAATCTTTTATACAAGACTCCATCAATTGTAGTTTCGTCTGGTAGCTTTACTTTGTTATTTGGTCCAAGAGGTAACTCTGGCTCACCTCTTGTATTTACAAATATCTCTTCAGGATTTTTTAAAAAACCGGGGTTGCCAGCTGCAACGTCTGCATTATTTAAATTTCTTATATCGTCAAAAGTTTTTGCCCTTCCTGACAAACCTCCAAGTTTGGCCATAGTAGATGATGCGGCAACCGCTTCATCCTGCAATGCTTTTTTCCATTCTCCTGGTTTATTATAATCAAGAGCAGTAACTTCTCCCATCGCTTTTCTAACAGCTGGTAGATTTTTTAAATCTTTTCCTTGAAGCTGCCCAAACTTAATACCCTCTACAAAAAGCTCAGGTGTTTGATATGGAGTGTCTGCTGATCTAGGGTTGGTTAGTAATTCAAATGCATCATTTGCTTGCTGTGGAGTTCTAATTCCATCTACCTTGATTAATAACTCATCAACAGCTTTTTTTCTTAGCTCTGGATTGACTCTAAAATTTTTATCTATAATAGATCTGTATACAGTTGTTCCATATAAACCTGCATTTTCTCCAATTGCTTCTCTTAATTCTTTCGGTATTAATAATCTTGATATGGTGGCATCTGGATCACTAAAATCAAAAATAGCTTGTTGTTCTAATTTAAACATGTTTTGATTATTTTCCATGATCTTAGATATTTCACTACCTTTAGGAACTCCTAGAGCATCATAATCAATTTTGTTTCCGGGACCTTCAAAGCTCTTAATCTTTTTCATTGCTTCTCTTTGATACTCAATCATCTTAGCTTTCTTTTCTTTACCAGTAAGATTTGGAAACTCTCTTTCAACTTTTAATAAAGGGGCTCTATAAGTAGACATAGCTTTTGTTATTTCTAAAGCATCTTGAGAATTCATCTTGCCACCTACTGAAACTGCATCTTCAAGAGTTCTTCTAACAGCATTCATAGAGTCATTGATTGGATTGACAAGTGAAGCTAAATAAAATGATTTGGCTTGCATTGCATCCATAATGTATTTATTGTTTGCTGCTGTTTGTTCGTATTTACCGCCATAAGTAAAATATTTTTTTAGATAATCTACAACGCCTTTGTCAGCTTTATTTGCAGAAGCCAAGGCCGCAGTGCCATCTCCAAACTTAGGGGTAGCTTTAGCTATTGCGTTCATGTATGGAGCGGCTAAGTCAAGCCCAGCGCCAATACCCTTTACAGCACCAGATACAGCAACAGGCGCTGCATACATGACAGCAGCAGTTTCACCTAAAACTTGTAATCTTTCTGTAAGCCTTGCTAAAGCAGCATCTCTGCCTTGTAAATTTCTTAATCTTTCTTCATCGCTTTCTTTATCAAACAACATGTCAGCAAACGTATCAACATCATCAGTTGCTACAGCTGCGTCTACTGCAGCTAGAGTTCCTAGCTGTTGTAACTTAGTCATTTTTGATAAGGCGCTTGCAACACCAAGACCTGGTATTCCAAATTGAGCAACCATTTGTGCAGTTTTACCAGCTGTGCCTTGAACATCTGGTTTTATGTCTTCAAAGAATTCGTTTACATCATCAGTAACATCTGTGTTAAACAAAAGATCTAGCCCAGTTGTGGGTATGGTAGCAATACCTTGAGGTATGGAAACAACACCTGCAGCTATGCCTCGTCCTATGTCTCCAACAACAGAATCAGATTTTTTAGATTTTCTTTTTATGAATTTTTGAGAGGCTTTCTTTATCTCTTCTGGATCATCGCTTTCAATAAAAACTTTTTGCCCATTAGCCAATGTAATAATAGGCATTAGTTTACACCTTTACTTTCGCCATTATGTTTGCTCTAACGACATCGTAATTACCGCCTGCGTTTTTATACATTTGCAGTAATTGAAGATCAGATAATTCTTGACCAGTGGATGAGTCTAAAACAACATCGTCATCATCATAACCCTCTCCATAAAGTTCTTTTAAAATTTGTTGTTTTAAAATAACTGCATTTTTTGCGTCAGCGCTTGGATCAGAAGTTTCTGCATTAAGCTGTCTCATAGCTTTTAAAATTTCTGGATTTTCTTTTATTGCTTCAAGCAACTTAATCTGATCAGGAACTTCTCCTTCCTGTCTTGCTTGTTCTGCCATAACGCCGCCAGCGAAATCAGCAAGACCGCTTCTTTCAACAATACCTTCTGTTGGTGTCATCATGGCCACAAAACCAGCCATCATTTGTTTTGCAAACTCTGGATCTTTACCAAGCTTGTCAGTGTAACTTGCTGGAAAAGATGCAACGTAGTCTACAAAAGTAGGTTCAGTTCTTCCAGCTGCCTGAGCTCTTTCTAATGCTTTAGCATAGTTAAAGTCTCTGAGTGATGAGTCTGCATCTAGAACATCCATATCTCCACCACCATCAGCTATTGGTCCTAAATCTGTTTCTGTGGTTTCTTCGTCACCACCAAGTAAGGCGCTACCTAATCCAACAACCCCAGCGACTGGAAGGCCATAAGCAGCTGCGGCTCCAGCAAGAGGTTTAATATTTCTTTTGGTAGCTGAAGCAAGGTCTGATGCTTTTGTAGCAGCAGCTCTAATAGCTGATGCTGTGTAAGGATCTACAAAATCAAGAGCACCTGGTCCTTCAGGGGCGTCTTTAGATATAGCTGTTTCTTTTTCTTTATCTGTTTCTTTTTTGGTTTTTGTTTTCTTTTTTGGAGTTATTTTTTTTGCTAATGCTTTTATGCCAGCTTTAAGAGCGCCTACTCTTCCGCCTTTAGCAAGTTGAGCTATACCACCATCAGCCATTCTCATTACGCCCGGAGCTTCAAAGGGTCTCATTGCAATAAACTGTCCGCCTGTCATTTCTTCAGTCTCTCCAGGAGTAGCTCCTAGTTGACTAGCAAATTCTGCAAAGGCTTTTATTCCTTTCATTGCATCTGGTTTTTCAGTTTCACTTGCGTTATCCATTTCAAGATCTTCTGCTGCATCATTCAAGTCTGCGTTAGCCATTTCAAGATCTTCTGCTGCATCATCTAAAGCTTCATTGGCTAGTTCGTATCCAACTTCACCAGTAAGAGTTAATGCTGGTATTCCCATAGAAACTTTTTTACTTTTTAAAATATTTTCTACTCCACCAGGTTTATAATTTTTTCCAGCCTTTGATGCTTTGTTTGCAATTCTTGCGCCTTTAATTGATCGAGCTGCTCCTGCTCCTATCGGGCCTGCAAAATATAAAGGTGCTGTTGCATAGTCTACTGGGTCAGTATAATCAAAAACATAATCTTTAAATTGTTCTTTAAAACCTTCGGCTGCTTTTCCAAAATCAGCAGAAGCACCAGACATATCATCAACTTGTTGTTTTTGCATGATAGCCTGCATGATTTCTTCATCGCTCATGCCGAAAGGTTGAACGCCTAGCTGTAAAGCTTTTTGTACTAGATCGCCATTAGCATATCCTCTTGGCTCTAGCCCTGACATAATTCCGTACATTATAATATCCTTCCGTAATCTACAGCGTAGTAGCCATCTTTGACCATAACTGCATCAGGTTTAACTTCGAGAACTTCTTGCGCTAATACACCTTCTGCTGGCTCAGACTCAGCGCCAATAGACTTACCTGTTTCATTCCAGTCCCATGTGTACCAACCAACGCCTGGTTCTAGCTCGCCAACTTTCTTAATGTTCTCTTTTAGCTCTACATCTGAAGCTGCATAAATACTAGCAGCTGATCCAAGTGCTCCAAGCGCTTGAGAGAATCCACTAGGCTTCTGATAACTTTGTGGCTGATAAGGACTTCCCTGTGTGCCACCGCTGATTTGACCTGTCGGCATACCAGCAAGTAGTTGTTGTCCTTGCATTAATCTTTGCATTGGCTCGCCTGCAAGTTGTTGTGCTCCAGCAAACTGTCTTGATAGTGCTGCTTGCTGAGTAGCTTGGCCTTGCTGACCTAGTTGGTTGAGTAAATTAATTTGACTTCCTAGTTGACCTTGAGCTTGTTGACCTAGTCCTGCTAGCCCACCGCCAATCTGTCCAAACTGTCCACCCATGCCAGCAGCTAATTGTCCAAGCCCACCAAGAGCCTGGCCTATTTGTGCTTGCTGTCCACCCAATCCTGCTTGCATAGTTGCAAGTCCTTGTTGAGCACCACGTTGTTGTTCAAATGCTTGTTGCGCTTGTTGTTGAGCTTGACCAAACCCAGCGCTTCTGATTCCAGAGACAGCCTCAGCTGCACCACGTCCTGTTTGACGTGCTAATTCTTCTTGAGTAATTCTACCTCTAGCGCCACCAAATGCTCCAGCTGATACAGCTTGATCCCTAAGACCTATGTCTTGCTGTCTAGCTTGTCTGTTTATATCTTCTAATGTTTGTTGAACAACTTGCTCTTCAAATGGATTATAAAAACCTTGAGCCATAGATGGATCGTACATTCCTGTAGTACCCATAGCTGTTTCTTCAGCTCTAGCTAATGCACCAAGGCCACCACTAACTGCTTCACGGGCACCCGGCAAATATCCATAAGCTTCATCTAAAGCTCTCTCTTGTCTACCGAAGAGTCGACCAGCTTCAGTTAGATAAGGTTGATATTCTCCTAGTCGGCCTGCTTGTTGTCGAGCTTGGATTTGTAAAGGAGTAAGCCCAGCAGTTTGCTCGATAGGAATATCTCTGGGTCTAGATATAAGACCTTCGTATTCACCAGGTGCGCCAAAGTAAGATGCTAGTAATCTACGAGAATAATCTTCTGCATATGGTTGAACAAAAGAATAACCAGTCTGAGGCGCAGTAATAACCTGTGCTTCTGGACCCATTTTTGTTTTACTACTTAGACACATCTTCTATTTATTTCCTATAATACATACCGCCTATCTGGTGAAAGCCTTTTTTGTCAAAAAGTTTCTTAGCTCTTTCTACACCTTCTAGGTTAAAAATGCCAAGAATCAAAGGCTTGTCTTGCTCTTTAGCATAATCTATTACTGCATCTATTAAAAGATGTGACGGTGGGATTTGGTTTTTTAAGTTTCTGTATTCAGGTAAAACATAAAACCAACCATCGCCAATGTATTGTTCTGCTGACCACCAATAGTCATCTGGTCCTGCTGCAATACTACCAATGATTGTATCACCATCTAGTACATTATACACAATACCGTTAAACAAGAAATGATTAATGTGAGAGGATGCTCGTCCCCACTCAATGGATGGAGATCCTTCGCCTGAAAGAGAATGTTCTGCCCAAAAGTTTTCTGCTAGAAAATCAGCTATGCGTTTACCATTTTCTGGATTAGGTTCTACCCTTTCTAAGGTTAGATTCATACAAGTTTTTTAGCTATTTCTTCTCCGAATTTTTGCATCTTGTACATTTCACGAGCGCCTAATAATCTTTGTTCGTATTCATCGTTAGGATCTGCACCAGCTGCAAGACCAATACCTCTAACTGCTGCTGAGTTAGTCACAAACTCGCCATCGCTTAACATGGCTGGTATCTTATCGCCTCTTTCACCACCGGGTCCTGTAACTAATTGATCTCTTTCAGGAAAATCTTCAACGTTTGCTTCAACGTAAGTTCCATCTTTTGCATATAACTGACTGGCTATACGTCTAGGCTGCATATCATCTATAAACGTAGCTTCTTTTGGAGGTGCTACGAGTGGAGAGAAAGGTACGCCTTTGGCTTGTGCATAAATTTTAGATACTTCACTTGGATAAAATCTATATGCATCTGGTGTTTTGTCTTGCGCATCAATGCTGATTGGAGCACCAGGTGTTGTATCTCTATAACCCATTGATCTAGCGTAAGATCCTATGCCTTCTGAGGGTGCGCCATAAGCTCTAGCAAGAGCATTGGCCATAGCTTCTTCGCTATCTTCTTCGCCAAGATCATCAACATCCATTCCTAAAATATCTTCGTAATATCTTCTAATGTAATCTTGATCTATGTTATACATTCCAGCAGGTCCACCATATTGAAACTTTGCTATGCCACCATACATATAACCTGGGACATCATAACCAAATCTTTCTTCTACCAAAGCTGGTTCTTCTTTTGCCAACGATTTTATTCCTTTATTTGCTGTTTCTAGATTCTTCATTTTTTTGTTTCTTTAGTTCTCGTTCTTGCATTAATATTTTTAATTCATGCCAACGATAAAATCGCTGATTCACATCATCCCAGAAGCAGCCTTTATAATCGTATAGTCCTTCCATGTGGTTAATTTATCATAAAGTTAAGGTGATATCACCATTTGTTTGAATACTAATAACTCCTAATTGTGCATTGGCCTGGTAGCCATGAGGGCTAACAGGAGTATGTAGTTGTAACCACGCGTTGCCAGTGTAAACCTGTAGTACGCCAATAGATGTGTTCCATATCACATCGCCAGCGTTAAAAGCAAAGGTACTTATTTCACTGTCATTAAACTGTGGTGTCGAATTTGGGTCAAACTTTCCTAAGTTAATCTCTAGTATTCTAACTAGCCGATTGAATATGTTCGCATCAACCTCAGTTAATGCTAATGGTAACCTACTATCAAGAAGTTTTGCCATTATCTTCTGCCATCAGTTCTAATATCGAATCTATTAGCTCCTAGTCTCCACTTAAATCCAGTGCGAACTGCTGTGTTTGCATCATCATCTGACTGTACTCTAAACACCATTTGTCTTGCTCTGGTTCTAACAAAGTTTTGTGTGGTAGAACTGGTAACATCGCTGGTTGAACTTGTTGTTAAACTTTCTCCGGGATAATTTCTAGTTTTAAGAACATAATTTATTTGGCCGCTTGTAGGGGTAGATCCAAAAAATTTAATGTCAGGAATAATTCTGCTCACAAAACCAAATTGCTCACCTTCGTCAATATCGATATCACCGGATTCAATAAAGACATTGTCCATCGGAGAACCGTCTGCATCTGAGCCATCCTCTTGATTATATAAAATGCTGCTGTTCTCGGAACCATGTGTTGCCAACGGATTGTCAAATATTCCTTCATCTAACCAAGCTGTTCTTGATAGCTCTCCTATACTCCAAACGTTTTCTAAATAATTATAAACAACATATCTATCAATATCATCGCTACTTCCAGAAGGATAGAACCATCCTATCTCATTAAACTCTTTATTACTAAAGCCAAATATTTTAAATGACTGCGTTGTATTTAAATCCTCTAAAACATAGTTAAGCACACTACAGCTAACTCTTTGAACAGCACCTGCGTATTTATAGAAACCATCTCTAGCCATCCAATAGACGCCATCAGGAGCGTTGATAGCAGCATTAGGAGATATCATGCCAACATTTTCATTGATTAGGTTAACGCCAAATGTAAAAGGAGCACCAATAAACTGCATGGAATATAAAGACGTATCAGTCCAAATAAGTATTTCTTGTCTTGCTCTTAGGCCGCCAACTATTTGAGAGCCTGAAGATAGTCTTATATCTCCAGCTGTGTTGGTAGCTGTAGGCTCCCAGTCTGTTAAACTTTCTTGACTACCAAACGCTACAAGCAAAGGATCTATACTTCCTGTTCTTGCGCTACCAACAATTGGATCTGCACCTAAAACAATAACGTGTCTGTCAATATCACTAACAATCGTTTGAAGGCCAACAGTTGGAGCAAGATTAGATCCTGACAATGATGTAATATTTACTGCTCTATTTGTAACTCCACTTGATGTGTCCCAATAATAAATACCACCAGCTCTTGGATTGATAACTAAATCTTCACCAAATGCATCGTGCGACCACAGTCTTAATTGGTTAGCAAAACTAGCAGCTGCCGCTGATCCCCATGTGCTAGATCCCCATGTGCCTACACCCCAACCTGTAGATGGAACATAAACATTTAGACCTGTATTAATTTGATAAGCTCCCACTGTAGAGCTTCCACCATTCCCGGTATCACTTGCGTTAGCTGTTACAGTAACTCCACTAGTATCTTTGGCTTCTATCGTATAAGAGTCAGAATCTACTATAGTTGCTATTTGATATTCTTGATTAAGCACTGTAGCAGTAATGTTGCCGCCTAAAGACACTGCTCCAGAAAAAGTTACAAAATCATTAGCTACAGCTCCATGTGCAGTATCGCTAACAGTGATAGTAGCATCGCCATCAACAGCTGAAAATGTTACATCGCCAGCACCAGTTGTAGATCTTATTGGAGTAACGTCATTGAAGTTAGCTCCTTCTTTAACATAGTATTTTAGGTTAGTTCCCATACCTAGAAACTTAGTAGAAGATAAAGAAACCCAACCAAGCATGGCTCGACAAGCTCCCAAGAAAGTGTTTAAACTATTTTTAGTCCAACCACCTATTTTTTCTGGCAACCCTTTTCTAAATCGAACAAGGTTACCATCAGCCCAACCACCTTTATCCATAAGGTCTGTCATCTCTTTATTGATGCCGGGTTGAAATGTAAGTTTTGTTAAAGGCATATTCTATTAATCTGTTTTACCTAAAGGACTTAGCTCTGGTGTTTTGTTTATCTTTAACAAAGCTTTAAGCAAAGAATCCCTTGAATCTATTTTATTTAAACTTTTAATGCTTTTAGATACTTCAGTTAAATTTTTTGTACCATCATACGCATCAAAAAACACTTTATTAATTGGCAAAGCAACAAAACAAAACATGTCGATTTGACCATTTCCATATCTTACCACTTTATTTTGGCGAATGTTATCAGCAGTTCTTTTGCTTGTGCGTAATTCCCAACGATAATAATCGTTGTCTCTTCTTACATATACAGTATTGGTAGTCTTTACTTGAACCCTGTAAAGATTGTTATCGTGGTCAAGAATAAGGTCTGCTTTGTGTCCCGGAGGTGTAGGTATTACAGAGTCACAATATCTCAGCAAGTATGATGCCGCTAGATATTCTCCTGCTAATGATATTCTAGCAGAGGACTCAGACATTTTATTTTATTTTTCTCGACTTACGCCTTTTGTTTTCTCATATGATCTAGCGCCCGCTAGTCCAAGCATTCCCATTACTATAGTGGACAGTTGCGAGAAGTCAAACTCTGGCAAGTCTACAGTATTACCAGATAAAACTAAAATCCATTCTATAAGCGGTGCAAATATAAAGTGATAAGCTAAAGATACTCCGCACACCCAACCAATAAAAGGCCTCCAGCCAGCAACAAATATAGATTTATGCGCTGCTTCTTGTTGATTTACTTTGATTTGAGCAAGGTTAGCATCTTGAATAGATATTAATAATTCATGTTCTAGCTTTTGTTTTAGATCTTTGTCGGCAACAAACTTATCTAAGATATTGCTAACTGGACCAATTAGCTTATCTATCATTTTCTTGGGCTACCGCCAACATACAAACCAAACCAGGCCGCTCCAGCTCCAACGATAACAGAAACAAATGCTGATTGTGCGTTGGTTGGGTCAGGCAAGGTCATAAACCATTCTGTAGTTCTATAAAAAGCATAACCATATAAAGTAATAAGCAATCTAGGAAAGACTCGCCATTTATCAAAACCCTCAGCTAAGTTATACCAAGTTTTTGATTCGTTATGATTGATCTCAATTGTATGAGACCGTTTCATTTGCTCATCTATATTCATAATGTAGTGTAATGGTTACCATCAAATTTTAATGCCCTATTCCTATTATTGTCTTTGCTGATATAAGAAACATGCACCCATCCACTTGATGGTACATCTTCTTGATAAAACTCTAAGAGAACAGTATCGCACTCCACATTGTCCCTGATCCATATCCCAAGCTCATAATTGGATACGGTTGGGATCTCAATATCACATGCCTGCCCTCTAGTGTGTTGGGATTTGTCTGAACTTCCCAGTCTTCTATTGAGATCAAGGCACCTATAACCACTGTTAGGAGAAAAAGGTATGCCATAATGAACGCGTATAGGCTCCAGTACGTTTTCACATAAGAGTATAAGGTTGTTGTAAACTTCTTCATCTTTAACAGTATTATCTATTTTGAAACGATCTGCAATTTGAGACTTTTCAAATTCACGCAATCTAAAGTGAGGAGACAGCTTGTCGTTGCTGTTAAACATACGATTAACTAACTGGAAACATTCCTGAAAGTACAGCAATTATTAAAGCGCCTATAAAACCAAACACTCCAAAAGTGGCCATTTTCATAGTTTGATTGATATCAGACATTTCTCTTTTAATATCAGCAGTTTCAGAAAATATAGTCTTCCAACGCTCTTCACATTTTACTTCATGTGCGTGCAAGTTTGCAGCTACATCTGCGGTTGTTGGTCTTGCTTTGGCGTTCATTTAAGAATTATATACTAAAAAAACTAATCTTTTCTAGTGTCTTTTTTACCGTCAGATCTAGCTATACGATTTACATCAGGTGGTAGATTCATGGCAGCTCTAACCATAGCGTCAATACGAATCATATCGTTATCCATTTGACGTA
>Ga0213865_10002015_pt1 | contig 12963 bp, 9 predicted proteins | sample PICome_6_FD_160100 | JGI IMG/M metagenome (GOLD analysis project Ga0213865, IMG submission 160100) | Coastal seawater microbial communities near Pivers Island, North Carolina, United States - PICO282 | ecosystem: Environmental > Aquatic > Marine > Coastal | place: USA: North Carolina | collected...
TTTGAAACATATGATTGGTACTCTTCTTCCTCAAGCAAGAAATGTAATACTGCACGGTCGTGCCAAATATCGTACTCACCTAATTCCAATTGTGATGACAAATCACCTAATTTGTATTCAATATCATCACCATGACGAGAGGATAGTATTTGCAAAGCTTCTAATGAAATATCCAAGACAGTCACTTGGAATTCGTTATCGAGTAGTGACTGCACCAAGGTTGTGGCTCCTGAACCCACATCAATTATTTTCTTACCAGTACACATTGACAGCAATTCGTTGGTCACAGCGTGCTCTTTTTGGTACCAACCCAATTTCTCGGTGTCAGCATTATTGTATGCTGAATTCCAATGGTCGGCATCACTAGGAATCGAATCACCTCATTGGAAGGTAACATCAACTTCCATTGACTCACTTACTGATACACATACTGGGCAATTGCAACCTTCAGTTATGAGCCATGCCCTGTCTTCATGACCTAGGTTACTTGGCAAGTTAACGACAACCTGGAGTTTTGCAACTCTACGAGGATTTGCTGCCATTGTTTTCTCAACGCTTCCAGACATTCCTGAAACGTCAATTTCCTTTGAATCTGCTCTTATTGCAACAATTGTCATGATGCATGTAAGCATCGATGTAGCGAGTAAATCAGTTGGTGAGAATGATTCTCCTTTCCCATTATTATCGACAGGTGCATCTGTGATCAGAGTATTTCCTGACGGCACGTGCGTTGCAGTACATCGTAGATTTCCATCATACTTCGCTTCGATTCTGACCATTCACTCACCATCTAAATCGATTTTATGCCCCATCCTGTCGGCCTTCGTCTTTAGATAATCACGATTTTCCGTGACTACTCCAACGATTAATGGCATCCTTTCGACTACATTGATTCCATATTCTTCTAGCTGCTTTGCCTTGTCAGGATTGTTAGAAAGCAGGCAAACATCTTGCACTCCAATTGATTCTAACATCGTACTTGCAATTCTATAATTACGCGCATCAGCAGGCAATCCTAGCATCAAATTAGCATCAAGAGTGTCCGCACCTTGGTCTTGAAGATGATAAGCCTGAATTTTGGCATGTAGTCCAATCCCTCTACCCTCTTGTCGTAAGTAAAGGATTACACCCCAACCCTTCTCTGATATTTGTCGCATTGCTGCATCCAACTGTGGCCCACAATCACAACGGAGTGAACCAAATGCATCTCCTGTCAAGCATTCTGAGTGCACACGCATCAAGACTGGGTCAGGACCAGTCATGTCACCCATTGAGAGTGCAACATGGTCTAATCCCGTTGCAGATTCATGAAAGACTCTGATGTTGAACTCACCATATTGGGTTGGAAGTCTTGCTTCACTAGGTATTTCATCAATTTTCATTTACACACCTCGATTATAAATTGAAACTCTCCTGCAGACTCTTTTACATCTACAAGGTTGTGTCCAAGTCTATCAATCAGTAGTGGCATATCATGTATTGTTTCTGGGTCATCAGCTATCACCAGCAATACATTTCCTCCATCAAGTTTTGAAAGTGCCTTTCTCGCTTGTGAAACCGGAACTGGACAATAATGCCCCAACACATCCAACTTGTGCGTCGGCTCCACATCTTATCCGAAGGGATAGCCTCCTTCAACCCTCTCCTATGTGATAATTCATCAATGAGGTGATTAATTCAGAGACATGGCCGGGGAGGACAAGCCACTTCGAGAGGAGGTCGAAGACCTCTCCTGGGCAGAAGTTGCTGACCTCGGGAAAACCTACCTGAGGATTCCAGCAGCACTATTATTGGTTGAAGCATTTTACTGGTTCATAACCCAACCAACCAACACACTTGGTTTGATTCAAGAATCTGAGGCTTGGATTTGGTATCACCTGACAGAACTAATCTATGGCCCTGGTTCTGCCACGCTCTCAGAATACAATGGCTGGACAACACTTGTTACCCTAAAGCATCCAGATTTCTGGGCGGACCAAATAAGACTCTACGTATCGGATGAGTGCGCAGGTGTCCATGAAATGATATTCATTTCAGTACTCATCATGATGACTACTGGCGTACCACAAAGACTCAGGATTAAGAGCGCCCTAGTGGCTTGCGGAGTAGTTTACATCCTCAATATTGTTCGATTACTAGTCCTATATCCACTTGCGATTTCTGGATGTGTTGATAATCCGAATATGTTAGGTTGCGAACAACCAATGCACGATTTCCACGCTTTTGTTTACCAGTGGGGATTCCTAATTGTTCTAGTGATTATGTGGCTAATTTGGTTTAAGTGGGTAAACGCAGGGGACCTAATCCGTAAAGAAAACGAAGCTGGTAAGGATAAATGGAAATTTGTCTACAGGAAAAACTGGTCAACAGTGAACAAGTCCATCATTACAGTAGCAATTCTACTCATTATTGGTTCATTCACCAACGTGCTACTAGATGATGCTGCAATGGCAGCAAAAGAGACAGTTGATATGTGCGAATTTTACTCAAGTGTAACTGGTGAGTGTGGTGAAGCAAGAGATGCATGGTCACAAGAAATCCAATCCTCTTGGTCTCTTGCGACACTTGGATTCCTAGGTATAGCAACTAATGTAATCGCCATAGAAAATCCAGACAAGGATGAAGAGGAATAATCACCCTTCAACAATTGTTGCTTCATGGCCATTAGCAGTCAGTGACCTGATTGCAAGTGATGCATGCTTATTGTGAACTTCGACAATTGTGTGGTCGTCGTTGAACATTATGTCACCTATTGCAAGTTCATTACACTTCAATGCTGAAATGATCTCTGAAGAAATTGCATACTTGGATAGTGAAGTCGTGTTCAGTCTAATTGGAACCATTCCAAAGACATCTGCAGCCTCTGCATTATCTTCCTGCTTTTTGACTGGGTCTCTTTCAACCCCTTCAGGAAGTTCTGGCGCCTCTGTTTCTATGATGTTAAGAGAATGAGTTGCACTTATTTTGTTAATTTGCGGAATATCGTCTCTTCCAACTAATACCCAAGCTTCTCCTTTCCTACCGATTCTTCCCGTTCTTCCAATTCTGTGGACGTAGTTGTCAACATCATCTGGTACATCATAATTGATAACAAGTGTAATTCCATCAACGTCGATTCCACGTGCTGCAACATCGGTTGCAATAACTACACGTGATTTACCTTCTTTGAAGTTTGAAATTATCTTATCTCTTTGATTCTGGGAAAGATCACCATGGATTCCTTCAACTTCGAATCTGTGTTTCTTCAATCTCTGTACTAACAAGTCAACCATTCTCTTGGTATTGGTGAAAATGATTGTCTGGTCTTCTTCATTCATACGAGAAAGTAGTCTGCCAACAACCCACAACTTGTTAGCACGTCCAATTCGAACGCTGTATTGGTCAATTGGTGGAATATCCAATTTCTCTGTGTTGGTGAGTACAAAATCCGGGTCATTCATGAACTCATTAGCTGCGTCAATGATTTCTTGTGGGAATGTAGCAGAGAATAGAAGTGTTTGCTCTCTATTTGTCATCCTTTCAACTACCCACATAATATCGGGGAAGAATCCCATGTCTAGCATTCTATCAGCCTCGTCAAGAACGAAGAATGTGGCTTTCTGCAAATCGATATGACCTCTTTCAGTCATATCCATTACTCTTCCAGGTGTGCCTACGATAATGTCGACTCCTGCCTGCAAACTTCTTGCCTGCTTTTCCAAATCTGTTCCACCGTAAACGGTTTGGATGTTTAGTCCGGAATCACCTTGGATGTTTGACAACTCCTCAGCAACTTGGTTTGCCAATTCTCTAGTCGGTGCAAGAATTAGTGCTTGTAATTCACCAGTTGGCTGGCAAGCATTCATAGTCGGCAATCCAAATGCTGCAGTTTTACCTGAACCTGTTCGTGCCTGACCGATAACATCCTTTCCTGTTAGAGCAATTGGAATGGTCTCTTTTTGAACTTGGGTTGCAAATTCCCATCCTATACTCTTGAGCCCTGACAATAAGCCGTCGTTTAATTCCCAATCTGAAAATGGAGTGGTTGTGAACATTTTGTCACCTCAGTCCGTCCCTTCCCATATTGGGCCACCGGGACGAGGAGTGACCCCCGTATCACGATCAGAAGTTTTCGCTGTCCTTAGCCTCAGCCTTGAGAATACCCATCCAATACTTGTGGGCGTTATCTCTGGTGAGCGGCTTCTTCATCTGGCGAACATGCTCTAGAATGTACTGACGGAACTTCAAAGACTTTGTACGGTTTACACCGTTTGGTGTAACTCCGTCCCATAGGTCGTTGAACTGTTTCTCTTTATCGTTGAATGCTTCCTCAGACATGAGTAGTACTCCTTGAGCGATTCGCCGACCGGCAACCCCCTCTTAACCATGTCGAGGGGGCCTTGTATCCTTCTCAGGAGGTGGAAGTTCTTCCAGTCCAACGGTTTTACCTTGGGATTCAGCAATTTCAACATCGATTTTAGGTACTTTCGGAGCAGGAGCCAAGAAGGAGTTCTTCTGTGCTTCAGTCCCTTCGATTTGAGCATCAAATGCCATCTCCTGCAGTTCCTTTCGAATCTTCTCATCTTTCTCTTCACGCAGAAGAGCATTGCAGTGGTTTCGCAAAATTTCGTCACCCATGAGCCTCGGTAGGATTTTTACACAGGCCATACGAACACTCGGATTTTTGTGTGTGCAGCCTATGAGGACGAGGTCTTTTGCACGGCCATGGTCTGTGTCAAGCACCTCTACGCATTTGATAGCCGAAACCATCACTTTAGAATCAGAATCTAAAATTGCTCTTTCTGCTAAAATTGTAGCGATTCTTTGCTCTTTGTGTGCCAATGGAACGAGGCATTTTGCTGCATTCCTTCTTGTTTCAACGTCTTCGTCCTCAAGCGCCCAACCAATCAAATCCCAGGCTGCCGCACCTCCTTTGGAAAGAACTCTGCGTAGTAATCCTGATGCTTTTCTCCGCAGGTCAAACGAATCCTCTTGGAGAAGCTCATCAATATGGTCACAAGCTACTTCAGGCCAAGTAACACATAATTCTCCTAATCCCGCAAATGCGGCATCTCTTCTTTGTCTAACACTATGGCGCAACTCAAATGCAAGTGTGCTATCTGTAGCAGAAGGGAAAGTTGGTGCTACAATTTTCAAACATTCACTAGCAGCACGCCTCACTGAAGCGTCTTTATCGTCCAACAAAACGGAGAGGTGGTCAAACAACTCATTGGGCTTAGATTCTGCGACTGATGGAAGAGCAAAAAGTCCAGCAACCCTTATTTTTGGGTCATCATCCATCAAACAATCTAGAAGGATTTTATGTCCTTCAATAGCCATTGCCCCAGCAAGGTTCGAAAGTCCTTTGATTCCGTCAAGTCGACCCATGAAGTGATCTTTTTCTTTCCAGCCAACCTTGTATTCTTCGAGTTCACCTGTAGCAAGTGGAATTACTGCCTGTGGAGGTATTGCCATCCACGGACCCTCTCTTACCTCGCGTTTCTTACGCTGCCTGCGATTGCTACCTACATTGATTGGACGACCCGTTCGAGGGTCTCGCGCAATGTATTCTCGAGACATGATATTTCGGCGCATAACGCCGAGGGAAATGAACCCTCCCATTTTTTGCTATATCCAGTCTCCAAAATAATCAAACCCTAAATGATGAACGTAAGGTTATGCGCAGAGGGTGTGTTGCAATCGGCATTATCCTCCTGTTTTTGGTTCATATTACATCAAATGCTCAAACTGAACTTGCCCAAATCAAAAATTTAAATTCAATTCATGAAGATACTTTGTTCAATCAAACCGGTTTCAACGAGGATGGAGTTTACACAGATTCAGGAGGAGAGGTCAGAGTCAATAGACCTCATATTTCTTGGGTCACAGCAGCACAAGGACCGATTCTGGAAAGAACTGGTGCATGCTCTGTTTCAATCGAATCTCGTGATGAGGTCTGGCTAATGGGGGGAAGGCATGACCCAGATCCACAACAAAACAACGACGAAGAAGCGACAGACGTAATTGAAATCATGATGAATTCAAATAAGTCATGGCGGCCTTCTCAGTATAATTTACCACGCCCACAACAATATTGCGAGGCAGAGTTAGTTGGAGACCTAATCGTACTTGTTGGAGACTGGAACAGGAATTCTAACCCTGCACAATTTCCATCTGGTTTTGTTCAAATCTTCAACCTTAGTAACAACACATGGTATAACGGGACACCAATGCCCTCACCAAACGAAAGAGGATTAGGGGCAATGGCAGAAGCAGGTGGGTACCTCTACTACGCTGGTGGAGTTCGAAACCCTAGTGCAAATGATGCTACAAACAAGACCTACCGCTACGACCCTCAAACCGACCAATGGTCTAGAATGGCGGACATGAATCAGCCAAGAGCATCATTTGAGTTGATAAATTTCCACGGGCAATTGTACGCAATGGGTGGTTTTCAAGGAACATCGTCATGGAATCGTCAAGCGTTGGATTATGTAGAGAGATATGACCCAGCAACAGACACATGGAGCAACTTGAGTAAACTTCCAGTTGCGAGATTTGGATGGGCAGGTACCGTCTTGAACGATGAGATTGTACTGGTTGGCGGTTACAATGGTGGTCCAAAGACCGAGGTATTTCATTGGAATCCGATAGAAGATACTTGGTCCAAAGGAAACGACATTGGATACATCGGACACTTTGACTTAACTGTCGAAGAAATCAATGGCAGTATAACATGGGCAGCTGGTGATATGTCTCAATATGCATATAGCTCATGGAATCAATTGTTCTCCAAAGATTCTGAATTCCAAAACAAATCTGCTGCACACACTGCTTGGGTGACTTCACCTGTTATCGATTTACGTCCAAACCAGAATGGGAAAGCATTGCCGGTACAATTCAACTTGCAAGGGCAAAATACACCCGGTGGAGAATTAGGCTTCCAATTCAGGACTTCTTCTAGTCCAGGTACTATTTCTACGCAATTATGGGAAGGCAGTGATGGAACTATTAACACCACCTTCCCAACAGGAATTTCAGACATTGACATTTCACAAAATGCTGATTTTGTCCAATATCGAATCAAGTTCACCGTAACGGACCTTGTTAACTGGGATGAGCCTGATTTAGACTCAATGCAAATCAGGTCAGAACATGCTGCATTTGTCTCACCTCTCCCCAATCTCCTCCATCCTCGAGCAGAAACCGTACATATCCAAACCAGTCATGATGTTCTTAGTACAGGACTAATGTACCTAGAAATTGCATCCTGTGACACATTTGGTTCAATCATTGGACAGTGGAGTAGACTAGCCCATGACGGCACATCATTTTCAGTTTCAGATTCTCAAAATATGCTGATTAGCAGCAATGGAGCAATAAATTCATCCTTGCCAGGTGAGACCTTGATTGATTGGTCATTTGACTTGGGCGACCTTACAGGAACGGATTATCTCTGTATGAAGGTAGGTAGCTCTGGTGAAGAGACAGTAGAGTTCGCACACAACAATCCAATCGAAATTGATAACCTTCTAGAAGTCAGTATTACTGGATTAGGGGAATTTTCAAATCAAGATACAGTGATAGGAGGGATTCCAGTCAATGTAGGTATAAATCACACATTCCCATCAACAGGAATGACCTTGTCGAGTGGGGACTTGCAAGCAAGAATAAATTTCAAGATTCAAGTTAAAGATCCAATCTCCAACAATAATTCAGGATGGGTTAATCAAACCACTCCTTGGACTAATCTAACAATTGGTCAAAGTGATATTATCTCTTGGACTTTACCTAGTGAAGTTTCAGGAGTTGTGAACATTTCAATAGATGCAAGAAGTGACCAATCCTTTGTAGTTACTTCGAACTCTAACAATTCAAGCCTGATATTAGATAATGAAAATCCTGTAATTATCGATTCTATACCTAGCCATCAAGATTACCTAGATAGCGAACAGGACAGAGAATTAAGTTTGTTGATAGGAGATGTTTCTGGATTCAATGTTGAAGATATGAATCTTCAAATTTGGGTCCAAGGCATGGATGATGGCTCAGATGGGTCACTCCCCGATGGTACACCACAAAATGATGAGTACAGAGACATCAACTTTACCTTAGAGAATGATGGGAGTTACTGGTGGTTTAATGGAACTCAATCCGATGATGTGAACGAAGACCAGCAATTGGTTTACATGCGTGTGATGGGTGATGACCTTGCTGGATTTGAAACGCTGAATAACAGTGTTTGGTGGAAAACTCGAGATGCTAGAACATCTGTTGTTGAGAGAATTTACAACGTTAATTCCAATCCGTTTTGGGAAGTATCTAGAGACATTTCCTGGCAGATTGCAATCACAGATTCAAATGCACTAAGCGACATCATGTCAGTAGAGGTGATACTTGGAGATAATGACCAGTTTGGAGTGAGTTATGATGTCGCGGACACAATTTGTAGTTCATTGGGGACCTACATTGACTCTGATAGAAGCGCATGTAGTCACAGTTTCGTTGACAATGAAATGATTTTTTCAGTAACCCTGTATGCAAGTTGGGAAGTCGACCTCTCCACTTTAGATGAGGGAGAGATAAGAATCAAGGTTACAGATATAGACGGAACCAGTTCTTTTGAATTCGAAAACTTGTGGTCATTCTCTGATGATTTTGATTTTACAATCGACCAGATATTTGACCAAACCGGATACGTAATTGGAGATATTACAAATGATTCGATTTTGCAAACTGGTGATGAAATAAGAATTGTTGGAGAGGTAACACATTCCCTCTCAGGTCTTCCATATGATGGAGAATTGTCAATGAGTTGGTGGGGACTACTACAAGGAGAGAATTGGTTTGGCTCCTCAACAATCGAAGTTTTTGAAGGTAAAATAGACACAACAATTTCAATGCCGTCCACTGGAGGTCTCATGGATTTCCAAATCGCTTTCTTGGACCCTTGGGAAACCAGAACCATAGGTGGAATAGAACTACCATTATTCATCGTTGATGGTCAGGCACCGATTATCTTAGATTCAAGTATAGATTATTTGTCTAGATACCACCTTGATGATGTAGGAATAGGTGTTAACATAGACGAGGACGTATCTTGGAGTGGTTTACTAAATCTAACATGCAGAGTTACTTCTACAGAATTAACTTGGGAGGCAATCACGATTTCATTGGAACCATCGAACGTATTCCAAGGTAAGACATTGTTTTCATTCACTTTTGATTTCTCAGGTCAAGGTGACCCGTCATTGCTATCACCAGAAGCCCAACTAGACTGCTGGGCAGCAGGATCTGATGATTCAGGATGGCCCCTTTCTTTCACTTCAGAATTGGCAGATAATCAACCTTGGATTTCTGTTCCTCTAAGCACAGTAGGACCAAATATCGAACTTCTAGATGTAAAACTAGAAGGAAAAATCGAAGCAGGGAAGGAATTACGTGCTGAAATTACCGTGAAAAATTCAGGAGAAAGCCTACAAGAATCATTCAACATATCAGTTTACACCATTGTTGGAGATGAAAAAACTCTGGTTGGATTATATTCCCAATCTCAAATCGCTTCTGGACAAGGCGTAGTAAAGCGTGTGGCTGTCACAGTCCCTGACGGAGACTGGGAAATTTTGGTTGTTGTTGATGAGGAACAGCGAATTTGGGAATTGAATGAGGATGATAATACATTCACAAAGTCCTATTCGGCACCCGATGAGGTCTCTTCGCTCACTTACGTCCTTGGAGGTGGAGGCATCCTTGCGTTCTTACTTCTAGTAGTTGTTCTAAGAAAACGTTCAGGGAATGAGTTGACGGAGTCAAAGAAGTTACCCTCAATAGAAGATTTACCAAGAAACGGTCCTCCACAATCAAGCAGAAATTCAACCCAGACTCAGACTGTTACCAAACCTAAGAGAGGACCTCCTCCGAAGCAGGTACAACCAGAGCCCGCACCTGTCGCAACAAACGTAGCAGACGCCATGGCTAAGTTGTCGCTGAACGCACTACCTGGCAGGGAAGTGAAATCAGAAACAACCGTTCAAAGTTATGAATCACTACCACCTGGTGGTGATTATGAATATCTTACAGAAGGTACATTTTACACCGGTTCTGGAATTGGAAGATGGAAGCTTGAAGAAGATGGAACATTCACAAAAATTGAGTGATACTAATGTCAGCAGAAACTGAAGATGTAAAACGAGTTCTAGCAATATGCTTCAGAACTGGTGCGTCTCAAACCTCTGATGATGTAGAAAGAATTCTCTCATTTGACATGGGTTGGATGGATACTGAAACCGCTCATAATGCCATCAAAGCTCTGATTTTTGCAGGATGGATAAAAGATGATGCAGGTTTGCTTTCTCCGAATTGTGACATTAGAGGCATAAAGGCACCACTAGGATGGCAACCAAGACCATCTAGACTCACAGACCCCGTGGTAAATGGAGTTGCGAAACCTGTTGAAAAGGAAGTGGAAATTCCAAAAACTCCTGTTGTCAAAAAGACAGGATCTGTAAGTTCATCTAATTCTGATCCGAGAGCAAGAATGGAGAAACGTTTAGCAAAATTCATCTCAAAGCAATCGGGAATCGATATAGAAGAAATTAATCGGCGAGCAGAACGAAAAATGAAGGCCTTGAGATATTGCACAATGTGGCTGGCACTTTGCTTAATCAGTAGAGAGCAGGACCTGGAGATGGGCCCGATTATCGATTCATTCGCCAGCAGTTGAGTTTACTTCAGACATTAGAAGTAGAACTGGTAGAACGATTATTGAAAGTATTAGGGAGTAGGTAACTGTCAAAGCAGTAACCAGGCCAAATTGTTGCACAACTGGCATCGGAGAAAATAGCAGTACAAGGAAACCAAGCGAAGTGGTCCCTGCAGACAGTACAAGAGCGACGCCCGTTGTTGAAATTGTTTCTTCTAGGGCTTCCCAAACATCATCGCGTTTTTCTCTTTCAGCCTCAAATCTTCTCCACATATGGATGACATAATCTATTCCGATACCGAGAGATAATGCTGTTACCATCACTGTCAAGACGTTCCACTTGAGTGATAGTACAACCATTGAACCTACCACCCATAGCGTTGCCAGTACAACAGGAGTAAGTACAACAATTGCGGGTACTGGCCTGCGGGTAAGTAGCAGTAGAACGACAAATGATACGATGAATGAAATTGCAGTAGAAGACAACTGAGAGGAATTCAATCCATCAAGAACATTCTGTAATGCGACTAGGTCACCTGTGACGTATACATTCGCAACTCCGGACAATTCACTTCTCAATTTTCCAGACTCAGACTCAGTCCCCAATTCTTCCTCAAACCATCCTACAACACGGCTGGTGTCACTTGAGGTAGATGCATCGACCCTGACTTCAATTCTTATGTGCTTTATTTTGTCACCATCAAGGTCGACAGTATCTCTAACTCGATCAGCCCAAGATGCTCCAGTGTACGGGTCTGCTACCGAGGTGTTTTGGGAAAGACTAACGAAAGCAGCCCCCAAATCAAATTGTTCAGCGATACCTCTACGTAAATCTCCGCTAGTAATCACTAAACCATACGATTCTCCAAACAACACGTCATTGTCAACTGCATCATAGAGAACCTTGTAAGGTCCCTCATATGACGGAATTGAGTCAACTCCTCCGCCACCGACCACATCATGATTATTGGCTAGATCATTGTGTAGACCACGCATCTCGTTAAGTAAAATCAAGTCGTTATCAATCTCTTCACTAGACGAGGATGGCTCCATCAAAACGTAGACTACTTTCCATCCTGCACTTTCGTAACTCTGGTCTAGTTCATCTCTGACTTGCATAATTTCCATTTCCTCATCGAGGAAATCCGTTAGGTCGAATTCAGTTTCGAGTCCCATAGCACCGATAATTGAAACACCTGAAATAATCAAAGCAACAATCAAAACCAATACTTGTTGAGAGCGTTGTAAATCTACCAGTTTCTTAGAAAGTCTTGGCATTCTAATTGGCTCAGCAGGGGCGCTATCGTTTGCGGAGTCGATCACAACATGGAGGGCACCAACTACTACAGTTGCATTAACAAATGCGGAGATGACTCCAACTGCTAGCGCTATTCCGAATGTTTCTAACGGCGGTAATGGTGAGATTATGTTTGCTAAGAAGGCAGCAACTGTTGTAATCACAGCAAGGCCAAGTGGTGTAGACAACTTGCCACAGGATGCAAGCCATGCTTCAGCAGAATCACCAATTTCCCCTTTGAATGAGTTGTACCTTCTTTGTAGATGTATTGAGTAGTCGATACCTAAACCGAGAACAAGTGGCGCGACTGCCACTTCAAGAGCCGTAAATCGAGCTCCGGACAAATTCAGAAGACCGTAAGTCCATATCAATGCTGATGATAGGCCTACAAGTGGGAACACTACTCCCTTTACGCTCCTAAATGAGATTGCAAGTAATACAACAACGACTAGTACTGCTAGCAGGATTAGGGTAGCAAGATTGTCAAATGTACCCTCATCAATATCATGGGAAATTAGGTCGAGGGATGCAACGCCATAGTTCAAATCAGAATTAGAACTCAGCGTTTCGAATTCTTTTCTTAATTCGTCTTGCTTGATTTTTCTTTCAGAGTTGCTTAGGTCTGGATCAATCTCTAAAATCCATAGTGTAGATGATGCTGACACAACTGGTGAACCCTCTTCTCCATTGGTTTCTATCCAGAGGCAGATTTCAGTACCGTCGAAGTCATTGTTCAACATTCCATCAAGAATAAACTGTGCAACTTCCCTCTGCTTCGAAACATCTCCGGGACAGTCTGATTCGTTTACGTCGATGACAAGATTCAACATTTCTTCCCAAGAATTTACCTGTGAAAGTTCGGTCCCGTTCGCTTCCTCATCAAGAGCAAGTTGTAGAATCGATGGAGCTGTTATCCAATTAACAACTACGTCTTGCATAGATTTGCTTTCATTTTCAATGATGCTAAGATGGGCATTCATTAGAT
>Ga0213865_10002021_pt1 | contig 12941 bp, 15 predicted proteins | sample PICome_6_FD_160100 | JGI IMG/M metagenome (GOLD analysis project Ga0213865, IMG submission 160100) | Coastal seawater microbial communities near Pivers Island, North Carolina, United States - PICO282 | ecosystem: Environmental > Aquatic > Marine > Coastal | place: USA: North Carolina...
AGGCCGATCCATGTTGCGAAAACGACTGCAAACGGGTATAGTAACATACCCGCCAGTGCAAACCACGCCATATTTCTTTGTGCATCACGCATTGCATCTTGGTCTTCAAGTTCTTTACGCTTGAATTCCATGTACATTGCGTGTTCTTGTTCACTTACTTGTCCATCACCATTCGTATCTGCGGGATGGAATTCGCTCATGAGTCGTCTTCGTCATCCCCGTAGTGCCAATCGACTTCTTCGTCTGACACTGCGTGTTCTTCTACTGGCGCTTCATGTAGAGTCTGAACCACTGGTGCGGGTTCAGGTGCAGGCGCTGGTGCGGGTGCTGGTGCACCCTGTGCAGCGTGCCACTCTGCGATATCTGCAGCAGAAAACTTGATTGCTTTGATTACTTCTATGCGACCCTTTGGACGATCTACTGTCCATCCACGTGCAGTTGGATATGCACCCTTATCTACGGCCCACTTTGGAGTTTTGATTGCCATTATTTTGCTCCTTGTTTTACTGGTTTTAGATCACCCTTACGTTGATCACCGTTACGTGCAGGGGATTGCTTCATTGAAGATGGTTTTTCTTTTTCGATTGCTTCACCGTCTAACTTTGTTTCAGGGTTGTCGCCTTTCAAATCAGTGACCATCTTATTGACCTTTGACTTTTCCATACCGTCGTTGTAACTGCGCTTAAACTTATCCAAACGTCGCTCACCCTCGTGAGCACCCTTCATGTGTTGTGCACGATTCTCGTATACAGTCGACTCGTATGTTGCCGCCTTCTTCTTGACTGCATCACTGTGTCCGTTAGCGATCTGACTGTGCGAACGTGCACGTTCATGTTCACCACGTCGACTGTGAACTACTGCTTTACCGTGACTTGCTTGTGCACGGTCATGCATCTTAGCGAGAACTTTGTGATGGTCATACTCACTAGGATGAGCACCAGCTTTCTTCTTCTGGTTCATCTGATCTGTGTGATGACTTGCTTGCTGTTGGTGATGGTCAGCTGCCTTCTCGTGTTCACGACGCTTGTCGTCTGAGAATACACTCTCTTTCATTCCAGCACGTTTTGCAGCACGTGCTTTGATTCGTGCCTTTGCGTCGGTTGCGGCCTTGTTCGCACCGTCATTTGCCATTTTGCCCTTACCACGATCCATGTATTGCTTCGAAGCGTGCATGTGAGACTTTTCGCGGAGAATCGTCAAGTCTTCTACTGCTACGTTTTCTTCGATACCGTGTTCGAACATTACGTCGTAGTGAGTTACAATTGCAGTACCATCTTCCTGTTCAACCAATGTATGTTGACCAGAGATACACTCACCGTAACCCCATGACTCGGATGCGACGTGTGTTGCACAATCGTGCTTCATTGCCTTACCGGCAGACTTCGCATCAAGGTCGTCTTCTAACTTCTTCTTGTCTGCGCCTTCTGCACGAGAACAATCCGGATCATGGTTCTCAGTAGAACCACCACACTCAGGACATTCATCCATCTCATCCGCAGCTTCGTCGATGTCTTTGTGACCAAGTTTACCAGACTTACTGTGCTTCATCTTCTTCTTGATGGTAGCACGACGATTGTGCAGATACTCATCCGATGAGTCTACATCACCGTCATTGTCGATGTCTGCGTCTGCCTTACCAACAGGGTCGAGTTTCTTTTTCTCATCTACCTGTTGCAGTGCTTCTGCAATTTTTCTATAGTATTCGTTGTTCATCTTTATTCTCCGTATTAGATGATCGTCATGATTTCATTGGCAATACCGATCAAAATGGCAATGCCAACACCCCATATTAATTTATGGGATAATTCTGTTTTTGCCTTGACATCATGCATACAATCGTGTACATGGTCAAGTTTCTCTGAAAACTTGTTTTGGCGTTCGTATGATTCCTTACGACGCTCTTCCAAATCCTTTGTTCTGTTTTCTATGACTGCCGCATGAGTAGTGAGGTCGTTTAATCCTACTGTAAGACAGTCAATTTTATCTTCAATCCGTTGAAGTTTCTGCGCGTTACTATCTGGCATTAACAGTTCCACCTTCTCCGTGCGGCCTTACCGCGTTCCCCAGTCCAACCCCGTGAACGCGCACAGAACGACTTTCTTCGCTTTGCTGCCTTACTATCGGGATCTAGTTTGCTTGGTTTTGTTGTCACAGCCGTTTGCAACTTAGAGCCAGGATTCTTTCTACGGTATGCAGCAACACCTTTCTTGGTCAGTCCAGCACCCTTAGAAGCAGGCAGTTTGTGCCCCTTCTTGACCGACAGACCCGATGCATCATCTTCCTGTAAATGTTGTTTAAACGTTTTCATAGGTTTATTTATATCTTTTACGATTTCTTTGCGGCAGAAGTTGCAATCGCCATCTTCTTTGCCATCGGATAATCTGGATTATCACGTTCGATTGCCTTTGCAATCTTCTCTCTCTTCTTCAACTCGGCGGGAGTTAATTTTCTCTCTACCGGATGACCCATTCTACGCAAGTCGTCCTTGCTGTATGAGGGTGGTGGTTTACTAAAGAAATCTCTTGACTTCTTGATTCGGTCTTGTCGTTCCTTAGAACCCAGCCCATGTTTTTTCGCCCGACGATCTAGTCGAGACTGAGCACTACTTCCTTCAACAAATGTCCGAAACGATTTCATTACTTATTTCTTTATACCGCGTCTTGCAAGATCTCGCTTGTATGCATCGCGTCTTGCTTGTCTATTTGCACCAACCTTAGCATCAGGGTTACGACCTTTCTTCATTTGACTCGCCACACCAAACATATCTGCCGCTTTCTTCACATCTTCACCACGCATCGCCATCTTCGCGAGATGCTTCGCACGATTCTTGTCCTTGACGACATTACCGAACTTGTCTTTCTTTACACCGACCTTACGGTTGGGAACGAAGGGCGGTTTCTCATCTTTCTTAGTCTGTGCGTTCATGGTACCACATGAACCTTCACGGATGTCCCAGAATGATTTCATTTCTGTACTCTCCTTAGTAGTTTTCCAACCACCACCGGCGGCCTTGTATTGTTTTGCAGCCCATCCGTTTGCGTATGCTGAGGGATAGACATCGAATTTTGCTTTTGCTTGTGACTTGATCTTCGACCAGAGTGCGGGGTTCGTTGGTACATTCTTCTCTTCAATGTAAGACTCACCAACTGCCGCCCATTTGCGGTCTTTTGGTATTGGCCCATGCTTCGCTCGATCTTTATACGCTTGGGGTACACGCTTGACAGACTTGTGACTCAGGTACTCATCACCTCGGCGTTGTGAATGATAGCGAGCAACAGCACGGTTGATGCCCTTCCCTATTTTCTTTGCCTTCGCACGATTTTTTTCAGACTCACCTTCGTCTCCTGCCTTTCGTGCATCTCTCGCCTTCTGTTGATAAGTACGCTGTGAACGATCTTTACTCATAGATCGCTTTCTCAGGTAACTGTCGACAGTCTTTGGTGACAACTCATCAAGTTGTTCGACTGACTCATCGACATATACACTACCCTTCTTGGTGTACATATATTTCCAGTCGTTGCCGTACATGGTCTTCAATACGGATTGAACTGCATTCTCATCGCCATGAATAGTGGTTTTCTCACCTTTCTTGTCGTGAGTAACTTTGACCTTGTGTTTCTTTGCAAGATCATTAAAATTTTTATCTGGGGTGTGGTCAGTAAACTGTGCACTGGCCTTAGCCTCTCTTAATCCAAAAAAATCTTTCACTTCGACTGATTCAAGTGCACCAGCAGGTTGACCTTGTTTCTGATTAATGTCTAATGAAACCCTAGATTTTGGATGTTCAGATCGCATCTTCTTCAATGCTTCACGGCTGTTTTTTGCCTTGGTCTTTACAGTCATAGAATCACGACCGTCACCTACCTTTACAAAGAAGATCTTGTTCTCATCTATTGACTCTTTCTGCAAGTCCTTCATCTTCTGCATAGAAACAGGTTTACCTGCCTTAGAGACGATGCCGTTCATACCTTCCTTTCTCTTCTGAGCGAGAAACTTCTCAGCTTCACCCTGAGTCGAGAACTTAGTCTGGTAGATTGGGCCTCGTTTATTCTTTGCGTACTTGACTACAAACTGTTCGTTCATTTCTACTGATTCCTTCATACCCTTGATGTGATTGATGGCTGCTTGCTTTGCCTTGGTAAATGATTGAAAGGTCTTCCACTCTTTTCCGTCAATGTAAACAACAACAGGGTCAGTCATCTTGGTGCCTTTGCGGAGATGACGGTGAGTGTGATCTTTACCATTCGCATCCTTGTAAACATAGGACGCAATAAACTTCATGCCAGCAGGCACTTTTGATGCTTCGTTCATTTCTACACCTTCGTAAACTACTTTGTGGAAACCTCTTGGCCCATTGAGTTTGTGTTTATTGAGAATTTTTACTATCTCTTTACCTTCTTCTGATTGACCTGTTTTGCCATAATTAGTTTTATTGACGATGTTATTGATTCGAACTATCTCTTTACTAATAATTTTTTCGTGCTTGACATCAGCTCGTCCAGAAGTGCTTTTATCCAAAACCCTCATTGACTGCACAATCGTCAACAATGCATCTTCGATTGACTTGGAGTTTCTGTCTTTGTTTTTACCAAAGTCTCTCGCAGCGGCCTTGAGTTTATCGACATTTTTCATGTTGACATTTTCGTTCATAGACTCGTTCTTCTTCTTGTCAGTCTTCACCATAATGGGTTTATTACCAGTTCCAGGCCTATCCACACTTGGATCTGCTCTTCTTTTACGACGTGCAGATGACGCACGATCTTTCTTGTCCATTGAATGTGCCTTTGAACGAGGCATACACTTGGGTTTACCTTCGCCTGGCTCTCGTGCACAATCACCCTTGATCTCACCATCGGTACCGACTCGAACCCAATCACCTTTCTTGCCCTTACCAAACCACTTGCGTAGGTCTTCTACGCGGAGTCGTGGTTCACGACGGTTATAGTGTTGAGTGACAATCGACAGATTAGACTTGTCGTTGTTCATCGGATTGTTATCCTTGTGATGCACATCTTTTTCGTCAGTCAGTTCTTTCCGACCACGCATTGCACGACGCGCTGCATTACGAGCAGCACGCCTCTTAATCTGTTCGGGACGCGAGTGATAGTTGGCGTATTCCTTGGCATAGTCTCTGCCTTTGTGTTTCACCTTACCTTTCTTTGCGTCTTTTTTGCGATCACGCATAACAGCTGATTTGTTATACTTGTGTGCGTGTTTCGCAACCGTGTTACCTTTCATCGTCCAACCGTCCGAATTGTTTATTATCGATTTCTTCTACTCTTGTTATCGGAAACAAGATGTTCTCAGTTTTATGCGAATCACCGAACATGATTGACCATGCACGATGTGCGTTACACCTTTCTTTGGCTTCCTGCCACGTGGGCTTATCTTCAAAGATAGGCCACACCGTTTTTGTTGGATCGGTCACTGCGTCTCTTCGATGACTGATCACGTAGTCCGACATCCAAGGTATCGGCCCACCCTTTCTTTTTCTAGCGAAGTTGTGAAACACCTTTCCGGTATTAAGATGTCCAAACCCCAGTGTCCAACCCTGTTTAAAACCAAAATCAACAAGATTTCTAAAGTAATCCGTACTTACTCCATCAACGTGTATATCAGACCTAGCTTTAATGATATACTTGTATTTCTTTGGAAGCAACTGACATGTACGCCAGTGTTTCCATAAGTGGACAATATTATAATGTTTAATCCACTCTTCTTCTACTTCGTACTCCCAATCGATATAATTGACCGGAAGTTTAAAATCGTCTGCATATCTCTCGTTCTTACCAGTGATGATACACACATCACAATTAAAAACGTTCTTGAACCAATCTATGGTGTCGTATGTGTGTTCGTTCGACATCCTTGGTAAATCATTAAAGACAATCACTCTGTCCTCATGTTTGACATGAGAAACAACTTTCACTTCACACCCGTTTCTCTATTTTTTCTTCTTGCTCGAGCTAGTCTTGCGCGATCCAAGGCGCGATCATGTTTAATCTTATCGGACTCTTTCTCTTTATCGATCTTTAACTTTGTTCTGGTTAATTCGTCTTCAGTCACTTCGCCGGGCGTGAGTTTTTTCGCATACTTAGTTGCAGCGTCTGTACCCCACTCGTGTTTTGATGTATCGTACTTTTCTACGTCTTCTAACCAACAACGAGAAATACGACCTTCATCCAAAGCAACGATAACATAATTACTCCCAAGGCGATGTATGTACCCTGTTTTGCCAGATCGTGTTCTGACTTGATCTCCTTCTGAAAAGAGATCACCTTCCACATACTTTTCACGAATCTCACTGACTTTCTCCAATTCCACGTGGTTTTTGAATTCTGTGGTTTCTTTCAGTCCCATTCCAACACGAATATCATTGAAGAGTTTCTTTGCATCACGATTGTTCATGGACGAAGGTACGCCCTGCGAGAAAGCTGTGAAATCATTCTTCTTTGCATTCTCGCGTTGTTTCGATGCGGACATACCCTCCACACCTTCGGCATCCGGATCACGGTCACCCGCAGAGACGATATTGATCTTCTCGAAGTTGTAGAACCCGTGACGACCCTTCTTACCGTTGTACTTGTTCAGAAGCGTCTCGAACTCTGTGATGCGGTCTGCACCCACGACCATTGTGACTCGATTGAATCCTTGGTCATAAAGAGACGACGCAACCTCAAAGACATTTCGCAGCTTCTTGTCCTTGATGATTGATCGGGCATGTTTTGGAAACATTTTACGAACGTGCTTGATTTTCTGTTCGTATGTGAGGGGGTTTTTACGTGCATCACTGGACTGCGACAGATAGATTTTATAAGCGTTACTACCCGCCTTCGCAGACATGACATTCATCAACTTACCGTGACCGATAGTTGGGGGATTCATACGACCAAAGGTGAAGAAGACTTCGCGAGTCTCTTCAACGAGGTACTGTTTAAAGGAAGGTACGTGATTCATTATCTACTTGCTTTCCGAGCTCTGTCCATCTTACGAACATCTGGCATTGCCTTTTTAGACAACTGACCAATTCGTGTTCCTAATCTACTTAGGCGTTTTTCTATCTCTTTACGACGAGCCGGTGACAAGTCACTACGTGACTTGCCTTTTGAGAATTTCTTGAATAGTGCGTTTCGCACCTGTTTGGTGGCGCGTCTTCCGACAACCTCACGCGATGGTGACTTTCGTAACGCTTTCTGTCGAGTCATCTTGAGACGAGCTTTACGTCTCTTTGCGGCACGTGACAATGCACGTCGACCCTGAAGTGTCAGACCCTTTTCTTCGTTAGCTTCCTGTTCTTCGGGTACACAGTTGGGAACCATCTTACCGTTCTTCGGTTTCATTCCTTTCTGAGTATAACCCTGCCAACATGCTTCACCAACTGTTCCACGATGTCTCTTATGCGCCTGATACGCAAGAAGATCATCGCCGGTCTGTGTGTAGTCTACTACAATAAAATCTTTAAATGAAAGTGGTTTAGCCACGTTCTATCTCCTACTAGGTTTCTGCCATCCCTTCAATATATCTGGTGAAAAGTTGTTGTAGGAAAATTCCATACGATCAACCAATTTCACCGCGTCACCACCAAGTGTATCAATTGCTACATAACCTTCTTGACCGGTTGTCTTGTATCCCTTTGAAGTTTTCACAAAAGTTTCAAGAGAACCAATCCTGTTCAATTTATTTATAAGAATTAATTTTGCATCTACGATCAATTTTTGCAATTGAAACATTTTTTCTAAATTTTGTAGATTTTTCGTATCGAAGAAGTCTAACAAGGAATTCATCTTATCACGTTGACCCCGTTTCCCCTTCGGAGTCTTCCTTGCGGCAATTTCTTTTAGATACTTAGACTTGATCCAGCTGATTAGTCTACGAGCGTGTTGTTTGGTATCTTTGATTCGTTGTCCCTTTCGCACGTAGGTGTTGTTGAACTGTTCGATATGTTGAGCCAGGGATTGGTTCGCTTCAAGTGTTCGTAGTGTAGATCCACTAATCGCATTAAAAAGTGTTCCAATTTCTGAAAGAATTGCATTGACGTTCTCCGTTTCTGCTGAGGTCATTGTTGCGCCGCGAACATCTCGTAACATGGCATCCTGTGACCAGACATTGCGCGACTTATTGAGTCCTGCGACGTTTACACCGTATGATGCCTTCATGGTTTCGAATGTGCGACCCGTGTACGTCGTGTGCCATACGATACCGATCTTTGCTTTTCGAATCTCTTTTGATTGTTCTACTGGCACTGCGTAGACAATCGTGTTGGGGTGGAATGTCACATAAGTTTTCCCGTCAATCCTCTTGGTTCCCAGATCTCCGCGACCAAACAGAAAGTCACCCTGAATGACACCCTTGATACCCAGCTCGGGAAGATACTGTAATGCGTCCTTGAGTTTGACTGCAAGGTCACCAGATGTATCTGCATCAATCTCTGCGGCAGTCTTGTAGACCTTGGGGTTCTTGTTGAAGATACCTTTCTTGGCAACAAAGAACTCTCCGTCACGGGGATCGATACCCGCAAAGATCGCAGGCGCACCGTCCCACTTCACGGAGACTCCGGTCTCTTTTTTACCCGCCAACATGTTACGCAACTCACGCAATGCATTAATAGCTTGTCGAGTCCCGTCCACACCCCCATAGAGAACCTTGTCCTCAATGTGAGTCATGTGGGTGTTCTTCTGTTCTGTTAGTGTGTCTGCGAATAATAACATTATGATAACACCGGTGCAACGCCTGAGTTCGTGACCCAAATCTGCATAGTGGCGGCAGTATATTCTCTTGATGAACCAACTACTGTACCGCCTTGATTAGAAACTTGATTGAACCCCACGGAACTCTGGCTCTCGTGAACAACCTTTCCCTCACCGGCCGGAATACCAAAGTAAGAGAAATCCGCTCCTGTAAGATCAGATCCAGTATCTTCATTATGCCAAATCTGTGATACATTGTTCGCAGATGGTAGCTGAAATTGTTGTAGACCAGTTGTGGTAAAGGTTTTCACATTTGGTGTGGTGCAGATTGCATCTTTTGTGAATACAACTGCACCCTTTGAATCTGCTTCGGCAAAGGTTCTTGCACTTGGTGTTATATTGTGAGTGCCTCCAGTGGTGTCAACAAAGATGAATGTGATGTGGGTTGCATCTGACATCACGGTTTGGAAATCTGCATCTGGCATATAACGATTTCCGGCAATCGTGCCTAATTGAAGTTGGGTTCCAGTTGCTTCTATAAATGATGCATTCCAGAAACTCGTGTCAACGGAGAAGTTGCCTACGAGATAACCAAACTCAGTATCGTAAGATGCGTCAATGCCAATAGATGGTTGACCACCACCTCCACCGCCTACTGCGGGGAGACTAGAAAAGAACGATGCGGGTTTGACTTCTTTATTATAGAATGTCGCAGAGATTTCACCACGGTTTGTACCATCGGGGTCTGTGGTCTTTTTGGTCTCAGTGTAGACCTGAGTCAAACCCGTAGTTCGAACACCACCTACTTGTTTGTTGTGCAGTGGACTACGGGCAAAGCCAGGATTTGTGGGATCGTCCTTGAACTGCCAACCCGAACGATTAGGTATGTTTTTATATGCCATTATTCTGCGTACCTATGATTTGCTTTTGCGTGATTTTGTTCGTCTTCTCGAATGCGATAGATCATGTCATACACCGTCGCATCCTTTCTCAAACCATAATAATCAATAGCAATCTGTGGTGCGGGTGGATTGTCTAAACACCCTTTACCAATTAACATCAAGTATGTGTCATAACTCTTTACTGCCTCTTCTTCAAAGTAGGCCGTCATCTTGTGACCGAACTTCGGTGCGACAATATAGATGACCAAATAGAAATGCCAAAACACAAACTGAATCACATAGATCATGAATCTCTCGAATGCGTTTGCGTGTGTCACTTCCATCATGAACATCAAGTGTTTTCGTTCGTTCTCGGCCTCTGCGAATAGTTCGTGGATCTTGTGACCATTTCCACGTTCCATACGACGCAATGATCTCAAGTGAGTAACCATCGCACCCACCATGCCTGGTACACCCGCAACTGTTTCCAGTACGAGTGCACGTTTGTCATATCGTTGTCGAAACCAAATGTCCGCAAAGAACCGGAACATTCGTGTCATCATTCTTGCAAGTTTATCTTTCATCAATCCCTCAATACAGTTTCGCAAACGGACCAAATAAGGTACCTTTCTTCTGTGCGAGAAAGGCCAGATCTGTAAGTAGGTTGTTCAATTTCTTTTCGGGCGTCAAACCAAAGATAGTGCACAATAGATCTAGTTGGATCAGTTTGCTGTTAGCGATGTCTTTTTTGCCTTTCTCGAATACGGTAGTAACATTCCTATAGAACTCATCCGCTGTACGAACACCCATCACGACTTGACGTGATCGATCTAACTTCTTGAACCGTTCAATGTGAATGTTTTTCTCCGCCTCGAATTCGTCGGCAGTTTGTGGATAGTTTCTCCACGATCTCCATCTATTGGCTTCAAGGCTGTTTTTCTGAAACAACTGTGAACCCATGTCTAAAGGCACTTTCCCCAGACGCGCTGCAGAGGCACCGATGTCGGTACCTTCTATCTTTAGATTGTTGAATCCGGCACTGTTCTGTCGGATCTGAAATTTTATCTTCTGAGTCGATGACCCTATGTTGAGTTTGCAATCGGTGTTCACAAACTCGTTACCTCTCAGACTGAACAACAGTTCAGACGATTCGAAACCAAACGTGTATTGATCCCCGTCAAACACATCTGCGTTTTCAAGGTTGACCAGTTCCCACTTTGCAACTCCACCAGATATCAATTTGAGAGATATACCCACAACCCGACGATCATGAAACATATCACGTAGTATGGCATTGAACTCTTGTAGACTCGTTGTGTTGTCCAGTATCTTTCGATCTAGATCTCTCTTAACCTTGTCGAGATCAGACACCAACCAGATATCGGCCGGATTCCATGTGTCCTTCTTGGAGATACCGTAAAGAGTTTTACATCGATCGGTAATGTATTCCATGAATCCATCGTCACGAGAGTAGTGACCAAACCGTGTATTACCAACCTCACGATACGTAGTCAACTGTTGTTGGAAGATTGCGTTCTCCCATTCCTCGTTCATCTCAGGATAGATGTTAAGTAGTTCATTTCGATACAACTGGTAAAACTTCTTCTGATCATTGTATCCGTTATTCTCGATGGCCATCTGGATTGCAAACATTGTTGCACGTTCTTGTTTTCCAGTAGTCTCACCATCTGATCCACCACCACGTTTCGTGAACTGCGACTTCTCGATCTCTGTCCACTTGTATCCATTGAAAAGTGGAGAGAAGTTAGTTCCAGGCTTCAGTATCGTCCCGATTGCGTTTTCGTTACCGTTATTGTATGCGGCAATGAACTCTTTCATCGACGGGGTGTGATTGACCTTTTGCCTCGTGTTATCGACAAACAGAAGTTCCTCACCCTTTTCGATGATCGATACGACCATACCCAAGTAAGGTTTCTCAAACGTTATGTACTTACCACCTGCAAGACCAGCCATTGGTTTCTCCAGTTATTCACAATCTATTTATAATAACACGAAAAAAAGGGTGCGTAAAGCACCCAAGACCTTCCTTCTCTATTTGGAGCGGAGCGCAGGCACCTACCCTGCCACCGTGAGGGGAACTCACAGTCCGTCAATCAACTCCGCGATAAACTCGCTATACTTCCGTTGTGCCCAGTGTCCCGCTTGAGACTTCCAAACACTTTCAGACTTCATTGCATCAAGTAATTGGATCATCTCGACTCGCCATGTTGACCACTTGTCAAGATCATATTCACGGATACTTTTCGCATTGTGCATGATATCTATAATCTTTATAAACCGTACAACTTCAGGAGCGAGAGCGAGTCGTGCACGATCAAGTGCCTTACGTTGTGCACGGTCACCAACAAAGTCTTCAGGTTTTGTGAGATACCAAACATACTCTGCAACCTTCGGGCCAAAGAAGTCTTGAATGTCTTCCATTGACACACCAGTATCTTCGACAGTGTCATGTAGGACAGCGGCATATAATGCACTCTGATCCATCTCTGCACACCAACTCTGATACATTAGACTCACTGCAATACAGTGATCTACATACGGTTCACCCGTATACTTGCGATATTGGTCACGGTGGGCCAAACTCGCAAACGTCTTTACCTCTTTCAAATTAACCATAATATGTTGCCGTGTTCTTGCTTCCTGTCAGTCCATCATAGATGGTTGATGGGTAGATAACCTTACCGTTCTGGTAACCTCGCATCGGCCGACCCGCCTGAGTCAGAACCATAGTCACTCCACGAGAACCTATAGTATAGTCTATCTCACGATCAAAAGCAACAATTGCATCCCTTGAATCTTGGTAATCTGTCACAGTCAGTTGACCGTCCTTCATGACCTGCAATTGGAACTTCTTCAACTCTGCACACTCTGCCTCGAACTCATAGTAGTCTTCGGCAAGTTCGTTACAGACCGGAAGAGGGACTCGCTTCACCCGACGTTCACCGGTAGTGTCGAGGATGTATCGACGTACCTCTTGGGGAATGTCCGCATACGAAGTATACGGCCGAGTCTGGGGTTCTGGTATCATTGGTTCAAACATAATATAATCCTCAATCAAATCAAAACAAATTATAACACACGAAAACCGAAATAGTCAAGTGTAAATAATACCACTAAACCACCGATGACGAGCCACTTATCCCAATGGTTGTCGGGATCGTCCATCTTGTCGATTGTCTTTTTAAGATCATCTTCGTTCATGACATCATCCAAAGTAAAAATAGAGACCGGCACCAATTACCAAAATACTCAACCAAGTATTGATTGTGGAATTTTGACGTTTAGTAGAACAGTCAGTACAAAGGAAGATTCTCTTTTGACGGGTGTAGGCCCTTACTGATCTATTCTTCCT
>Ga0213865_10002022_pt1 | contig 12936 bp, 12 predicted proteins | sample PICome_6_FD_160100 | JGI IMG/M metagenome (GOLD analysis project Ga0213865, IMG submission 160100) | Coastal seawater microbial communities near Pivers Island, North Carolina, United States - PICO282 | ecosystem: Environmental > Aquatic > Marine > Coastal | place: USA: North Carolina...
CGATGCATCCCATACTTTATCAAAAACATATTGAGCAAAATCGGGGGTTACGAACACTTCCCAGCCAACTTCTCCGGTGTAAGACAATCTTTGAGCAAACACGGGTGCATGGCCAAGATAAAGGTTTTGCATGGTATTAAATGGAAACTTCCGGGTCGATAGGTCCGTCTCAGTTAGTTTTTGTAACATTTCGCGTGATTTTGGGCCAGCAATGGCTAAAACAGCATAACTCGCTGTTGCATCTCGAATGTTCACATCACGCGCTTTATCTGCTTGTGCTTGTAAATAGTCTTGGTCACGCCGAGTGCTGCTTATTGTGCTCATTACCATAAACTGTCCAAGACCGTGCCTAGCAACGGTAACGTCAGTTAGAATACCGCCTTGGTCATTGAGCATTAGGGTATAGGCAGTTTGTCCCACGTTAAGTGCCATTTGGTTAGTGCACAATCGATTCAGGAAATCTTCTGCTCCTACGCCTTCAACAATTGTCTTACCAAGCATCGAGTAATCAACGATTGCGACAGCCTCGCGAGCAGCCTTTTGCTCATTTTGGGCGTGGTCAAACCAAGAAGGTCGATGAAATGAATGATCGTAAATAGGCTCCTTATCCGTTGGGGAGAACCAGCCCGGGCGCTCCCAGCCTTGTACCTCTGCAAAACACGCGCCGAGTTTTTTCATGGAAGAATAAAATGGTGTGCGTCGAAGTCCTCGAGCAGACTGTCGCTGGCGGCCAGGCCAATGCATTCCGTAGGTGAGCACGAGAGTTTCAGGACATCTTTTTTGAAGATATGCATCCTGGGCTTGCCAGACCTCGATGCGGCTTGGATCCATTTCAGCTAGGTCCATCGGTGCGTGTCCTTTAATGATCCAGTCAGCGATTGCTTTCCCGGCCCCAGGCCCACTTTGGATTCCAGTAGAGTTAACCCCAGCTAGAACGAAGTATCCTTCCAAATTTGGTGCTTTTCCAAGTGTGAATCTGCCGTCATGAGAGTAGCTTTCTGGGCCATTAAAAAATGTTTGTATTCCAACTTTAGCTAGAATCGGAACGCGGTTCATCGCTAATTCCAATACCTCCATCACATCGTCTTCGATGAACGGTAGACTATCAAACTCAAAATCAGGTGGAACACCATCGAGCGCCCAAGGTTTGGCCTGAAAGTGAGCAAAGCCAAATAGAAGTTTTCCCGCATCTTCCTTCCAATACGTCCCGTCACAATAGGAGCGCAGAACCGGTAAATCCTTTGGAAGGTTGTCTATAGGTTCAGTTACAAGATAGTAGTGCTCACATGCATGCAGTGGCACGCCAACCTGATTTTGTCGGCCGAGTTCGCGCGCCCACATGCCGGCGCAGTTAACCACAAAATCTGCGGAAATAGTATTTGTATCGGTTTTAACCCCAATTACCTTAGTGCCTTGTGTTAGAACTTCTTCTACCTTAACATTTTCAAAGATTTGGGCCCCGTGGAGTTTGGCCCCTTTTGCAAGTGCAAGTGTAAGATCAACCGGGTTTGCTGATCCATCTCCTGGCATATAAATCCCGCCAAGCACACCATCCGGGTTCATTAGAGGCCATTGCGCTGCAATTTCACTTATTGACATAAAGTCAGCCTCAATGCCAAACAACTTTGCAAAATCAGCCTTACGCTTAAGCTCGGCCAGTCTCTCCTGGTTAAGTGCTATTGATATTGATCCCGACTGGCGAAATCCGGGGTTTTGTCCAGTTTCTGCCTCGATCTCCTGCAATAGTTCAACACCGTAACTTGCAAAAGCGGTTGTTGCATGACTTCCTTGGAGTTGGCCTACTAGCCCCGCAGCATGCCAAGTAGTTCCGCTCGTTAATTTCTTACGCTCCAATAGCAAGACATCTGTCCAACCAGCTTTAGCGAGGTGATAAGCAACCGAACAGCCATGTATGCCGCCTCCAATTATTACAACTTGAGCCCTGTTTGGAATTTCGTTTACCATAAAATTTTGCAGTTAAAGGGATGTTAAATTGCTGCTCAAGCCGACCAGAACAGCTTTCCGAGGCTTGGCTTCTTTTCAGTCAGTCCCGCTAATTTACTGAGATGCCAGGCTAAGGCTTGATTACTGGAAATAACCGGTTTGTTGAGCGCGATTTCTGCTTTTTCGATTACGTCGAGCGTACGCAAATTTGTGCACGAGATAAAAACACCATCAACTTTGTGGCTCGCCCCAATTCGGACTACAGCTTCAAGAATACTCTTAGGAGCAATCCTTCCAACCGTGAAGTCGTCGCTTTCATTAAACGTTGCCACTGCGTTTGTTGTGTAGCCATCTTCCTTAAGGTTGTATTGCATTTGCATCGTCACTTCGGGAGCGTAGGGTGTTACAAGTGCAATTCGCTTAAGGTTTAGCGCAGACAGCGAAGCTTTAACGGCGGTTATGGGATTAGTTGTTTTAACCCCGGGGTGGATGCTTTTGATTATACTATCTACTCTTTGTTCACCGATGACTGTCGCACCTGACGTGCATGCATATCCGATAACATCAAAGTCAAAAGAGGTCGGAAGTAAAGACACTGTGGTTGGAAGTTCCTCTTCCATTTTTTGCAAGGTCTCCTCAGACACCTCCATCGAATTAGGAATTCTTACTTTGTATAATACAATATTTGGGTCTGGATCAAAAATTCGTGTAAAGTCATGTTCGATTGTCTGATCGCTCTGGAGAACAACTAGGCCAATCTTGGCCGTTGATCCCAACCCTTGGTCGGTTTCAAAATCAAGCTCTTCCATAAGCTGTTTTTGAGTTTTTCGTTTGTTCAAAGTTCTAAATCCATAATTAAAATATCACTTTTCTGCTTCAGCCTGTTGAGCAAAAAATGAAGTAGCCTCGGGAACCGCTGGAAGCTCCATATCATAAGGTGTGCATCGAACCCGCCCACTTACTTCTCCCCTTACTAACTCATGCGTCAAACTAGAGGGTAGGTGATTGGGGCTAAGTTCGATTGCATCTTCTGCGTAGTAAGTCGTTATATATAAAGTTCTCGGTGTCTTTGACAAATTTGGCGCAGAGCCATGCAAAAGCCTAGCATGCATTAAGCAGACCGTGCCAGCTTCTCCAGTGCACTTCTGGATTTTCGGTCGATGGGGGGCAATAATGCTGTCATCAACTGCGCCAACAAATACTCCATTTTGCCAGTGTGAAAATAGAGGGCCTTTGTGTGTCCCGGGGAGAATCTCTAGGGGTCCATTTTCTAAAGTAACCTCATCAATGAACAGCAAGCATGTGACCATATCGTCGTTAGTCATGGGTTCAAACGGGAAGTCCTGATGCCATTTAATCTGTGTTGCAGATCCTGGCATCTTGGAGTTTATTTTGCCATGGTGGAAGCGCAAGTTCGGTCCAATTAGGTCCGCACAGTAATCGACAGTTCGGGCATTCCGCATAGTGTCTGCAAAAACTTCAGAAACTTCCTCTGGCGACTGAACCCGCCGTAACGCCGGTGCATCCGCATTATGACCAGGCTGAAGATCAAATCGCGGTCGGCCATCGATTGTAACGCCGTAGTCATCCAGATGCTGTCGGCTTTCATCCACCCAGGCATTCACTTGAGACCGTAATTTAGTAAGCTGTGGTTCGTCAACAGCATTGGGTACGAGCAACACGCCGTCTTGCCAAAACTTATCTATTTGCTGTCGTGATAATAGACCCATGATCTCGCACTCCCTATCATTGGTATATACCAGAGTTTAGAGGCCGATATATGAAACTGAACGGTTATTCTGTCAACTTAATATCCTTGACCGAAATGGTATATACCAGATAAAAAAAGAGCGCTGTTTCAGCGTCACCTTTAGTTGATTTTGGGGCGTTGTGTCGGTTGGGAAGAGTTAAATGACACTAAAGCCATATTTTCTAAAGATTGCTGATATGTTACGGCGGGAGATTGCGGCGGGTGTGCTCAAACCTCATATGGCACTTCCTTCTGAACGGGCGCTAGCAGAGAAATTCTTAGTCAGTAGGATGACAGCGAGACGAGCGCTTGAGTTGCTAGAACATGAAGGGCTTGCATATAATGAGGAGCGGCGCGGGCGTTTTGTGTCGCCACCAAGATTGCGTTATGATCTCAGCAGCGTTGTTAGTTTAGTGGCAAATTCGAAGGCGAGGGGAGAGAAATTAGAGATAAAGGTTATTGAAACTAAGGAAATTAAAAACTCCAGTTGGTTATACGACAAATTTGAAGGTACGAATGCTGAGGCATTTCTTTCCTACACTCGGTTGTTCTCAATTGATGGTCATGCGATATTTATAGAAACAGAGTATCTAGTTTCGGATCGCTTCCCAGATTTTTTGGACCATGATCTTAAACAGTCAACAAGTCAGATTTTGGACGAAATTTACGAAACCCCGTCTTGCTCTGGTGATATCGTTATTAAAATGTGTAGATTAAGTGATAACGAGGCGGGTTTATTAAATATACCAAAGAATCGGGCAGCTATTGAGCTTGAGCAGATTACTCGGGACACTGAGGGTTTACCCATTTGTTTGGCTCGACAGATTTGGCGTGGAGAAATGGCTGAATTTTCAGCCAAAACTATTGTTAATTAGGAGTTTTAATGAAACCGGCTAGTAGACCAGAACGCGGGTTCCAAAAGGACGAATATATTCAGCGGACGCGTAACGCCCAAGAGAAAATGCGAGTTTTGGGTTTTGAGGGGATTCTTTTGAGCACAGAGCAGGAAGTCCGTTATTTCACAGGCTTTCACACATCATTCTGGCAGAGCCCCACCCGACCATGGTTTGTATTTATCCCGATTGAAGGAAAGCCGGTTGCAGTCATCCCTGAAATTGGCGCTGAGCTTATGAGACGGAGCTGGCTTGATGACATCAGAACCTGGAGCGCACCCATGCCTAAAGATGATGGCATTAGCTTACTGACAGAATTACTTGAGCCGCTATCTAGAAAGGGGCAAACGCTTGGTGTTCCGAAAGGTCACGAGACACTTATACGCATGCCACTGGGGGATTGGGAGCGCTTGATTTCAAGGCTTCCTGGGTTAGTAGTAAAAGATGCAACTAGCCTGACACAAGGCCTTCGGATGGTCAAATCAGAGGCTGAAATTGAGAAGATTAGGTATATTTGTTCGGTAGGATCAGCAGCGTTTGCAGAAATTCCGAAAATAGTTAATCTTGGCATGCCTTTAGACGAAGTGTTCAAACAGTTTCGGCTTGCGGCGATTTCTCTTGGCGCAGATGACGCACCTTATGTAGTTGGAGGAGCTGATCAGGGCGGATATGCAGACGTAATATCACCGCCATCGAACCGCCGGCTTAAAACGGGCGATATTTTAATGTTGGATACCGGTTGCAGTTGGGATGGCTATTTTTGTGATTTTGATCGGAATTGGTCGGTGGGTCCGGCTAATGATTTGGCAAAACGAGCATATGAAGTGCTTTGGAGAGCAACTGATGCTGGCATTAATGCAGCTAGACCGGGAAATGCTTGTCACGACATTCATTCGGCAATGTCGAAGATAATCTCAGAGTTGGATTCATCTGGTGGAGACATTGGTCGTTTAGGTCATGGGTTAGGTATGCAACTCACAGAACAACCTTCCCATACTGTTTTCGACGACACCATTATCGAGAGCGGAATGGTACTCACTATTGAACCCTCCCTTAGTTATGGTGATGGTTTGATGATGGTGCACGAAGAAAACATTGTTGTAACGCCAAACGGCCCAGAGCTATTAACCACTAGGGCAACACCGGACTTGATCGTCATAAATCACTAATATTGAGGGATCAAAATAGTGCGGGGCTTCTAAGATTTATTCGATCTCCACAAAGCGGATGATCAAATATCAAGCGGCAGGCATGCAAGCACATACGATTTGAGTCGATTGTTGTTCCGTAGAGTGGATCTCCGTAAATTGGGGTTCCCTCGTATGAAAGGTGGACCCGTAATTGATGAGACCGACCAGTTATTGGTTTTAGCAACAAGCGGGTTTTCCCCGAATATCTTTCAATTATTTTAACCAGGGTTTGTGAGGGTTTCCCTTGTTTAAAATCTACAATGTGTTTGGGGCGGTTTGGCCAGTCGAGGGCTAAAGGTAGGTCAATTAACCATTCGTCTTTATCTGTCGTGGGCGAGCCTGTAACAATTGCTTCATAATATTTGGTCACTTTTTTTGATTCAAACATCATATTGGCTGCCCTATGTCCCTCAGGAGTTAGACCAAAAATAACTAGGCCCGAGGTATCCTGATCTAAACGATGCGCGGCACGCACAAATTTGTAACCTTTCTGCTTGAGCCTGGCTTCTGCACAATCTGATTTGTCAGGTCCACGGCCAGGGACGGTTAAAAGATTATTTGGTTTAACGACCACCGCGATATCACTATCTTCATATATAACTTCGATAGGGGCCGGGTTTGGAACATAAGAGACGTTTTGAGTGCTTTTCACATCTTTGGGTTAGTGTAGCGAAAAAGAAAACTCCAGCACTTAGGGAATGGGAAGTATTATGAAAATCGGTTTTATTGGCTTAGGCAATGTTGGCGGAAAACTTGCTGGCTCGCTTATTCGAAATAATCAGCAAGTTATGGTTCGGGATTTGGATGAATCTCTGACCCAGTCATTTGTAGATCTAGGGGCGGACTGCGCCCCAAGCCCAAAAAAAATGATGCAGGCTTGCGATATGGTAATAACTTGTTTGCCATCTCCTGCGGCCTCCAGGGAAGTGGTAACCGGCGTTGATGGCTTGCTTAACGGCATATCTGAGGGAAAAATCTGGTTAGAGATGTCAACTACGGACGAAACGGAGGTTAAATATTTAGGTGATCTTGTGACTCAAAGAGGGGGAAGACCGGTTGATTGCCCGGTGTCTGGAGGTTGTCATCGAGCTGACACTGGTAATATTTCTATTTTTGCTGGATGCGATCGTGATACGTTTGAGATTGTGCTGCCAACTTTAACTAAAATGGGTCGAAGAGTGCTGCACACTGGGCCTTTAGGAAGCGCATCCATACTTAAAGTTGTAACAAACTACCTTGCGACAGTTAATCTAGTATCCTGCTCTGAGGCTTTAATGGTCGCCAAATTAGCTGGAATGGACCTCAATATCGCATTTGAGGCTATAGCTATTTCTTCTGGCACTTCGTTTGTTCATGAAACTGAGAGTCAAGTCATTCTAAATGGATCGCGAGATATTTCTTTTACCATGGACCTTGTCTTGAAGGACATTGGCTTATTCCAAGATATTGCAAATAGATCAGGGGTTAAGTTGGAACTCTCTCCAATGATCGTGGAAATATTTAAGGATGGAATAGCAAGGTATGGGGAGCGCGAACTTTCTCCAAACATAATTCGACGCTTAGAAGATCAAGTTGGGTCGAAGGTAAGTGCCCCCGGCTTTCCCAAAGAAATACTTGATCATGAGCCAGAAATACCCGGATATGAGGTCATCGCTCAAGACCGAAGTGAAAATGGGGGTGTCTTGAACCTGTAAATGTCTTGTAAAGGGTTTATCCTGCGACAATACGCAAAGCTGTATAACTGACCCGCGCTAGTTTTTTGGATAATGAGGCGCTAAGGCGGCTCCGATTGATTATGGAGCGTTGAATGGACGACTTGTCGACTCTGCTTTCGGGGTACTTCCCGATTTTTATTTTTTTAGGCGTTGCAGTTGTTTTTGCTGTCGCACTGGTGGGTATTGCTTTTGTATTCGCTCCTTCCCGTCCGGACCTGGAGAAGAACTCCGCATATGAGTGCGGATTTGAAGCATTCGATGATGCTAGGTCAAGGTTTGATGTTAGATTTTATCTAGTGGCGATACTCTTTATTATATTTGATCTAGAAGTAGCATTTTTATTTCCATGGGCTGTGACATTCTTGAAGGTCGGTTGGACAGGTTTTTTCTCAGTAATGGTTTTTCTAACAATTTTAACGATTGGCTTTGTTTATGAGTGGCGCAAAGGCGCTCTTGAGTGGGAGTAGTTATGAATCTTCAGAGTAAAGTTATTGGGGATAGTAACACAGCGCCGTTGGCACCTGGTGAGGATCAGGATGCTGTCCTAGCAGACGCCTTGCAACAATTAGAGGAAAAAAATGTCCTTCTTGCTAATGCAGATAAATTAATCGCGTGGGCGAGATCGGGTTCGCTTTGGCCAATGACTTTCGGTTTGGCTTGCTGTGCAGTCGAAATGATCCACGCAGGCACAGCACGCTATGATTTAGATAGATTTGGTTGTCTCTTTCGTCCTTCCCCACGGCAATCCGATGTTATGATTGTAGCGGGCACATTAACAAATAAAATGGCCCCTGCTTTGCGCAAAGTTTATGATCAAATGCCAGAGCCTCGGTGGGTAATCTCTATGGGTTCGTGTGCGAATGGGGGCGGATATTATCACTACTCTTATTCGGTTGTAAGAGGTTGTGATAGGATAGTACCGGTAGATATTTATGTGCCCGGCTGCCCACCTACGGCTGAAGCCTTGGTGTATGGTATTCTGCAGCTTCAAAGAAAAATAAAGCGTGAAGGCGGGTTGATAAAGCGATGAGCCAGTTGTCCGAAATTCTTTTAGATCTTAGAGACGCTGCCAGCTTGCAAGAAGGACTAATTTTAAAGTCGGAATCCGAGGCAAACGAGCTTGTGCTTTGGACAACCCCGGATTTGCTTCCCACCCTCGCGCAGTTTCTACGAAATGATTCATCTGCCCAGTGTAGCCAATTGATGGATATAACTGCCATAGACTACCCAGGCCGGTCTCCACGGTTTGTGCTCGCTTACCAGTTCTTGTCTTTGAAGCTAAACCTTCGCGTGCGTGCAAAATTAGCGATAGACGAACATCAGGGTGTCCCCACACTTGAGGGTCTTTTCCCTAGTGCCAGTTGGTACGAGCGAGAAGTTTGGGATATGTACGGGCTGTTCTTCGAGGGCAATAGAGATTTGCGTCGCATATTAACGGATTATGGCTTTGAAGGTCATCCGCTAAGGAAAGATTTCCCTCTCACTGGACACTCTCAAGTGCGCTATGATGCTGAAGAAAAACGCGTAGTTTATGAGCCTGTAAATCTTGCTCAGGAATACCGAAGTTTTGACTTTTTAAGCCCTTGGGAGGGCCTAACTCGTCTTCCTGGCGATGAGAAAGCGGAGGGGCGCGATAGCTAATGTCTGAGACTGCAATCAAACCCCTGACGCTTAATTTTGGCCCCCAGCACCCAGCAGCTCATGGTGTCTTGCGTCTAGTTCTCGAGATGGATGGGGAAATAATCGAACGGGCAGACCCCCATATAGGTTTACTTCACCGAGGAACAGAAAAACTAATCGAAAACAAAACCTATTTGCAGGCTTTGCCATACTTTGACCGGCTCGACTACGTGAGCCCGATGAATCAGGAACACGGTTTCTGTCTAGCTATAGAAAAGTTAGCGGGGATTGAGGTTCCAGATCGTGGGAAATGGATTCGAGTGCTGTATTCGGAGATCGGGAGAGTTTTGAATCATCTCCTAAATATAGGACACTTAATCCTTGATGCGGGTGCAACAACACCCATGCTTTGGGCCTACGAGCAAAGAGATAAGCTTCTGGAATTTTATGAACGCGTATGTGGTGCTCGACTTCATGCAAACTTTTTCCGACCAGGTGGCGTTCATCAAGACCTGCCCGAAGGACTTGAGAGTGACATACGAGCGTTTTGCGATCAGTTTGAAGATTACATGGTTGAGTCCGAGAAGCTCGTAAACAACAATCGGATTTTTAGACAAAGACTTGTGGACGTTGGTGTTGTCTCGGCTGAAGATGCTCAAGCTTGGGGTTTCTCTGGCGTAATGCTTCGAGCTTCAAATGTAGGGTGGGATCTTCGTCGCTCTCAACCGTATGAAGTTTATGATCAATTGGACTTTGATATTCCTGTGGGTTTAAATGGTGACAGCTTCGATCGGTACCTCTGTCGACTTGCTGAGATGCGGGAATCTATTAAAATTATATATCAGTGTCTGGACAAGATGCCAAAAGGTCCAGTTCTCACTACCGATCCAAAAATAGCGCCTCCACGTCGTGCAGAGGTTAAAGGGTCAATGGAAGCCCTAATTAACCACTTTAAGTTGTACACTGAGGGTCTTCGAGTGCCCGCTGGTGAAACATACACCGCAATTGAGGCCCCAAAAGGAGAGTTCGGTGTATATTTAATTTCAGATGGCACAAATCGGCCGTATAAGTGTAAAATTCGGGCACCAGGTTTCGCACACCTCCAAGGTACAGACTTTTTGTGCAAAGGTCACCAACTTGCAGACTCAGTGGTTATACTTGGCACCATGGACGTGGTATTTGGGGAGATTGATCGATGACGCCTCGCTTCCAAACAACGTCCCATCCGAGACCGGAGACCGCTAACTTTTCGTTGAGCGCGGATAGAATGGCTCAGGCAAAACGGATTTTAGCTCGCTATCCAGAGGATAGAAAGGCATCAGGCATTCTGCCTATACTGGATCTCGCACAGCGGGAGAACGGCGGTTGGTTATCGAAGGAAGCACAAGATTTTGTCGCTGAGCTTTGTGAAGTAGCACCTATCAGGGTATACGAAGTCGCTAGTTTCTACACAATGTTTTATACAGAACCAGTGGGGGAGCATGTTGTTCAAATTTGCCGAACGACTACATGCTGGCTTAACGGGTCGGACGAACTGACGAATTGTGCCAAGCAGAAACTAGGTATAAATCTTGGTGAGAGCACGCCTGATGGGAAGTTTACCTTAATTGAAGTTGAATGTTTAGGAGCGTGCGCAAACGCTCCAATGGTGCAGGTTAATGATGATTATTATGAAGATCTGAATTCTGAGAGATTTGAATTAGTACTCGAGGCTCTTGAGAGTGGTAAAAGTCTCGAGGCGGGTAGCCAATCTAACCGGTTATCATCTGCTCCAGATGGAGGTCCCGCAACTCTTGTTGATTACGATGCAACAAATAACAAAACTCAGAAATTGGCAGCTTTCACGCCGCCTGAGGCTAAATAGGGGGGTGCTATGTTAGCTGATAAGGATCGGATTTTTACAAACCTGTATGGCCAGCTTGATCCCATGCTGCAAGGTGCCCGGGAACGCGGAGTCTGGGATTGTACAGGAGATATGATTGCTCTTGGCAGAGACGAGCTATTAACTCGCGTTAAAGCTTCTAATCTAAGAGGTCGAGGTGGCGCAGGGTTTCCAACAGGACTGAAGTGGTCGTTTATGCCAAAAGAGAGCTCTGCCAAGCCTCATTATTTGGTTGTAAATGCTGATGAGTCCGAGCCTGGGACATGCAAAGATCGCGAGATAATGCGCAATGATCCGCATCGATTGCTCGAGGGTATGCTTGTTGCGGGTTATGCAATGGGAGCAAATACTGGTTACATCTATATTCGTGGTGAATTTTTTAGCGAGGCTTCAAATGTTCAAAAGGCAATAGACGAAGCTTACAAGGCAGGACTAATCGGAAAGAACGCGTGTAAATCAGGATGGGATTTTGATATTCATCTACATCGGGGGGCAGGGGCTTACATTTGCGGCGAAGAAACAGCCCTCTTAGAATCGCTTGAGGGAAAGAAAGGTCAACCCCGTCTCAAGCCACCGTTTCCGGCAGCATGTGGCCTTTATGGATGTCCCACTACCGTGAATAACGTTGAAACTGTTGCGGTTGTGCCGGAGATTTTGAGGCGCGGTGTAGACTGGTGGTTAAATTTAGGTCTCCCAAATAACCACGGTACAAAAATTTTCTCAATATCAGGGCACGTAAATAAGCCGTGTAATGTTGAAGAAGAGATGGGTATACCGCTGAAAGCTCTTATCGAAAAACACGCCGGAGGTGTTGTTGGGGGTTGGGGCAATCTGCAAGCGATAATTCCGGGTGGTTCCTCAGTCCCTTGCCTTACACCAGACGTTTGCGACGATGTAACCATGGATTTTGATACACTACGCGGCCTTCAATCTGGCCTTGGGACTGCAGCAGTGATTGTTATTAATAAGGACGCTGACATGATAGAAGCTATCGAACGACTAGCTCACTTCTACATGCATGAGAGTTGTGGTCAGTGCACGCCATGTCGCGAGGGTACCGGTTGGATGTACAGAGTGCTCAAACGGATGGTTCGAGGTGATGCTGAAGTTGGTGAAATTGATATGCTGCATGATGTATCAAAACAGATTGAAGGACATACTATTTGTGCTTTGGGGGACGCAGCAGCGTGGCCGATCCAAGGGCTTATTAGGAACTTCCGTCCGCTTATAGAGGAGCGGTTAAGTACGGATGAGTTAAAGGTAGCGGCGGAGTAGCGATATGCCAAAAGCAATTGTAGATGGCGTCGAGGTTGAATTTGATGCTGGTATGTCTGTACTTCAGGTTGCAGAGCGGGCCGGTGCTGAAATTCCTCGCTTCTGTTACCATGAAAGGCTCTCAGTCGCTGGAAATTGCCGCATGTGTCTAGTTGAGATTGAAGACGCACGTGGAATGGCGCCGAAACCAGTAGCATCGTGCGCTTTTCCAGCTTCTGATGGACTGCAGATTCACACTAAGACGGACATTGTCAAAAAGGCGCGTGAAGGGGTGATGGAGTTTCTTCTTATCAATCATCCCCTAGATTGCCCGATCTGTGATCAAGGCGGTGAGTGTGACCTTCAGGATCAAGCGGTTGCGTTTGGTGCTGGAAATTCTCGTTTTGAAGAGAATAAGCGTGCCGTAGAACCCAAATATATGGGTCCTTTGATAAAGACTATCATGACTAGGTGTATTCAGTGCACACGATGCGTTAGATTTGCAACTGAAGTTGCTGGTGTTGAGGAGTTAGGGTTGCTCAATCGTGGGGAAAACGCAGAGATCAGTTCAATTGAAAAATCTATAAGCTCAGAATTATCTGGAAATCTGGTAGATATTTGCCCCGTCGGCGCGCTTACTTCTAAACCATATGCATTCAATGCGAGGCCTTGGGAGCTCCGGAAGACA
>Ga0213865_10002023_pt1 | contig 12935 bp, 3 predicted proteins | sample PICome_6_FD_160100 | JGI IMG/M metagenome (GOLD analysis project Ga0213865, IMG submission 160100) | Coastal seawater microbial communities near Pivers Island, North Carolina, United States - PICO282 | ecosystem: Environmental > Aquatic > Marine > Coastal | place: USA: North Carolina | collected...
CTTATGTAGTTCTCTGGAGGCATGAAAGCCACATCGAGTCCATCCCAGACAGTGATGATCATGTAGAACAAGGTAAGAGAGATAAGTATTACGGGGCGTATGTACTTGGCGAGATTTACATCCGAAGACATATCCGCCTCCCACCTCTTCGTTACATTGTCCTGAGCGGCTTTCTCTTGCTCCATAGCAAGCCTATCGAACTCCAGCTTATCCTGGGCCGAAAGCTCTGGAGAACCGTCCACGATTCGCCTTACAATGCCTAGTACGCCCTGATCGGGAATCACGTTAGCAAAGTTGCCCGCGACTTCAGGTAGCTTCTCCTTGACCCACTTCCCGACCTTGGTGTCTTTGAACTTCTTATCGCTCACTGTCGTAGATTTCCTGCATGATTTCCAGCAGAACCTTAGTGTGTTCCCTGAATTTGTTCCCGTTCATTTCTATAGCGCTGTTGTAGTGCCCTGCGATGTCGTTAAGAGCTTCGATCCTCTCTTCGTCATCCATTTTGGCATACCGCTCTGTCGCCATGAAAGCTTCTATCTCAGCGTACCTCTCTTTTCCTGAGGCAGCCATCAACCGATTCATTTGTTCGGTGTTCAAATACAGCCTCTCCGCCATAAACTCCTCATCTCTTGCCCAGGTGTAGTCTTTACCCATAGCCTTGATAGCCTTCAACTGCTTGCCCTTTATGTTTGGTACGTTCAGCTTTCTTTTTGCTGCATACCCAGGTGTACCCACAGCCTTAGGAAGATCCTCAGTCTGCTCATAAAGCCTCCAGATCTCATTTGAAACTGCGTCAGCTTCACCCTGCCTAGACTTGGTGATATCAAACAACTGATATGCAATTCCGTTGTTCCCCCTTGGAGTCTGCTTGATCGGCTGTCCCTTCCAGTTAACCCTTACTGGAACGTCTCCTAATCCAAAGGTTCTGTCCTTAATGGTGTATGACATCCTAGTAGCCAACCTTTCCCCTAGGGTCATATCCTTTGTGACTCTCGTGTCTGGCAGGTACTCCCTGTCGCTCCTGTATACAGCTGAAAGCGTATTGGGGAATACGGTGGCAGACACAGCCTGGAAGGTGGTCCTGAACCAGTTCTCAAAGTTCTTTTCGAAGTCAGTTGCGTCTGCAGAAGAGATAACGTCCACCAAGGTGTTCATCCCTTGCATGAAGCTTTGATCCATCATGTATGCGATCGAAGAAAACGCGCCTACACCAAACGAATCTTGAATAGCATGGATTGGGAAGTTTATTCCGCTGTAGTCCCTTTTACTTAACTCTTCTTTATCTACACCTTTTACAATCGCCCCCATGATCGCGCCCATTACTCCGAGCTTGGTGTACGAAGCGAAGACATCGTCCTCTTGCTTGGCTGTATCTTCTCCAGACAAGAATCTCTTCAACGCGCTCACGTTTATGCTGTTGGGTGGGAACTGATCGTATGCCATGTTCTTCTCTTCATCTTCGTCCCATTCTATGGCTCCAGAAATAATTCCCTCCTTGACCATCATTACTGCGGTCTGAGCAACCATACTTCCCACGACAAGCTTTCCAAAGTTCTGAGCCGCATCACGAGCCTCTCCGTTCTTCAGGTTGTTCATGATCCTTGGTCCAGCGACATAAGGAGATACGTAAGTGAGTGTGTCAATAAGGATGTTGGCTGGAGTTCTTACGTAAGGCATGTTTGACCTCACAAGAAACTTAGCCATCGCCTTGCCATCCGCACCAGGAATCCACTCAAAACCTCTAGAGATCATGCGCTCAAAGAAAGACACAATGTCTTCTGCGGCTTTCGACGCTCCCGTTTGCTCTTGATAGGTAAGTTTTCTTCCTTCTCTAGCCGCTGCTTCAAGGTCTTTCTTTGTGGGGTGCTTGATGAATTGCTTGAGAGCCTCTCCTTCCAGCCCTTGAGCGCGACCAGCTTGATACAGCTCTATTCCTTCAACGTACCTTCTGAACGGAACGTCACCAAGAGACAGGAATCGGAACATGACCTCTGCTGGTATGCCAAGGGTGCCCTGTACCGCAAGTTTCATTCTTTGATTCAATGAAGCTTTTCCATCAGGACCCATGGGTAGATCCCCTTTTCCTACAGCAGACATCAGAGACCTGAAAGGTGCAAATCCCCTATGTACTCTCCACTCAGATACATCCGACTCTTGTCCAGTAACAATACTGTCTAGAGCTTCCACAAATCCAGTCCCGAACTTTCTGATACCATACATGTAAGCATTGATCGAGTAGTTCCTTTTCATAGGGGACTCTATCCCAAAGGCATTGATGAGCCTTTCGATAGGCAGGGCTATCGCATCTACAGCCACCTTGCCAAGGGCATTCACCATGTTGGCCCCTACGTTCGTGATCTGGGACATAGGAGTAAGGAGGTTACCCTGGATAAGCATGGTTCCGATCTCACCCCAGCCTCTTTCTAGTACTCCGTTTACCAGCGTGTCCAGCTCCCTCTCTATGGCTTTAGCTTCTTTCGTCTTTGCAGCCAGCTCTGCGTCTACATCCTCCCCAGCAATAGCTCTTTTTACAAGAGCCTCATGCTCAGCTTGGGCAGTGAAAAGCCTGCTGGCAATATCCGTCAGTCGAGATTGCTGATCCTCTGTAAGCTTATTGCCGCGCTTCTCTACTGCTTTAATGATAATCTGTTCTATTCCCTTTGGGGTAGAACCCTTCAATTCTCTGAAGTGCCTAAGTATGCGACCAGCTGTAGTTCCTATGGCAGCCGCCTCAGCTATGATTCCAGGAATAGCGTCTAGATCTCCACGAGCCACAGCCCTGGCAATCAACTCGCCAGCAGCGAGGACGCCAAGGTCATCGTTCCTGTCTTGAAGCCTTCCAAGACCTTCATTGCTCATCATGTCAATTAGGTCAGCATCAGAAAGCGTTCCCAGCTCCTGCTTTTTTTCTGATATGTTTTGAGGAGTAAAGTAGTTGCTGGGGTTCTCCAGAATTTCTCTTCTCGTTTCCCCTCCGTGGGTTCTTGCTGCTTTACCCGCCGTTTGTCTTATTTTAAGTCGATTTGAGGCTCTTTCTTGTGCGTCTGCCATGTTAGCGGCCACCTCAGAATCATCAAGTGCCACTCTTGACTCTATGGTCATGTTGTCGTATGCGTCTTCAAGTTCCGCTCTATCTACAAACTCAACCCCGTTTCTTTCAGAGAACGCCTTGAATCTGCTTATTGCTTTTTCATACTTAGGTCCCCTCTTAATCCTTTTCTCTCTTTCCTCCTCTGTTTCTTCCCTCCCCCTGTCTAGTACGGGATCGTTAAATTCATAGTACTCAATATCACCCCTAAGGAACACAGTGTTACCAACAATGGTAGCTTCGCTTGCTGACTTTATGGGTCTTCCAGACGCATCAACAAATACGTTGTGCTTGAATGGATTAAAGAAAGCCTTGACTCCACTGAAGTCCATTTCTTCTAGCTTGTCACTTAAAAAACCCCCATCAACACTAGCCATTGGAAACTTGTTTTCCTGGAACGTTACAATTTTTCTTCGGGCGTTCTGATTGACATTGAGGGTTACATCCTTCACCATTACGGCAGGAGCGTATCTAAGCGCCTCTCCAGTTGCGGTCTTGTCGTGCATGGTTTGAACTGGAACCCCAGTGTTCTTCATGACATTGAGGTTCAGCCTAACACCCACCTTCTGACCGTCGGATATAACAGACTCTTTAGATATAATCCTTCTGGAAGTCGCGTCACTGTTAAGGGCATCACTAACAAGTTTATCCGTCATTACCCTCCCGTCCCTTAGACCTAAAACCTCTTCGGGTTTTCTTGTTCTAAACAGTGGGGATTCGTTGGCATCTTGGATCGACTGTTCAGGGAATAAAAGCAACTGAGAGGCTCTTTCTTCAGTTTTTGCTGAAGGCTCAAACCCTTCGTTCTTTGACAAGAGAACATTACCGTATGTCTTGTAATGATCTGTTGTGTAAGCGTCAAAAGGCATGTCCCCCTTTTTATTGATAAGTATCGTCCCAACAGAATTGCGCATGATCCTACTGTCTGCAAACATAAATTGCTGAAGCACAGCTGGAGGTATGCCAAGGTCTTTTGCGGCTTTCTTTATCATGCCCCTTGCGTTAGAAAGAGAACTCGCGCTTGATGACGCTGGGTGGTTCCTAGCTTTTTCAACTGCCCTAGAAATAGACTGTATCTTAGACCTTGCCGCCTCTACTTCTTCCTTAGACATTACATCTGACCCCTTAGCTTCTCCTCTTAGGTTCTTTTCAATCTTACTATCAATCTCCTCCAAGACAGACTGAGCATCGTTTAAAAGGTTATTTAGCTCTCCGTAAAGCGCAAATCTTTTTGTAACTATATACTTGTCTGTATCGTAGTGTCTGTTCAATGCTCTCTTTAAAGAGGCTGACGACTCAGATATTTTTGCCTGTATGTTTTCAAACTCAGGTGTGTATATGCTGGTTACATTTAGGGCATGAGTGTCTACTGTAACTATGTCAAGCATGCTCTCACCCCTACTGTTTTTCATATCAGGATACAGGCCTGATGACAAGTTAAGTAGCCAAGCCCCCACCTTCACGCTAAAAACCTGCTGAGCAAATACTTGATCTTTAGTGTTTTTAGATTTTCCTTGATAAGGCTTCATTAAGAACTCCATTACCCTGGTCCACTCTACGTTGCCAGCACCGTCCATAAACGATCCGTTTTGCTTAACCTCTTCTATAAGAGCTCTTTTTACAGACGATGGTACGCCTTTTAAATCCTGAAACTCTTGGCCACCTCGAATCAAAGCATCAAACTTTTCTAGAAGGGAGGCTATAGACCCCCTTGTGTATGGCATCTTGGACCTGTCTATTTTTATTCCCGTTTCTTTTCCGTTTCTTATAAAGTCCACAACTTCAAACCCAATCATTAGAGAAGGGTCCTTACCTTTTATGTTGTATGACGCCTCAAGAATATCGAGAGCAACATCAATGTTGGTGTCGGCCTCGTTTTGAGGGGAAGTCAAGGCTACTATAAAATTGAATCTGTTTAGATTGTCTTGCACAGTTCCTGGAAGCCTCCCCCTCTTAACCATGTCTTCGATCCTTTTTCTTGACTCGTCAGTGTAAGTCTCATAGTACTTAGCAGGATTTTTAGAAGACTCTCCCCCAGTAAAAAACTTTGTTACGTAGTCAGGATCATTTACAACCTCATTCATCATTACTGCTAATGCCTCTGAAGAAGGGAGTGCATCAGCTTTTACGTAATCTGAAATGACCTTGGCGTGTATCATCCTCATAACAGACGGGCTTCTTTTTACAATGGTAGTTCCACTAGGCAGCTTCTCTGTAAACGTCAGTCCAGTCACTTTCTCAAGTGCCAAGGCAACATCAAGTGTTCTATTGGCGAGATGACTATTTTTTCCTTTGTACTGAAGCACGTTAGAAGCCCTTTCAAAGTCGCCACCTTCGTACTTAAACTCCATTCCTCTAGCTTTAGCCGCCCTCTCTATCTGAGACTTTATGAAGGATCTGTATTGCTGCACCTTCTGCAGTTCTTTTTTATAGGCAGGGTCTTCTACACTAGACCTCTCAAGTATGACGTTAGCTCTAGACTCTAGGCTACGAAGCTTATACTTCATCCTATTAGAAACGGCCCTCCCAAATATTTTCTGATTAGCCGCAGCGTCAGCCATTTTTCTTATGTCTTGACTGACCCCCTGAACGGTGTTTAAATCTAGCATCTGGCTAGATCTTTCTTTAGACTTAAAGCTCTTAATTCTGTCTACATCTATAACCTTCCCATCTTCGGTTTTAAAGCCAGAGTGGTAGCTGTCCTCACCATTTTTGGTTGTCTTCTTCCACCAGTTTATGAAGTGCCACTGGTCATTGAACTCTTTTGTTATGGTTTCACTACCTATGTCTTTTTTGACGCCTCTAACCCACCTGTATATAGGCACATTCATGCTGACCTTAACCTTTCCGTCAGCGTTTGGTCTCAAGGCTGCGGGAGAAACCAAGGTTTTAGATTGACGCTCTGACTCTGATTTACTCAGCCTCGTAGCTGCCATCTCAAACCCTTCTGCATTAGCATTAGAGAAGGAGGCCGCAACCCTATATACTGAGGTCACATCTTTCAATCTTATTCCGTCTGAGTCTTTACCAAGACTTCCAAGCAAGGTATTAAACAGTATTTGAAACTTTCCTACCGTGCTTATCGCTACGCTTTTTGGATCTGCGGCGATAGCAGAAAGAAATTCCACAATTACCTCCTCAAGAACCTCTACTTCATTTTTAACCGTGCCCCCTTCTACATTTGAGTACGTATAAATCTTAGCTTCAATTCTTTGGTAGAGATCAGGGTCGTCCTTCTGTATTACTTTAATTATACTTTCGGTGATCTTCTTCAACCTCTTAGGGTTGGAGTCATACATCCTTTGAATCGTGGGGCCCGCGACAGCGTGAAGTATTTCTTCAGCGACAGTTTCGCCAAAAGATTTAGTTCTTTTAAGTCCCGCCTTCTTTTCAATAAGCTGGTTAAGAGCTATTCTTTTGGGGTTTATGTGGATAGCCCCATTTTTCCATAGCCCTCCCCATTCGGTGCTGCCAGAATTAGACACCCCCGCAGCAGACGCTTCGTCAGGGTACACTAAAACTTTTAAACCCAAAGCATTAGCCACTCTAGAAACCTTGTTCAGGAACTTAGCTTGTTCGGCTGTCTCAATTCCGTTTTCTCCTGACCTCCACGCTGGAGATCCGTCTTTAGCCGTTGGTGTTTCTACAGCTCCGCTAGGCTTATCAGGGTCAGGTTCAACAGTTTCGTCGGCTTCCACCACTGTTTTTCCTTCTCTCAACTCCTGGTCAATCCTGTCCTTTATTTCAGCCTCATTTACCTCGTTAGCCTTAGTTCTTTCGGCGTATTCGTCAGAACTTATTTCGTTGCCATCGGCGTCCTGAAACCTGGACGAAGGCATAAATGAAAAAGAGATGACGTTGCCATCCTTGTCTTTTATAACAGACATGAAGTCAGAACTCGTGTCTACATCACCTCCGTAAGTAGCTCCAGGATCAAACAGGTTAATGCTTCCGTCAGCTTGTACCAGCCCGTCCTTGTGCGCCACACTTTCTTGCCCCATTAAAGCGGCAAACTCAGCTGATTGCGCTCTGGTCATCCCCTCTACCAGGAAGCTGTTTTCTCCCGCTCCGTATCTACCTACAATCTTGTGGTACTTCAGCCCCTTTTTCTTGAGGTACTCTTCAGCCCTTGCGTTAAAGGAAGCATTCGAACCCTCTCCTACGGCGACACCCGACGGGTTTTCTCCAGTGAGCATGGCCCAGTTATCGGACTCTAGGACAGACTCTAAGGCCTCTCTACTTAAAGAGGAGTTTTCTAACGAGGCTACACTGTCTACCAACCACTGACCAGAGTATCTCATCGTTATCTGATCCTGAACGTTAAGGAATGCAGATACTGTTCCTACACCACCAAGCAATGATGGGTCAATCCCTATGACTTCTGACAGGGTTTGGCCGACTTCGTCAAGCCTAGCAGAAGCTTCTTTTAATGCATCAACGTCTAAACCCTGAGCCGCAACAGAAGCATCATCAACCTCCTCGGAAAGAGATTTGTATTCATTGATTAGACTTTCGAAGTTCTTCTTCTTTTCTTTAGCTTCGTTTAAGTTTCTTTCTGCTATAGCCCTTGCGTCAGGATCATACCCCTCGGTACCCTCCATGTCAACGTGTTCGTCAACGGCCATCTGAAGCACATCAATCTCGCCCTGAAGTTTATCGGAATGCGCTCTTTGAGTGTTATCAAACAGAAGCTGTCTTTCATCGGGCGAAAGATTAAGGCTCTCTGAGTCAAAAGACCTTTCAAGGTCAACCCTGTCCTTTACCTTAGACTTCATTGAATTGCTTAGAGACTTTTTCGCTGATTCAGACAAGTTCTCCTGTCTCATCTGCCGCGCTATTGTTTCAATCTCAACGTCAAGCTCCATAAGTTTTTTTGCAACTTCGGGGTGCCGCGCTTGAAGCATGTCATAAAACCCAGTTCGTGCCTCTCTAGCTCTTTCGGCATCCCTGGTTAGTCCGTCAGCCATCATCAGTAGCTTTCGCTTCTTTGACAAATCTTCTGTTGCTTCAGCCTCTTTTCTTAGAGCTTCAGCATCCATCTCAGCTTGTACCGCTCTAGTTGAGGTAGCGTTTGCCCTAGCATATATTAGCGCTTTAGAGTTGCCCCTTATAGATCCAGCACCACTAAAAACGGGACCAGCAAAACCACCGACCAGCATTGCGTCAAGAGTAGTTTCAAAAAGTTCGTCTAGGTTTACATCTTGACCCTTTCCGATAGCTTCGACATAAGTGGTCATAATGTTTGTTGCACCCTCCTCAAAAGCCTCTGAAACAAAAGCCAGCCCGTTTCTTCTTGAATACGCTGCAAGAGCCTCTTTCGTAAATCTTTCCCCCGATAGTATAGCGCTTCTTCTAGCGGCGGATGTTGCAGCTTGGCTTGCTGCGCTTGCGGTTTTGAACAAACTGTTACCCACAGCAGCAAAGGCAAAGTCCCCGACACCTGAAGCAATAGCGTACCCTACCCTACCCCCTATGGAGTCCCCATACTCAGGATCGTTTAGTGCCTCTGTATATGCGTTTCCAGCACCAGACACACCAACTACGGCTGCCCCAGCGAGTCCTCCTGATGCCACAGTTGTGGCTATTATAGGTGCTGTATTAGCTAACGCACCCCCCATCTGAATCAAGGCGTTCGTATAGTCTCCATTACCCAAGGAGGAGCTGATCCCTTTACTAAACTCCATCATGCCCTCATTCCTTTCGGCCAGCTGGGTTTTCCTCTTCTCAGCAAGCTCTGTATCGCCCCTTGTAAAAGTGTAGTCTAGAGCATCTACAAACCCAGTGAGCAAATCCTCTGTTCCGAACTGAAGGTTTTTCGCTACGTATGTTAATGCGTTTTCTTCTTTTATTCTTCCGTCTCCGTCCAGGTCCAGGTCAATACCTTTTTCTACGTAAATTTTATCTGTCAAGTACTCAAGGAACTTCTTGTCCCCTTTATATTGATCAGGTATCATGTCAAGCACCTGCTCTTTGACTTCGCTATCTATGGTCTTATAATACTGCTTGTTCAACGAGTCTGCTCGATACCTGTCTATAGCTTCGTTCCTCATGTCTTGAGTCACTGTGGTGTCTACGAAAACAGTATCAGTGTATTGCCCTCCCTCGAAGTCTTTTCTAATTATTTCCTTAGGAACTTTTATGGTGTTACCTACCGTGTACTTTTTATTGAGTTCTTCTACACCCCTCAGAAAATCATTGTCGTTGTCTACGGCACTCACCATTTCGGGAGACAAAGACTTTATTATTGATTCGGCAGTTTCAGATATTTTATCTGCGTCAGACTTAGAGAACCCCCCTTTAAACTGCGTGTCTTCAAAGTACTTTCTATACTCTTCTAGTCCGCCGTATCTATCTTTCTGAATCCTCTTTTTTACCTCAGATCCGTAACCAACAACAAAACTAAGTGGGTCAGCTTGTGTAATGAGCTGCCCTGGCGTCATATCCCCTAGGTAATCTAAAGGGGTGTATTCTTCATCTTGTTGAGTCCCAGTAGAATCCAAAGACTCTTCTTCCTGCTCTAACATAGAAGGAGCCCCCGCTATTTCCTTCGGTTCTACCGAAAGAGACTCTCCTGTTGTTTCTTTTTTTTTTGAAGACAGGTAGCTATCTATATCTGATATAGATCCAGTAAAAGAAAGATCATTGATAAATTGATTTCGGATATAAGAAGCATCCAACCCCTGCGCCAAATACCCGTCAATAATTTCTTTGTTCTTGTCGTCCATGCCTATTGTATTCTACAGGCAAATATAGTTCTTTAGAACCTAACCTTTTCTTTTGCTCTCTTTTGAAGCTCAGACAATAGAGCGATAAAAGACCCTTCTCCATGAACAGAGTCGAATTGATCTGAGAGGTATTTAATTTTAGGTATTTTTGTCCCCCTTTCGTTGCGCATATCTGGCACATAAAACCTCTCTTCGTCTTCTGGGTTTCTATTGAACTCTGTCTCACTTCCGTCTGAAAGGGTTATTTTCCAAGAAGAATTAAAGGTGTCATAAGACAGTGACTCAATCTTCTTCGCCTCTGAAAATTCATCTAAAGAAACATTAGGTGATTCCGACTTTGCCGCTCCTGAAAAATTATAGACCGACTTAAACGCAGGGATGATGGTGGCGCGTCCCGTTGCCTTGTCTGTTACTTTCATTTCAGTAGTGTCTACTCCGCCGTAGTTGTCTTCCATGTTGATGAGGTCGTTATACCCATCAGAAGCTCCTTCTAACCTTAGTTTTCCCTTAGAACTCTTTTTTTCCTTCTCTGTCTTTTCCACAAAAGGTTTCCAGTCAGAAACAGCATCTTCGGCGTAAGCGTTGACAGCAATGTCTAAGGCGTTCCCAGTTTCGTCAGACTTAATCTGATCCACCGTCAGATTATCTACGTTTTTATCGCTGTTTACAAACCACTTGATCGCGTCTCTTTTTCCTTTACCTCCTCCACTCATTATAGTGGCTGCCACCCACTCCTGAGCAGCTTCTTTGTTTTTAAACGCCTTGTCGTCATTCCTTGGTTTATGTACGGTATACCAAACCGAAGGGTCATCTGGATAAGTCTCAGTCTGAAAGTTTTCAAAAAAAGAAAGGTCAAACAGTGACTCGTCATTTATAGAGTGTTCACCAGCCTCGTCGGTAATCACCCATTCCCCGTCTTTTACTGAAACCTGAAACCTAGCCGAATCAAGCTCAGCGGTTTTAGCTACGTAATCATCGTAAGAATATTTATCCATAAGTCCTTGTGACTCCCATTCTGCGGGGTTGACACCAGACTTGGCAATTTTTGTTCTTGTCGTCAAGACAGGATTTACTTTAGCAGTATGATCCTTTCCGTATGCACCCCACTGAGTCGCCCCATCAAGGAGTTTTTGATACTGTTTTCTTCCTTCCTCTGTAGCAAGTAGCTCGTCCTTGTGATCCCTAAGGTACTCCCCCATCTGTCTTTGAGCATCCCCATAAGATAGGAACATGCTGTTTGGAGGGAGATCTGGCAAGTCACCCATAGCCGCCATAGCCGCGTCTTCTGCCTCTTTCGACGCCTTGTTCATCAAGGACATTGCGTCTATCTGCTTCCTGGCTTCGCTGAAGTAATCCCCATAAGGATCATCAGGACGCTTTTTTGGTGCTATGTATCCGTACAGTGCCATTAGCTTATCTAAATCTTGGGGTTTTCATGAGGCTCCTGAAGTAAGAGCTCTGCTTGGCAATCTTCTCTTGCTGCTGAGGATTGAGAACCACTTCGTTTCCAGTGACAGACATGCCTGTAGGCTTGCCGTTATTATCGACGATCTCCATGTCGTTGGTGTCGTGATTAAAGGGTCCTTTGGTTCTTCCGCCTGCTGCGAACAATCCCAGTTGCCTAAGGAGGGCTGGGTTGCTTCCAAGAGCGTCAATAAGACTCCTAACATCCATGCTACCACTTATGTCAGGTGCGTATGGAGTTGCTACATCAGGGAGGTCAAGAGCTCCCACCATAGGGGGTGTAAGCGGCCTAAACGGAGCTCCAGACCCAGTACTCCTAGCTCCAGCGTCAAGAGACCCAGGGCCATAAAGACCTTGGGAAGGCGTAAAGCTAGAGAGGGAGCTTACGTCAGCTTGGCGCGTGGCCATTGTAGAGAGGTTTTCTGGAGTCAACTCTGGATCCATATCAACACTCTCTATCCCAGAAAGGTCTACCTGAAAGTCTTCTAGTGATGATTCACCTATGTTGTATTTTCTGCCTTCAGGGGTGTAGCCAGTTGTAGGATTAGAAAGCGCGTATTCATCCCCAGGGATTGTTTGACTTTTTGCCTTGCCTTCCCCAAAAGCACCTGAAGCAGCAAGGCTGCCAAGAGTGCTAAGGCCTCCAGTTACCATTCCTGTGATGGCGTCTCTCCTAGCCCTATCTGCAGCAAACTGATCAAGCTCAAAACCAAGAGCTTGGCTTCTAGCGGAGCTTAGGTCGGCGATGTTTTGCCTAAATTTATCTCTTGCGACCATTCCTTCGGCTTGACCAACAGTGGTTAGTGCAGACTTCATTCGGCCAAAGGCGTCAGCGTCAATCTGCCTCCTGGACTTGTCAACGCCCTGCATTAAGGAGGGGAGAGCGAACAGAGATTTGGCTCCGCCAGACTTCAAAGCCTCAACGCCTGTTGCTTGACTCCGCTGTAGCTCTTGCCTCTGTATGTCCCCAAGCGGGTCCTCCATAGCGACCTGACGCAGCTTTCGCATGCTAGGACCAATGTCGTACTGCTCTACCTTTTTCTCAAGGCCAGGGATCAGGCTTTTAGCCTCCCCAGAAAGCCTACCAGTTAATTCTGATAGCTCTTTTTGGGACTTTATGTCGCCAGCACCTTTAATCAAGCTGTTAATGCCTGATGCTATAGTGGGGAGAAATGGTAATATTGCTGCTACTGCCATGCTACAAATATAGTTATTGCTGACCTAGCGAGTGATCCTGCTTGGAATGTGTTATGTGAGTGTTCACACAAAACAACTCAAACGCTGTGGTCTGATTATTAGTTAGTGTTATTTCTGCCCAATGCCCGCGTATTGGATCTCCGTTTATAGTGGACTCAGATATAGCGACAAGATCTCCACCCACAAGTCCGTTGAGAAGGAGGTTTATAATTCCAGCCACCTCGATAGTGTAGGCGTCTACAAACCTAACAAACGTGACGTCTTCTTCAAGAGGGCCTATGTTGTCGTAAGCAACTCCAGATATAAGCCTGATGTTACTTCCGTATGGTATTGGGTTTCTGTTCACCCTGTTCTCAAACGTAATTGTATCAGCACCTGACCCTAGAGACGCTACCCTTCCAATGCCCGTGATGTGCTTGGTTCCGTTTGTGTCCCTAGTGATGAACGAGTAGTACGACCCT
>Ga0213865_10002033_pt1 | contig 12899 bp, 12 predicted proteins | sample PICome_6_FD_160100 | JGI IMG/M metagenome (GOLD analysis project Ga0213865, IMG submission 160100) | Coastal seawater microbial communities near Pivers Island, North Carolina, United States - PICO282 | ecosystem: Environmental > Aquatic > Marine > Coastal | place: USA: North Carolina...
CGAAGGTGATACGGGTAGCCCCGAAGTTCAAGTTGCTGTGCTCACTGAGCGTATCAACAATCTTACAGGTCACTTTCAGACCAATAAGAAAGACAATCACTCCCGTCGCGGACTGTTAACGATGGTCGCTACACGGCGGAAGTTGCTAGATTATGTAAAGGGCAAGGATGAAGGCCGTTATCAGGCGCTGATTAAGAGCCTCGGAATTCGCCGTTAGGTTCTGAACAGGACCCGCCAATCATGCGGATTTGGCGGGTTTTTTGTATGTAAAGAAAGAAAAATGTATGTTTGAAAAACACTCAGTCTCACTGGAATGGGCCGGTCGGACGCTAACAATCGAAACAGGACAGGTCGCCAGACAGGCAGACGGTTCGGTAATGATCACATATGGTGAGACCACTTTGCTGGCAACGGCAACATTTGCAAAAAGTGCAAAGCCGGGACAGGACTTTTTCCCACTCACTGTAAATTATATTGAGAAATATTATGCCGCCGGACGGATTCCGGGTGGCTTTTTCAAGCGGGAAGGGCGTCCAACCGAAAAAGAGACGCTCACCTCCAGACTTATTGACCGTCCAATCCGGCCACTATTTGCAGAGGGCTTCAAAAATGAAGTCCAGGTCGTGTTGACTGCAATGTCCTATGATCTGGAAAATGATCCGGATGTCATCGGTATGATTGGTGCGTCTGCGGCTCTGGTCCTGTCCGGTGCGCCGTTTATGGGACCAATCGGGGCCGCACGCGTCGGCTATAAGGATGGCGAATATGTCATCAACCCGACAATTGATGCGCTGGCCGAGTCCGAGCTTGATCTTGTCGTGGCCGGCACGAGCGATGCTGTCATGATGGTTGAGTCGGAAGCCAAAGAGCTGTCCGAGGACGTCATGCTTGGTGCGGTCATGGCGGGCCATGATGCGATGCAACCGGTGATCAATGCGATTATCGAACTTGCCGAGGCTGCAGCCAAAGATCCATTTGAATTCGAAGCGGAAGACCTGTCAGCGGAATTGTCAGCTATTCAGGCGCTTGTCGGTGACGATCTGTCAAAAGCCTACAGCATTACCGAAAAAATGGAGCGTCAGGCAGCCGTTGGCGCGGCCCGCGAGAAGGCTGCAGGCGAGCTGGTCGAAACCGAAGACCGGCCCGATGGCATGAGCAGCAATGTGTTTTCGGCAGCTTTCAAGAAGGCTGAAGCGAAAGTCGTTCGCGGTGACATTATCAAGACGGGCCGGCGAATTGACGGGCGCGCACTGGACCAGGTTCGTCCGATTATGGCCGAAGCCGGCTTCCTGCCGCGTACACACGGCTCAGCCCTGTTCACCCGTGGTGAAACACAGTCTATTTCTGTTGCAACCCTCGGCACGTCCGATGATGAGCAATTCATTGATGGTCTGGATGGTCTGCATAAAGAGAAATTTATGCTCCATTATAATTTCCCGCCTTACTCGGTGGGTGAAACCGGTCGCATGGGTGGCACCAGCCGGCGTGAGACCGGCCATGGTAAGCTGGCATGGCGGGCGCTTAAAGGCGTTCTGCCGGAATATGAGACCTTCCCATACACGATCCGGCTTGTGTCCGAGATCACCGAGTCGAACGGCTCGTCGTCGATGGCCACGGTCTGCGGCGGATCGCTGGCCATGATGGATGCCGGCGTGCCGATTAAACGTCCCGTGTCGGGGATCGCCATGGGTCTCATCAAGGATGATGACGGCGTGGCCGTTCTGTCTGATATTCTCGGCGACGAGGACCATCTCGGCGATATGGACTTTAAAGTCGCCGGCACCGAAGCGGGTCTGACCAGCTTGCAAATGGATATCAAGATTGCCGGGATTACGCGGGAAATCATGAAAACCGCGCTCGACCAAGCCAAGGGCGGTCGGATGCATATCCTCGGTGAAATGGCAAAAGGCCTTGATGGTACACGCGACAGTCTCGCTGCGAATGCACCGCAAATGGAAATCATCAAAGTGCCTTCTGACAAGATCCGCGACGTTATCGGGTCCGGTGGTAAGGTTATCCGCGGGATCGTTGATGAATCAGGCGCCAAGGTGAATATCGACGATGACGGCACAGTGCAGGTCTCTGCGACCGACCGGGCGGCTATCGATAAAGCGCTGCAAATGATCAAGGAAATTGTCGCCGAACCGGAAGTCGGTGAGATCTACACCGGTAAAGTCGTCTCGATCAAAGATTTCGGTGCGTTTGTGAATTTCTTCGGGCCTAAGGATGGTCTGGTTCACGTCTCGCAAATGTCTAATGAGCGGGTGAACCATCCAAAAGACCTGGTGTCTGAAGGTCAGACGGTTTTTGTAAAGCTCATGGGCTTTGATGACCGTGGTAAAGTTCGTCTAGCGATGAAAAATGTTGATCAGGAAACAGGAAAAGAGATCGAATAATTCTAGGATGATATATTCTTAGTTTATTGATTTATTTTACTTTTTAATGCCGCTCATCACAGATGGGCGGCATTTTTATTTGGCGGGATCATCAGGGTACGGATAATTAATTGTCCGAAACTGGATTAAATTAGTTGACAATGCTGTGAATATGACACTTTTATGTCAGTTATGTTAAGAAATTATGTCAGCTTGAAATCGATTGTGTCGTTTGCGTTTGCGGCGGCAGGCGGGGTAGTCTTGAATTCGTCGGCAATGGCCGATACCGCATGCGTGGGTGCGGTTGGATATTCTTCGGATCTTTCAAATTATATCGCAGAAGCGAATTCCTGCGTTGATACAGCCGAAGTGCTTCGTGCTGATGTCGAGCAAGATCTGGCCGGTCGGGTGAACGCCGCGCGTGTTGCCTTAGGTCTGTCGCCGATAGCCCGCCGGGATAGTCTGGATCTGGCTGCCAAGGCGCATGCGCTGGACATGGCTAGCCGGAATTATGTAGCGCATTCCGATCTTGAGGGCCGTGACCACCTGTTCCGGATCCGGGCCATGGATCGTGAGCTGCTATTTGGTGATTTTGGTGCGAATGTTATCAAGCTCGCTGCCACGACGAGCGGGGCAGAATTGTTTCAGACCTTGAGCCAGGATCAGGAGAATGCCCTTAATCTGGTGCGTTCGTCATTTTCCGATATGGGTATCGGCGTTGCCGAGGCCGATGGTTCATTATATCTCGTTATGACCTTTGCGGAGGCGGCGGGTAAACTCGAACAGCCAATACCACCGCAATTAGCCAAGCGGCAGTCCATGTCGGCCTACCTTGACGATAGCGCCGGCGCGCAGGTCGGATGGAGCATCACGGATGCTTCAACGGGGGCGCATGTTACGAATGGTACATTTGGGCGTTTGCGGGCCGCCCGCCTCGATCATGAAATGGTCGGTGCTGTCGATATAATTGTGCAGGATGGGGCCCGGCTGACAATGGTTAAAGGACCACTTGTCGCGCGCTAGTCGCCACGCTTTTTCTTTTTTATGACAGAGCCCGCATCGTGAGATGCGGGCTTCGTTTTATGAGGTCACCGGGGTGGACGTTACCTGTTACTGGCAGATCCGGGGCTGTTATCCGGCGCTGGCGCGCAGCTCCAAGGCTGTAGTTTGCCGGGGATTTGTTTCTATTGAGGTGCAGGGCTCGTTCATTTAACAACAAGAATTGACGCGTGTGCCGCATGCGGGACAGGGCCCTGATAAAGAGGCGGGTGTTTCTGGTTCGTTTGCGGGCGATGCCGCAATCATAATTGCTGCGGCCATAAAGAAAGCCCGCATTGTTGAATGCGGGCTCTTTTTGATTGAGCGACGGCACCGGTCTGAGACATTGATGCGCGCCGATTGTGCGAGGCTTATCAGCTCTCGGTTAGCCGGAGGAACCGGTTTCTAAGATCTTTGTCAGTCTTGAATACACCGGTAAATTGGGTCGTCACAGTCGTGACATCCTTGTGGTGGACACCGCGTGTCGACATGCATTGATGCTCGGCGTCAATCAGGACCGCGACGCCCATTGGCGCGAGGCTTTCGGTGATTGCGTCGCAAATCTGGGCCGTCATGGTTTCCTGCGTTTGCAGACGTTTGGCGAAAATTTCGACAACCCGCGCCAGTTTTGAAATACCAACCACGGACTGGGTCGGCATGTAGGCGATGAAGGCCTTGCCGATAAACGGCACCATATGGTGTTCACAATGACTCTCGACATTGATGTTTTTCAGCATGACGAGATCATCATAGCCTTGAACATCCTCAAATGTTCTCGACAGATACTCGACGGGATCTTCCTGATATCCTGAAAAGAATTCCTGATAGGCCTTCACGACCCGTTTCGGGGTATCGATTAAGCCTTCACGGCGCGGATCGTCTCCGGCCCAAGCGATAAGTGTCCGGACCGCGTCCATTGCTTCTTCTTTTGTAGGTCGTTCGAGTTCGACCCGCGTGATCTCTTCTTTCGGGGTGATGGCATCCATCGGCATGTAATATTCCTCTTAATGAGGGACGGAGGTCGAGCCGTGCTAAAGCCGCAATAGGATGCCGGCTGTTAGCCTGGACTTAACGCCCGCCCGTAGTTGTTACTCTAGGGGCTTGATGGATTACATAGGCTTTGTTTGCTTACATAACCAGTATTTAATACGTCCGCAGTTTTGAGTTGGATCATGCGTGAATTAATTTTTGTTTATACGTCTGAAAAACTCTTCGTAGAAAATGTCCGCGTCGTTCTGTAAAATCCCCCTGCTTATGATGATACCGGCGTTTTTCAATTTGTCAGCCCCACCATGTCCAAGCGGGTGGAGGTCATCGGTTGCGTAGCAAACGCGCGCGACCCCGGCCGCGATTAATCGATCAGAACAACTTGGTTCGCCAGTGCTGCGCTGGCCGCAGGGTTCCAGCGATACATAGGCTGTTGCGCCCTGACTGAGCTCGGCATCGATCTGGCTGAGTGCCAATTGCTCGGCGTGCGGGCGTCCGCCATCGCCGGTCGCGGCTTTTGCGATAATCGCGCCATTACGTCCGACGATAACGCAGCCGACACTCGGATTTGCGCCCGTCCGGCCGTGTTGCTGATGTGCCAGCGCAAGCGCCTGTGCCATATATGTGGCATCATCATTCATTCGAAAACGACAGTTCGATGGCCGTTCAAAAATACCCGCCCTTCGGCGTGTGCTGTAACGGCTCGGGCTAAAACCCGGGCTTCGATATCCCGGCCGCGCTCGACCATCGCATCTGCCGACAGTCGGTGGTCCACAGATGAAACCTCCTGCGCGATGATGGGGCCTTCATCGAGGTCGCCGGTGACGTAATGTGCCGTAGCGCCGACCAGTTTGACGCCGCGAGCATGGGCCTGATGATAAGGGCGGGCGCCCTTGAAGCTTGGCAGGGCAGAGTGGTGAATATTGATACAGCGACCAGCAAGATCCCGGCTCAGTTCATCTGACAGAATCTGCATATATCGCGCCAGTATGACGATGTCGGCCCGATAGTCGGCAAGCGTCTGGCGTAGTTGCTTTTCCGCCGCCAGTTTTGTCGCCGCCGTTACCGGTATATGGATGAAGTCGATATCGTGCCGTTCCGCATGCCAAGCGCCAATCTCATGGTTTGAGACAACCGCAACAATATCGGCCCCAAGCCGGTTCCGCCGGTGCCGGTAAAGCAGATCATTCAGACAATGATCGGCTTTTGACAGCAGTATCACTGCGCGCGGCTGTTCGGATGTCTGCCGCAGGGTCCATTCCATGTCATATCTAGCGGCTAGCGCCTGAAAGCCGTCGCGGAATGCGTCCATATTGAAACCTTGTTCGGCTTCAAACTTAGCCCAGATGAAGAAGCGTTTGGTTTCGGCATCGCCGAAATCATGGTTTTCGATCACATTCAGCCGGTGACTAGCGAGATTTGTCATTACTTCCGCCAGAATGCCGATTGCATCTGGCGCGGAGACCCGCAATATAAATTCCTGATTCATGCTGGTAGAGCCGGAAGGGTGCTTGCCCGGTCGCCATCGAGATAGCGGGCGCCGGTTGGGTTGAGTTTATCGTCGAGATCAATGACGAGCGGGTTTCCTGTTGGTATTTCAACCTCTGTAATCGTTTCGTCGGGAACCTGGAAAAGATGCTTAACAAGTGCTCTTAGCGAATTTCCATGCGCGGAAATTATCGTGTCGGTTCCAGCATGCAGGACCGGCACAATCGATGCCTGCCAGTATGGCAGTACGCGTTCGAGGGTCAGCTTCAGGCTCTCGGCCTGCGGAATATCGATTCCGGCATAGCGTGGATCATTCGTCATCAGATACGGACTGTCGGCGGGCATGGCTGGTGGCGGAATATCATAGGAGCGACGCCAGATATGGACCTGTTCGGCGCCGTGACGCGCCGCCGTCTCACCTTTATCAAGTCCCGTCAGCGCGCCATAGTGGCGTTCATTCAAATGCCAGTCTTTCTCGACCGGCAGCCAGCTTAGACCCATTTCCTCAAGCCCGAGCCACAGTGTTCTGATGGCTCTTGTCTGAAGGCTCGTAAAGGCATGGCGCGGCTGGATGCCGGCGTCGGTGAGCAGGCGGCCGCCTTTTCTGGCTTCGGCGACCCCTTTGTCTGTGAGGTCGGCATCCCACCAGCCGGTAAAGCGATTTTCCAGGTTCCACTGGCTTTGCCCGTGGCGTGTTAGAATGAGTTTCGGCATTTAATGATCCACCGCGAAAGTCGATACCGTCGGTAATTGGCATCGAAGATTGACTGAAGCCTTCGCTACCAGACGGTGAGCATGATTTCTAGTTCGGTTTAATAATTTGCTGGCGCACTGCAATTTTTTTGCTTTGTTAACAGCTCGCTCATTTAATTTGTGACATTGTGCGCAAATGTTCATCCGTCTGATCTGCGTTGTTTTTGTATCATGTCTGGCCGCCATCTCGTTTGGCGTGGCCGGTTCTGGCGCCGCGGCTGACGATTTTAGCCGGCGTGAGCTGAACGCTCTGACGTCCGAAAGAGACGCCGCGGAAGCCGCTTTGCGGGCATTGGAGACGGCTGAAACCGATGCCGAGATGGATGTCTTCGAGCTTGAACAACGCTTATTGGAAGCGTCGATGGAGAGTCAGCGGCGCGAGGCGCAGGCGACAGCCGCAGAAGGCGAACTAGTTTCATTGAAAACCCGGAAGACATTGACCGAGCGGACGCTGTTGCAAGGCGAAATCGTTATCGACGATCTGCTGGCGGCGCTAGCAATTTCCGGACGTCACCGTCCGCCGGCCTGGATAACCCATGTTGATGATGCAAACCTGGCGATACGGTCGGCAATCCTAATGGGGTATGCGGCCCCGCAAATGAAAGCGGAAACAAACCGCTTGGCCAGCGAACTTGAGGAGCTGCAAACGCTAGAGCAGTCCATCACGATGGAGATCTCCCGGCTGGAAGCGGCCGAAGCCAACCTTGCTCTGAGGCGGGCGGAGATCGTACAAATGACCGCGGTAAAGCGGAATGCATTCGAGGATGTTCGCAGTAATACATCATCAATGCGGGAACGGGTCACGCAGCTCGGACAGGAGGCAGACAGCGTCCGCGACCTATTAAGCGCACTTGAGGACCGGGCGCCATCAGCCCCCGGTGTGAAACCCTTTCTGCAGCTGGCGGCTGCCAGTCCGAATAATGCCGGGCGCCGCTCCATGGCGCGGCCGTCCCGGCGGGGACAGCTTGATCCCAATTTGACAAGCTTGATTGGCGAGCTCAATCAGCCCGCTGTCGGCCGGCAAGTTCGCAAATGGGGCGACAGAATGCCCGGTGGATCGACCGCACAAGGCCTAGCCTTTGCGACGCGTGCGCAGGCGCAAGTCACAGCCCCCGTGACAGGGCAGGTGGAGTTTGCCGGCCCGTTCCGGACCTATGGCCAATTGTTAATTATCTCGACTTCTGACGAGTACCATGTACTTTTAAGTGGTATGTCGAATGCTTATGTGAGTGTAGGTCAGATCGTTGTCCAAGGCGAACCGGTTGCCCGTATGCCTAATCGTGCAACACCGGAGCCGGAACTTTACATGGAAGTTAGGTATGAGGGTGAACCCATGGACCCTGAAAGATGGATGCGCCGGAGCTAGTGAACTATTGAGGGCTTTGAAATGAAATCGTTTTTCTCCAATGCAGCATTGGGTTTCGTGACAGGTGCCGCCGCGATTGGGATTTCCGCGTTTGCCCTGCCCGAATTGAAAGGGACCGATACGCGGGCTCTGACTTATCAACAGCTGGATTTGTTCACTGAGGTTTTAGCGCGTGCCAAGGCCGATTATGTCGAGGAAATTGACGAAGTTGCGGTAATCGATGCGGCGATTGACGGTATGCTTGGGTCTCTGGATCCGCATTCCAGCTATTTATCTGCTGAAGATTTTGAGGCGATGCAAGTATCGACGAGCGGGCAATATGGCGGCCTGGGGATCGAGGTCACAATGGAAGACGGCTTTGTAAAGGTCGTCACTCCGATGGATGACTCGCCGGCCAGCCGGGCGGGTCTTTTGCCCGGTGATTTATTCACATCAATTGATGGCAAACCTATTTTCGGCCTCAAGCTCGACGAAGCCGTCAGCAATATGCGTGGCGAAGCTGGCACCGATTTGTCAGTGACGGTTCTGCGGGAGGGCCAGGATCCCTTTGAACTGGTGCTGACGCGGGAGGTAATTAAACCGAAGTCCGCGACATGGCGAATTGTCGATGATAATATTCCATATTTCCGGGTTTCGACATTTAATGAGCGCACAACAGAATTGCTGGAAATCGCGATTGATGAAGCGAAAGAGGCGGTTGGCGATCGCCCGGTTGGCCTCATTCTAGACCTCAGAAACAATGGCGGCGGCTTGCTGGATCAGGCCATCAGCGTCTCGGACCTTTTCCTGTCGGGCGGAGAAGTCGTCTCAACGATTGGACGTCGGCCGCAAGACATTGCGCGGTTTAACGCCAGTCGCAGTGTCGTTTTTCGCGATGTTCCGATTGTCGTTCTGATTAATGCCGGTTCGGCTTCTGCATCTGAAATCGTTGCCGGTGCGTTGCAGGATCGGTCACGCGCGACATTGATCGGGATGACCAGTTTCGGCAAAGGCTCGGTGCAGACTGTCGTGCCGCTCGGCGGTGGACGCGGCGCGATCCGGCTGACCACGGCGCGGTATTATACACCGTCGGGTCGGTCTATTCAGGGTACTGGTATTTCGCCTGATGTCGAAGTCTCCAGTGTACGCTTAACCGAGGAGCAGATTGCGCGTATCGGGCGATACTCGGAGGCGAGTTTAATGAATGCACTTGGTAATGAAAATGGAACCGACCGGGAGGTGCCACACTTGCCTGACGAACAGCCGCCTTTGGATTATGATGGCAGCGATTTCCAGCTCGACAAGGCGATCGAATTGATAAAGGCTGAGCGGGCACTGGCCGGATACCGGCCGCATAATGGTTGATTGAGGTATGCCGTCTGTACCGATTTACGGTCCTTATTGTCAGATGCCCGACCGGGCTATTTACGGGCGATTTCGAAGTTTGGCAGACGCCCTGTGTGGTCATTTTGACCAGCGCCAGCGATTGATTTTGATATGAAGACAAAGCATCGGGACCCGAAATTATACCGGGATAATGTCGGCCTTGCGCTGTTTTCGGCAGCGGGGTACGTATTCGTCGGGCGCAGAATAAATGGTCGCGGACCGTATCAGTGGCAAATGCCACAGGGCGGGGTCGATCCCGATGAGGCGCCTGCTGATGCCGTTCTACGGGAGATGGAGGAGGAAATCGGGGTTTCATCGAAATTTGTCGATATTCTCGATCAGACCGATGACTGGCTATACTATGATTTTCCGGTTGCCCTGAGAAAGCGGATGGGGGGGCCTTTTCTTGGTCAACGCCAGAAATGGTTCGCCTTGCGTTTTAAGGGGGCTGACAGCGAAGTTCGTCTCGATAAGCATAAGCCGGAATTTGATGCCTGGCGATGGGCGCGGCTAGAAGACGTACCCGGACTTGTGGTGCCATTCAAGCGACCGGTCTATCAGGCCGTCGCGAAACAGTTCGAGCCTTGGGTGAACAGGCTGGCGACAAACGGTATTAGTCAAGCGCCCCGATAAAGGGAATCCCGCGATAAAGACCGGCATCATCCATGCCATAGCCGACAAGAAAACGGGCTGGCGCTTCAAACGCGTAATAATCTAGCTGCGTATCGGATGCTCGCTCGACCGGCTTGATCGCCATTGCGCAGCTTACGACCTCACGTGCGCCCTTTGCCAGCATGTGTTTCCGCGCAAAATCGAGCGTGCGACCGGTATCGAAAACATCGTCGAGCAAGAGTACGCCGCGTCCTTTAATTTCGCGGGATATATCTGCTTTTATGCCGACGCGTCCCGAGCTTTCCCGGCCATCATGATAACTTTCAAGCCAGATGGCGTCCATAATGGGATGGATATCGAGACGGGCCAGGGCTTTCATAAGATCGACAGCAAACGGCATTGCGCCGAGCAGAATGGCAACAGAAGTCCATTCGCCCGTGAGTCGTGGCTTGAGGCGAGCTGCCAGATCATTGAGTCGGGCCTGAACGTCTTCCTCCGACATGATAATGTCGATCTTTCGGGTGGCTGTGCTGGATGTCATGCGATCAAACCTGAATTGGAGCCGTATTGGTGGCTTTGACCTATCCTGAAACGCCGCGTTTTGTCGAGTTGGGAAAGCGCCGCGATGAGCGGTGAAATCGCGTATTTGCTATATCGCCAGGTTACAACATCACCCGGCGCGACGGGGTTAAATGCGATGTCTGGATATATACTTTTTATTCATCGGCGGCGGGCCGGTCCTATTGATGGCACATAATCATCGCCACCAAGGATAATTACGTTCGCTTTCACTCTTGATTGTTGATCGGGGCACCCGCAAAAGTAATATTTAGAAAATTGGTGGTGACTCTCTCATGCTGAAATTCAGCCATGATAGGCTCGACAGGGTAGGATAAGCGTCTGAATGTCTCGATTTAAAGCCGGCCCGGGTGATGATATAGCGGTGTCGCTCGATGGTGTTTGTCTGAACTATGACAAAACCGGGGAGGTGCTGACCGATATTGATCTCGATTTGGAGAAAGGTTCATTCAATTTTCTGACAGGGCCGTCAGGCGCGGGAAAATCATCCTTGTTGAAGCTATTATATCTGGCGCACGCCCCGAGCCGCGGCAATATCCGTCTGTTCGGGCGCCATACCCAGCGTATGAAACGGCGCGATCTGGCGCATCTGCGTCGACGTATCGGCGTTGTGTTCCAAGAGTTTCGGTTGCTCGATCATCTTACAGCCTTTGAAAATGTGGCCTTGCCATTGCGCGTTGAAGGGCAGAAAGCCTCGATGTATCGCGACGAGGTAATTGATTTGCTGCGCTGGGTTGGTCTGAGTGAACGGGTTGATATGCGCCCGCCATCGCTATCCGGCGGTGAACAGCAGCGGGTCGCAATCGCCCGCGCTTTGATCAAGAAGCCGGATCTTTTGATCGCTGACGAACCGACGGGCAATGTCGATTTCGAAATGGGGCGCAAAATCGTCCGGCTGTTTGTCGAGTTGAACAAGCGGTTCGGTACAACTGTTCTGATTGCCACCCATGATTTGGAGCTTATTCGCGAATTTAACGCGCCAATGCTTCGATTGAGTCACGGATTGCTGGCCCAGGACCGGGATTTGAGGGAAAATCAGTGATGCGCCAGACCCCCCTTTTACCACAAGGTGACGCGCGTGAGGCCGCTTTATTCTTTGTTGTTGGCGCCTTGTGTTTTTTAGCCGCTTTGTCCGCGCTGATTGCGCAAGGAACCTATACCGCCGCTGCTGCGTGGAGTGCGCAGATTGAAGGCGAGCTGAGCGTCATTGTCCAGACACCGGATCGCGCGCTTGCCGAGGATTTGGCCGACGGGATTCAACAGATCAATGGCGTTATCGAGGTGAATCTATTGTCCGAGGAAGAGGTCGAGGCGCTTTTGCAACCTAGCCTCGGATCCGGAGTTCTGGCGGGAAGTCTGGCGCTGCCGCTATTGATCGCGGTACAGGCCGATGTTTTGGTCGGTGACCCGTCACCGGATATCACCGCCCTGATGTCCGCAATGTCGATTGAAGGCGAAGTGAATGCGCATTCGGGATACACCGCCTATGTTCGCGAGGCGCTACGATTGCTGCGCTTTGTCGCCATGGCTGCGGTTACCTTATTAGCAGCAACCGCAATTGCGGTTATTGCCTTTGCAACCAAGGCAGCGTTGCTGGCCCGACGCGATATTGTCGATGTCTTGCACCTGTCAGGGGCCGATGATGCTTATATTGCGCGATTATTTGAAAAGAGATTCTGGGTTCTGGCTGTTCAGGCCGGCATTGGCGGTGCGGTCGCCGCTCTGGCGGCATCGGCGGCGATTGTCTTCTTTTTCGCGGAGACCGATGGCATCGCGGCGCAATTATTGCCGCAACCTGACCTCAATCGATGGAATATTGCGATTCTGCTGGCAACCCCGATCGTTGCCGGAATTGTTGCGCGCTCTGCCGCCCGCGTCACTGTTATAAGCTCATTAAAGGAAATGATGTGAAACTTTTACGCTCTCTGATTTTTGTAATCTGGCTGTATGGAACAATGGCAATTCTCGCAATACTGGCCCTGCCAGTGCTGGTTCTGCCACGGCGTGTTACAGCTTCAGTTATACGGGTTTATGCACGGCTTATTCTATTTGGCTTGTATTGGATCTGCGGTATTCGCGTCGAACTTAAAGGGCATGAGCATATTCGGGACGGGGCCCAGATTGTCGCCGGTAAACACCAGGCCATGCTCGATGTGTTTATACCGTTTCTTTTCTTCCGGGATCCGGTTGTGATCATGAAACGCGAATTGCTGTGGTACCCGTTCCTCGGATGGTACGCCTTGAAATCATCACAAATACCGATCGACCGCGACGGCGGCGCCCAGACGATGCGCCGCATGCTGAAAGCGGCCAAAAGCCGTGTTCTGTCGGGCGCC
>Ga0213865_10002034_pt1 | contig 12893 bp, 12 predicted proteins | sample PICome_6_FD_160100 | JGI IMG/M metagenome (GOLD analysis project Ga0213865, IMG submission 160100) | Coastal seawater microbial communities near Pivers Island, North Carolina, United States - PICO282 | ecosystem: Environmental > Aquatic > Marine > Coastal | place: USA: North Carolina...
CCTTCAACGAGGCCTTACTACTATTCTCAGACCTTACACAGTTCAAGCTAACTGCTGACCCTGTACTTACCCCTGAGACTGTAAACATTGCTAACACCACAGAGTTTGAAGCATCCCTTAGAGCCAAGCCAGCACAAGCAGGTAAGTTTGTGTACTTTGCATCTAAGCGTGGTGCATGGTCTGGTATGTGGGAGTACTATGTAGATACAGACACAGATACTAATGATGCTACAGAATCTACAGCACACGTACCTGAGTATCTCAACGGTGATGTAACTAATATCCAAGCATCATCCAACGAGGATATGCTACTGGTACAGACTGACAATGACCCACAGGCCTTGTATGTCTACAGGTACTATTGGTCAGGCAGAGAGAAGCTACAGTCGTCATGGTCACGCTGGGTATTTGATGGTGATGTAATAGGCTGCTCATTTAACCGTGCAGACATTACACTACTAATCAAGAGAGGCACTAATCTATACCTTGAGCGTATTAACTTATCAGTAGATGATGCAACGAACTACACCACAGGTCAGTTCTCCGTTCATCTAGATAGACGTGTACAATTAGAAACTGCTGGTCTTACTACAGTACCATACGTTGACGCAGCCACAATCTACATTGACCAAACAGGTAATGTAATAAACCTAGCAGATGTAGCAGGTAAGTTAGCGGATGATGAAGTAGTCTATGCTGGTATTCCGTATACGTTTAAATACCAGTTCTCTGAGCCTGTAGTAAAGCAGGGTAACCAACCAGTAACCACAGGTGTACTGAACCTTAGGAACTATGCAGTTGTGTATAACAACACAGGTTTTTTTGAGGTAGATGTAACACCTTCTAGACGTGCTACATACAATCGTAAGTTTACAGGACGTATTGTTAGTGGTGCAGCAAACATACTTAATAGAGCCGCCATTGATTCAGGTACATATGAGTTTGGTATTCTGGCTAAGTCAGACAAAGTTAGTATCGTACTAAAAAGTGATAGCCACCTGCCATGTGTATTCCAATCGGCAGAGTGGGAAGGCTTCTATGTTCTACGTTCTAGGAGAATGTAATGAAAGTCCATGTGAGACAGAGTACCCAAGATGATGTTGAATATCTTTGTGACAACTTACGCCCTGAGGATAGGGAAGAGGTACTTGCCTCACATGGTAGCACTAGAGAGGCCTTACAGGTAGGCTTTGATGAATCAGAAGAATGTTGGACTATCACTGTGAAAGACACAGGCGAGATAGCTGGTATATATGGACTAGCTAGGTATGACGATGACGTAGCAGTACCGTGGTTACTGACCACATCTGCTATCAAAAAGGTATGGCTACCATTCCTACGTGGCTCACGTAAATGGGTAGAAGAAGCTAATCAAAAATACCCCCTACTTACTAATGCAGTAGATGCAGACTATACTGTAGCTATCAACTGGCTACGTTTTGTTGGTTTCACATTTATCAAGAAACATGAGAAATGGGGCGTAGGTAATAAACCATTTCTAGAATTTGTGAGGATACGATAATGGACCCATTGACCATGCTGACTATAGGTCAGGGTGTTGCTGGCTACTTTCAGGCTGAGAACGAAGCAGAATGGACTGAAGCACGTTACCAACAAAACCGTGTTAATGCCGCTGCTGCAAGAGACCTAAAGATACAGGGTCTCAATACACGTATGATACAAGAATCTGAGATTGCCGCTGAGAAAAAGCTTGCTCTTAGTATTGAAGCTATGAAGAAAAGAGAGAGAGCAAAAGTTGCAGCAGGTGAAGCAGGTGTATCTGGTTCTTCAGTAGATAATCTTGTTAATGAATATGATAAACAAAAGCTAAGAGGCTTTAGTGCTATCAATGCTAATGTAGAAAACTTAGAAAAACAAATACAACTACAAAAACAAGGTTCTTCAGCAGAAGCTTTGAATAGAATAAATTCATTACCACGTGGTATGAAACCTAATTTATTATTTCACGCAGTTAGTACGGCAGCAAGTGCATATGCTGTAGAAAAATCATTAACAGTGGATAAAGTAGACCCCTATGCTGCTACATTCTTAGCTGCTGGGTCTGTTAGTTCTATCTTTGGTAGTGGTCAAGCTGTATATGCTGTACAAGATGCACCGTGGGGCATGGCTGATGACGAATAGGAGTTACTAATGGCTAAACGTAGATTACAAGTCGATGAACTTAGTGCGCCTGAACAACTCAGGGCTGTTGCTACTCCTGTAGAAACTTATGTAAGACCACCAGAGGCGCAAGTACCACCTAGTGGTTTATCACAATTTCTTACAGCTATCACACCTGCTGTAAAGGCAGAAGCGCAAGCTAGAAAAGAACAAGCCCTAAAATTACAGCGAGAGGCTGAAAGAGGTGTAGCATCTAAACGTGCTGCCGATGCAAAACTAGGTGTAGGTAAAGCATTACGTGCTGCTAGTCAAGATTTCCTAGATAACCAAGAAGAATATATGTCATTGTCAGAGGAAGAGATAGCCTCAAGACGTTCTGAAGTTATGCAACCTTTTATTGACATGGCTAACCAGTCAGGAGACCAACTGCTTATTGATGCCCTAAGTTCTGATATTGAGATGGGCAATCTTAATTTCTTCGCTAAAGTATATGACCCAACAAAGCGTCAGTATGACTTTAACATAGACATGCAGTCACTGACCGAAGAACTTATAGCTATTTCTGATAACGAAGCTATGATGGGAGACCCTGAGATTGGTACTACTCCTACAGAAAGAACACTATTCAAAGTAGACCAAATTGAAGATACTATTAATCAGTATCAGATGGCTTCTGGATATTCGTTTAATGAAATTAACGATTACGTGTTTGAAAATGTTATTGCGCCACGTGTACAATCTAATGGTAGAGATGCCTTGTATAGATGGGGTGAGCAGAAAAAGTTATACAATGTAGGACGGTATCAAAAAACTGTCAAGACTATAAATAACGAGTTACGTATTCGTGACGAAAGAATGTTAAAGCAGCAAGACCCTATTGTATTTCAACAACAGATACTTGGTGGAATTGATTCTTATATGACAGGCATTTCTGACGGTAAAGTAGTTAGTAATGCTATGCTTATGATAGGCCAAGAGATTACACTACCTAGTGGTGCTAAACAAAAAGTATCAGAAGACGATGTAGTATCTGCTTTTGAATCTTATGCTAAATCTGAAAACCTAAGTGGGGCTGCTACTGTTGATTTCTATAAGAGAAACGGTTTAGTGCCTAGAGCAGCAAAAGATTCCATTAATTCTGGCAAATTCATGCTTGTTAATGGTGAAATAAATGAAGCTAACGTAGCACAAGCTGAAAGAGCAATGCTGGCTATTGAGCAGATGGAAGCAGCAGGTCTGGACATCCCTTCGTCTTTGATGTCTGAAGAAGAAATGAAACGCTTCCGTATTGCAGAAGTATGGTCACGTGATAAAGGCATTGACTTAGGTACTGCTCTCCTAAAAGCACAAAACATTGATACAACTATTGTACCTGAGAATAAGAACAAGTTTAGAACGAAAATAATAAACGAAGTCGGTACAGTATTTATCACAGACCACGGTGAGACAAAGAATAAGACTAAGAACATAAATAATATTGTTGAAGATGCTATGTTGTTTATGCAGTCAGGTGTGGAGAGTGAAGAAGAAGCTATCAAACTAGCTGTAGAAGTATTTAATCAAGACCATATTGTGCATACTGCTTCTAATGATGTTGAACTTAGCTTTCAACAGCGTAATACGGATGTCAATGTATCACTTCCTGTACAGCAAACACTTAATGCCGCTGCAACTGAGATTGGTAATGATGTTCAGATTCAGAACATTATTGGTAAGCTATATCCCACAGTTGAAAACGCTGGCGTTGCTTTAACAAACGGTGTTAATCCAGAGATTGTCAATGTAAACATTATTGATGAGCAAGGAAACTGGATGGGTAGTCTAGGTACAATTAGTAAGAAACAATTACTAAATGACCCTAATGCTGTTAATAATTTGATAGCCAAAAATATCCAAGATGCTGTAGACATGGGCATAGACCCTACCACTGGCGCACCAAAGACAGATGAGGGTGAACCTAAGAGCATAGCTGATATTGATGACCCATTCCTCTCTCCTGATGATTTGATGATGGCTCAGAATGTGGGTACTGACTTACCAACTAAGGAAGAGTTCAAAGAAAACATGGGCGATATGCTAAGTGTTATCTCTGAACCTCTGAAAGATTTAGGTGAGGCTATTTCTCCTGCTCTGCAAAGTATTAAGGATAGTGTAAGCGAAGTCTTTGCACAAGAACAGTTAGATGTTCCTGACTTAGTGGAAGAAACCACAACTGAGATATTACCACAACTGTCACAGGCTGCTGGTGGTGTTGGTACATTCTTCAAAGAAGAGTATGATAATACTAAGCGTAAGTTAAGTAATGTCAAAGCTATTCAAGAAGCACAACGCATACTAGAAGATATACCAGAACTAATAGAAGAACTTGAACTAGACGTAAGGGGTCTTCTAGCTAGTGGTGGTAAATCTGTAAGAGGTATTACTCAGAAAGAACAGGCAGCAATAGCTAGGACAATCATTGCTACGCAAAATGCTGGTGAACGTCAGTATGATGTAGAAACTAGCCAAGACTTAACAGATGCGCTGGCTAAAGCTTCTACTACAAAGGGTGTTTCTGAGCAGGATATTCTTGAGAAAGTTATCAAGCCAATGGCTTTCCACGAATCAGATGGTACTATGAACCCTAACCTCAAACAATATGGGGATGGACCAGCACGTGGTGTTATGCAGTTTGAACCAGCTAGGTTTAAGACTTCTATACAACGTGCTAAGAACTATCATAAGATTGTTGGACAAGACCTGCCTGAATGGATTTCTAGTATTGATACATCAGGAGATAATAAATCTATACAGAAAACTATCACTGAACTATCTGCCAATCAACAGATGGCTCTTGCAGTGTATGACTTGCTACAACATCCTACTGCCGACATTTCAAAAGTTATTAATGGTGAACAGGACTTAACAGAGTTCTGGTTAGATAACTGGTGGGCTGGTGCTGACCGTGATAGATTTGATAGGTCTAAAGCATTTAGAGCAAGCATGAAAAAATATAGCAATCAGTAAGGAACAAAATAATGGCTGAAGATTCACAACAAGTCCTAAAAGATTTGGGATTTAAGACAGGGTATGAAGAGTTACCTTCTCTACAAACCGTCACTGAAGCTGAATTATTTCAAGCCAGAGAACAAGCAGCACCTGAGACTAAGGGTTTTCTCTCTAGTCTAGGTACTGCTGTTTCTGAAGAGTGGATTATACCTTCTGTGTATGAAAACATGGACAGGTTCAGGTCATATGATGGTCAGCCTGTCGATTTAACTCCTGAGATTACTGAGAGCCTAACTAAAGGTTTGCTTGATAAAGTAGCAGTAAAGGAAGTATTACAAGAGGCCGCTACTGTAGGTATGGATAGTGCGTTAGCAATAAAAGAAACACACTTACGTACTCAACAGCGTAGGGCTGAACTAGCTGCCGAAGGTTTTGCTGGTACATCAGCAACAGTATTTGCTGCTATGTTTGACCCTGTTGAGTGGGCTACCATTGGTGCTTCCGCTGCTGCTATATCAGCTTTAAGTGGTCCTGCTGCTCCTGTTACTGGTGGTGCAGTGTTGGCTGCTGGTGCGGCTAAGAGAGCCAAGAAAGCCTATTCTGTGGGAAGGGCTGCATTAGCAGGTGCTGGTGTTACAGCAGCAGAACTTGCAGCATTTGAAAGTATCCGTGCTGGGTTAAAATATGACATTGATGCCAACGATGTACTTATAGCTGCTGGCTTGGGTGCAGGTCTAGGTGGTGGTATAAACGCTGCCACTACTGCATTTGTCAAACGTGCTAACGTATCACGCCTAGCTAAGATTGTAGCAGAGGGTGGTGAACTTACCCCTGCACAGAAAGCTTTTTATGATGCTAACAATGTAGAAGCAACCACACAAAAGCTTATAGATGATACATTAAAGGACGAAAGTTTTATTCAGTCTATTGATGCCACATCTACAGCTAGGTCTATTGGAGACATATCAGCAGAAGAAGCTGCTGCCGTGCCTAAGATGGCAGGTGTTAGTATGTTTGGATTGCGAGAGTTAATCTCCACAGGTGCTAGGTCAGGTTTGTCTAAGTTAAATCTAGCTAGACTAGGTGGTGCTAAACTTGGTATGAACAGCGCAGGTTTTGTAGACGGAACCACTAAGACAGTAGATTCAGCATCTGAGATTGCAGAACGTATGCAAGGTCAATTCCGTATTCCTGCGGCATACACATTACATCCTAACCAAAGAGCATGGACTAAGCGTACTGGTGGCACAATAGAAGAGTTTAATAAACTAGCTTCTAGATATGCACGTGGTATTGTAAGTGATGTTGACCCTGAAATAAAAGCAGTAGCTGACTTGTTTAAACAACAGGAGCGTCAGCTTGCTGAACTTGCTATTAAAAATGATGTGGCTGGTTTTACACCGCTAATGCTGGATAGACACGCTAACTATCTACCACGTATTTTTAACGATGAAAAGATTGTAGCACTGCGTCAAAAGCTTGGAGCAAATGCAGACGAAGCTATAGCTGACTTAGTTGAGAAAGCTATCCGTAATGCACAGCCTGATATTGTAGCTGATGTGACAAAAAGCTTACAGCGTAAAGGTAGAAAACGGATAACACAAAAGTCTATTGATGATTACATTCGTAGAATAGCGCAAGGTTATACTAAGACTATAACTGACCCTAAAGTTGGTATGGCTAAAGGACCAGCAGGTGCTAACGAAATGAACATCGAAGATTTCATAGAAACCTTTGGTAGTCGTTTTGATGAAGATGAGGTATTAGATGTTATAGACATGCTTACTAAGTCAGGTAAGATGTTATCTAAAGACCACAAACGCGCACGTCCTAGAATTATCTTGGATGAAAAAACTTCTGTATATGCTACACGTGCTGATGGTGAGGTAGAAGAAATACATTTCTACGACTTGCTAGAGGAAGATATTGAGCAGTTGCATAACTCTTATATATTCCAAATGTCAGGTGCTGTTGGTCTTGCTCGTAATGGTATTAATACAAATCAAATAAACTCTTCTTGGAGTGCTTTTAAAAAGAACATTATACAAGAGGCTAAAGAAAAGGGGATAGACCCTAGCAAAGAAATAAGAGCCTTAGACTTTATGTATGATGGTATTACAGGAAGACTAGCACAAAGAGAAGAAGTATCCAATAATTTTAGAGAAGCAGCTATTGTAACTAGAGCATACAGCTTTTCAGTTAATATGGGTATGTCAGGAATGTCTGCCCTGATGGAGTTATCAAACGCTGTATTTGAATACTCCGTATCTACATTACTGAAGACCATGCCATCCTATCGTAAGTTGTACGCTAAAGCATCTCAAGGTAGACTTGAAGATGGCCTTATGAAAGAACTTGTAGAAGGCATGGGCATTGGTGGTGAGGTTGCTTTAGGTAGATATAACAAAGCTACTCGTTATGAAGGTGGCAATGTTGAAGGTTACATCGGTCCTGAACAAAGTGGATGGGGCAAAGGCGCACTAAAGGCTCAACAGTTTGTATCTTATTGGTCAGGTCTTAATGGTGTTACACAGACGCTTCGGCGCATGGCTATGCTACATTTTTCTACACAGTTTGCACGAGCAGCTAAGAAGGGTGGTAGTGTATTTAGTGATGTAAAACTAAGACAGTTAGGCTTAGATGATACTGATGTAAACGACATTAAAAACGCTATCAATGAGTTTGCTGATTTCAAAGGTTCTGTGTTAGATAGACTTAACTTAGAGAAATGGCCTGAACCTGTTAGAGAAAAGTTTCAAGCAGCAGGTTTTAAGGAAGCAAGACAAAGCGTACAGGAAATGAACATTGCATCAACCAATGGTTTCTTACGCTCTGAACTTGGTAAAACATTCTTTCAGTTCCTTAGTTTTCCTTTAGCTTCGCTTGAACAGCAGACAATGAGATTGGGTGTACGAGCAGCACATGGTGATATGGCAGTAGCAAAAATACTTATGTCTTCTGCTTTTATGGGTAGCCTTATGTATACAGCACGTGTACATATGAACGCTGCTGGACGTAGTGATGCTGACGAATACATACAAGAACGTATGAAACCTTCTAACTTTGCACAAGGTGCATTAAGTCAGATTGGTGCAGCCTCTTTGTTTGGTTACATCTATCAGGTATCTACTGGTGCTATGGATGGCAACACCTACGCAATGACACCACCTGCTGTATCTATTGCACAATCTATGTTACAAGTAACACAAGCCTATAATGATGGTGAAATTACAGAGGCAGAATATCGTAGAGCATTACGCCTACTTCCTGCACAATCTTTGTATGGTGCTAGGCAGTTAATTAACTACACAGCCAACGAGTTAGGCAACTAACCTAAAGTTACATCATTAGACAAAACACAAGGATAAGAGATGGCTCTTTCATATACTAACTATACAGGGGATGGTACAACAGATACGTTTGCCATCAACTTTACATATCAAAATACCAGTGAGATTAGCGTCACGGTAGATGGTGTGGCTGAGACAGGCCTGACCTTTCCTTCTGCTGCAAGTGTACAGCTAACCTCTGCACCAACAACTAATGCTATTGTACAGGTTCGCCGTACAACTGATTTGACAGCACGTGCAGTTGACTTTGCATCAGGCTCAGTTCTCACAGAAGAAGACTTAGACAATAGTGCTATCCAACTCTTTCATTCTGCACAAGAAGCAGTAGACAGGGTTGGGGACACTATTGGTCTGGACACAACTAACCGTTGGGATGCTGGTAACAATAGAATTATTAACGTAGGCTCTCCTACAGCAAGCACAGACGCTGCTACAAAAGCCTACGCAGATAGTATTGTTACAGCAGCAGAAGCAGCAGCTATCCTAGCCGCACAGGATGAGGTTGATACAGCTACAGGTAACATCATTCCAGATGCTACTAAGCTGGCTATCCATCCTATTGGCTCACAGTACACACTGTCAGATGGTACAACTACTGACTACTCAGCCAAGCATTACCAAGCTGCTACCGCTACCTCTGCAACTAATGCAAGCACAAGTGAGACTAATGCAGCAACATCTGAGACTAACGCACAGAACTGGGCTGTCAAGGTAGACGGTGAAGCAGTAACAGGTGAAGGTTACTCAGCGAAAGCTTGGTCTGTAGGTGGTACAGGTATCACAGATACTGCTGGTGCTGGACCTGCTAAAGATTGGGCAGTAGAAACCACAGGATTAGTGGATGGCACTGAGTTCTCATCTAAAGAATACGCTATTGGTACACAAGTAACAAACCTAGAAGGCTCCGCTAAACAGTGGGCTTTGGGTGGTGGTGCTGGTTTTGACCGTGACACAGCCGTAAAGGGTGCAGGTGCTAGTGCTGAATACTCAGCCAAGTATTGGGCTAACCAAGCGGCTAACTCTGCTAAAGACTTTGTAGATGTGTACTACGGTTCATTTACTTCAGATTCAAACGCAGAAGATTACCAGCTAAACACTAACGAAGGCACAGTGAATGTCGGTGACCTTTACTTCAACAGCACAGACAATGTGATGCGTGTACGCACGTTCTCAGGATGGCAGGATGTAGCTACAGATACTAGTAGTCTTGCCACTAACGGCTTCGCAATCGCAATGGCAATCGCCCTATAGAGGATAAACTATGGCACAAAATTTTAGACGATATATGCTACAGGGCGTAGGCACTTCGGCTGCTGATATACCTAATGGCACAGACTTTGACAGTTACGATACCATTGTAGGTATCCACATGACTAACACAACATCTAACGCAATTACAGTAGACTGCTACCTTTCTAACGGTGGTACTAACCACTATCTCATCAAAGGCGCACCAATCGCCGCTGGCGGTGCTTTGCAGCTTCTTGATGGTGGCGCAAAGGTAGTCGTAGCAAGTGGTGACAGACTGTGGGTAGAATCTGATACAGCATCATCATTGGATGTATGGGTATCTGCCGTTGACGCGATTAGCACATAAGGGAGATAGACATGGGTTACATTGGTAATCAGGCTGTACAAGGCTACAGCAGCATCCCTGCTAAACAAGACTTAACAGGTGCAACAGGTGGGACACTAACACTTACCCACGCTGTATCTAGCCCAGAGGCTATTGACCTATATATCAATAACGTCCGTCAGGAGCCTACCGAATCATACGGTGCAGCAGGTACTACAGTTACCCTTAATGGATACACTGTATCTGCCTCAGATGATATTTACGTTGTGTATAATGCACTAGCATTGCAGACATCTGTACCCCCTGATGGTTCTATTACATCAGCAAAGCTAGACCCTAACCTTGTTTTAGGTGGTGGTAGCTTTCTTGGAGATAGTGGTGGGGGAACTGCTGACATCTTTCGTGTACATGAGGATGAGTTGAACACAGACATTACTGTGGCAGCTAATACCAACGCTCTGTGTGCTGGCCCTTTAACTGTAGCAACAGGAGTTACTATTACTGTTAATGGTAACATGGTGATAGCATGAGCGAGTTAAGAGCAGACACAATCACAGGCAGTGATGGTTCAAGTGCAGTTACGCTGACTAAGCAGAGTGCGGCGAAGGCACATATCTTGTTTGACCAAAGAGGTTCCTTTTTGTCAGGTGGGGCGGCCACAGAAGGAAGTCAGTCATTCAACATATCATCAAGCGTCGATGTTGAACAGGGCAACTATTCAGTTACGTTTACTAATAATATGACAAATGAGGAGTACACGCCTGTAACTTCTGCACATTATAATGGTCTTGTGGCTAATAAAAACAACCCTAGATTTGCTGGACCTTACTCCATAACTTCATCGGGATATATAGTTTCTGCGGTATCTTCAAATTCTGCGGCACAAGATTCAGTGCATCAATCTGCAACTTTTGGAGACTTAGCATGAGTGAGATAAAAGTAGATACCCTCACTGGCAAGACCACCGCCAACGACATCACAGTGACGGTTGGTGCTACTGCCACGCAGTCTCTGGAACAGGGGTTGGCAAAGGCGTGGTGTGGTTATAATCAAACAGGCACTCCCTCAATAGATGACAGTTTAAATGTCGCTTCTCTTACAGATACGGCGACTGGTCGGACTTTCGTAAATTATTCGTCAAATATGAACAATGCAGGATATTCTGTAAGTTTAGCGGTTGCTAAATGGGATGCGACTGATGACGGAAACAGCACCTGTGCTATTGGTTCAACTAGCGTTGTAAGAACAACATCGGGTCATCCTTCGACACACTCTAGAGGAGACAATAACTTGCTTTTAGATACTGCTAATATTTGTTCTACAGTACACGGAGACTTAGCATAATGGCTGGTAAAATTGTAGCAGATACGCTGGAACACAGCACCGCTGGGTCAATCGCCACGAACTATGTTGTCGAGGGTAGTGCGAAGGCTTGGGCAAGATATAATGCAAGCACGGGAACGCCTAGTGTTAATGACAGCTTAAACGTAGCCAGTATGTCCGATGTGGCTACAGGAAAGCACTCATACTCATTCTCGTCCTCTTTTGAAAATGCAAACTATGCTTTTACTATAGGTGGCAGTAATGTGGGAACAGACAGCAGACTTTTGCTTAATAATGCAAATGCACCCGCAACGGGTTCCTTCCAGTTTGTGACTATTAACGGTTCAAGTGCCGCAACAGATGGAACGCATAACGCCACAGTATTTCACGGAGACCTTGCCTAATGCAGACACCTGATTTCAAAGGCACTCACCTGTTTGACCGTCTATGCTGGGCAAAAGAAAACCTAGATGGTGTGCAGTCAGACTATCGTGTGGTGTACGAGGACAGCATTGATGAGTGCGCCAAGATACTGGTGCCTGACCCTAACTGGATGGCTTGTGCATTGCAGGGCGGTATCCTGCCACCTGTGTGGGTGTACCATGAGTTAGCTAAAGATGAGGCACAGCCCGACTTCAAGAAGCATACACGTGGATACCTTCTGCATCAGACAGAGCCTGTAGGCGCAATGACAGAGGAAGAGGCAATCGAATATTTAATTATGAAAGACTGTCCTGAATCTGTATGGAAAACATACAACGAGGGTAACCGTCCTACGATGGTTATCTGCAAGAAACAACAACTACCTCAGACACGAGAATGGCGTAATGCTTGGAAGATTTCTGAGGAACTTAACATAGCCGCATAGGAGAATATAGTGGTTGATACATATATCGTAGATAAAGACGGTAATCAGGCAAATGCTGCTAATGTTACCATTCCAGCAAATCGTGACTTTCGTGGTGCTTGGGTACTCTCAGGTAACGTAATCGCAGAAGACTTAGATAAAGCTAAAGAAATCTTCAAGGACAAAGTACGTGAAGCACGTGCGCCTTTGCTTGAAGCTAAAGACGTAGAACTAATGAAGGCACTAGAAACAGGTGCAGACACAACAGCTATCGCTGCTGCTAAGAACGCACTGCGTGATGCACCAGCCGCTGCTGCTATTGCTTCAGCATCTACCATTACAGAACTTAAAGCTGCTTGGGATACTGCCACACTTGGTGACAATCCTTACGCATAAGGAAGGATTACACTAATGGCTTTATCAAAAATTATAGCAGAAGGCGTAGACCTTACAGACGACTTTGCGTTCACTGGCACTGTAACAGGTGCTGGTGAAATCACTGCGTCTAGCACTGCACCATCTGAGGGTGGGGCAGCTACGACTAATGTTGTGCAGGGGTTGGCAAAGGCGTGGGCAACAGCGGATGACAACACCACAATTATGGACTCTTTTAATATCGCAAGCATTACTGACCATAGCACAGGTGTTTCAACTTTAACTTTTACCAATGCAATGAATAACAATCTGT
>Ga0213865_10002035_pt1 | contig 12890 bp, 12 predicted proteins | sample PICome_6_FD_160100 | JGI IMG/M metagenome (GOLD analysis project Ga0213865, IMG submission 160100) | Coastal seawater microbial communities near Pivers Island, North Carolina, United States - PICO282 | ecosystem: Environmental > Aquatic > Marine > Coastal | place: USA: North Carolina...
GGAGTTTGTATAAACCCTCCTGTCCAACGGTATGGCCTACGGGGAAGGCGTCAAACTGTATAACAAACCCCTTTTGTTTGAGCAGCTCTGCCGAACGCTGTCCCCAGTCAAAAGGCACCACCTCGTCCAAGGAGCCATGTGCAGCATAAAGCGCAGGTGCATCTTCTGGCTGTGGCAGTTGGGTAATGTTTTCATTGAGATATCCACTTAGTGCAATCACACTGGCAAAGCGTTTGGGATTGGTCAACCCAAGCGCATAACTCAAAATGGCACCTTGGCTAAAGCCCAACAAATGCACTTGCGACTTGTCATAGGGCTGGATTTCCATAAGTTCGTCCAAAAAATGCAAGACCAATTCGCGTGAGCCAATGGCTTCTTCATCATCAGACCATTTTCCTTGTTCGGCATCAAAATGGATGCTATACCATGCATGACCCATCATCGGCAAGGCGTGAGGCGCACGAAGAGAAACGACTAACAAACTCGAATGGAGATAATCGGCAAAGGCGAATAAGTCGTTTTCATTGCTGCCATACCCATGTAGCAACAACAATAAAGGAGGATTTTCCTGTGTTTTGGTTTTGGGCTGCCGAACGATAAAGTCTAAAACAGCCAACTAGCTTGGGTTTTGAAAAACGCTGTTGTTGTTGATCACCCCAATGACAGTCCCTTTGAGTTCCTTACCCAAATAGGCACTGTTTTTTGAACGTGACAGTATGGACTCTTTCGAAACGATTGTTGTCCCATCAGCAGTAAAAAGGGTCAAATCGGCTTGCGCACCAATTTGAATCGATTGTTGGGATACGCCAAATCGCTCCTTTCCTCGATTGAGAAGCAGGGCAGCATCTTCTGCATCCATCATGGTACATAAACTCCCAAAAGCAGTTTCGAGTCCTAGACTTCCGTAAGCAGCGTGTTCGAGTTCTACTTTCTTATGTTCAATATCCATGGGCTGGTGGTCAGAAGTCACCATGTCAATCGTACCGTCTTTTAGTCCTTTCAAGAGTGCCTTTTGGTCTTTGCTTTCCCGCAATGGTGGCATGAGTTTGTATCTAGTATCAAAACCGTCTAGCTGCTCATCGGTCATCATCAAATTGTGAATCGCTACACTACAACTCACATCGAGCTTGTCTTTTTTGGCTTGTCGGATCAATCCAACACCTTCGGCAGTGGATATCGTTGGGATATGCAGTTTACCACAAGTATAACTCAAAATGGCCAAGTCTCTGCGAATGCGAATTTCTTCGGCGAGGTTTGGAATCCCTGTCAATCCAAGAGAAGTACTGACCTTTCCTTCGTGCATAACCCCATGTACGGCGAGTTGTGGATCGATGGGAAATGACTCAACAAGACCATCAAACCCGCGCGCATACTGCAAAGCAAGTAACAAAAGGTGTGGATCGTCAATCGGTTGTTTGTGATTGCTAAAGCAAATGGCACCTGCTTGCGACAAGTCGTGAAGCTCGGCGAGTTGCTGTGCATTGTCTTGTGCTGTGATATGCCCTTTGGGGTGAAGTGTCGTTGGGGTGTGTGCAGCACTCCGAAGCAAAAAGGAAATATCGGCTTTTGATGTGGGTAGGGGGTTGGTGTTGGTATTGTAGGCAATCTGTGTAAAGCCCGAAGCAGCAGCAACCGATAGGCCGTGGTCTAGGGTTTCTCGTTCCTCATAACCAGGCTCCCCAAATGATACACTGCTGTCAAACCAACCGAGAGAAACACAGAGGTTTTTATGCTCGATTACGCTTGCTTTAGGTGCATCTATGGACTTGTCAATTTTGTCAATGAGACCGTTGCGAATAAGAATGTCGAGGGTATTGCCGTGAAAGCTGCTGGTAGGATCGATAATTTTTGCGGACTTAAGAAGTATATTCATCCAAAAATTTCGATAAGAGTGTTATAAACTGATGCAAAGATAGAAAACCTAAACGAAAGCGAGCTAAAACTTCTCAAAAACCCCCAATCCAAAGAGGGCAAAATCGTATTTGACAGGGTCATTGGGGTCGAGGGTTCGCAATTGCTGATCGAGTTCCCGCAAGGCTTTTTGATCGTTTTGTTTGCGTTTGAGCAATCCCAACTTTCGTGCGATATTCCCAGTATGTACGTCTAGCGGACAGGACAATTTGGATGTCGGAATATCCGTCCATAAGCCAAAATCAACCCCGTTATTGTCTTGTCGTACCATCCAGCGCAAAAACATATGAATCCGTTTTGCCGCTGAGCCCTTGGCGGGGTTGGCGATGTGTTTGCCAGTGCGTTTGGGGTGGTCGTATTCAAAAAAAAGATTTCGAAAACGACAAATGGCCTCATCCATAAATTCCTCATCTGCCTTTGGAATAAAGGCCTTATGCAGACCGCCATGGTTTTGATATATGTTTTGTAGGGCTTGCAGACAATAGCGCAAATCGATGGTGTTAAAAGTGCGATGCACAAAATGATCGATGGCTTCCCAATCTGATTTTGAGGAATTGATAATGTAGTCATGGGGTTGCTCTCCCATGATACTCATCAATTTGGATGCACTTGTGATGATGCTCTTTCGATTGCCCCAAGCGATGATTGCGGAGAGGAAAGCGGCAATTTCAATATCTGCTTTGTTGTGAAAGCGTTTGGGAATTTGGATCGGGTCAGAAGTGATAAAATCGGGATGGTTGTACTGTTGGGCTTTCTCGTCGAGAAAAACGCGCAATTCATCGGTACTTAGCTCCATTTCCCATCGACGAGTTGGAGACTGCGATCGCCAAGCGCAGCGAGTTCTTTGTTGTGGGTCACCAGTACAATGGTTTGGTCAAAGTTGTCGCGGAGTGACAAAAACAACTTGTGTAACTGGTCAGCGGTTTTGCTATCTAGATTTCCACTGGGTTCGTCAGCCAACAAAAGTTTGGGCTTGTTGATTAAAGCTCTGGCCACAGCCACGCGCTGCTGCTCACCACCCGAAAGCATGGCGGGTTTGTGATCGGCACGTTGGGCGATACCCAAAAAATTAAGCAGTTCCATAGCGTCTTTTTGTGCTCTATGAAGGGGTGCTTTACCAATCATTGCTGGGATACAAACGTTTTCAATGGCACTGAATTCAGGTAGAAGCTGATGGGATTGAAACACAAAACCGAGATACTGATTTCGAAAATTTGCCAATTCCTTTCCTCGGAGTGCAAATACATCCTGACCGCCAATCTCAAGCTTGCTATCGGGCTGATGATCAGCAGTATCCAATGTTCCCAAGATGTTGAGTAATGTGGTTTTTCCTGCCCCAGAAGGCCCGGTTATCGCTACGATTTCCTTGGTTTTTACCTGTAGGTCAACCTCTTTCAGAACGGCTAGCGACCCATAGGTTTTGGATAGTTTTTTGGCTATTATCATCGGTTCAAAATTACAAATTTGTTCTGGCTTTCTCTTCTTTCCATTTGAAAAATCAACTTTTTTGTTTAAGTTTGTTACAAGATTGTTAAACAAAATGATAGAAAAAGCAACTTTAGCGAATGGATGTTTTTGGTGTACAGAGACCATCTATCGCCGTGTTCGTGGGGTGCTTTCGGTCACGCCTGGTTATACAGGGGGTGCCGTCAAAAATCCTTCTTACCGAGAGGTTTGCAATGGGTCAACAGGTCATGCCGAGTGTGTTCAAATCGAGTATGACAATACACAGATTGACTTTGCAAGTCTATTGGAAGTGTTTTTTGATACTCATGACCCTACTACACTCAACAAACAAGGAGCTGATGTAGGCACGCAGTATCGCTCTGCGATTTTCTATCACGATGAACAACAGTTGGCTACTGCACAAGACGTCATAGCATCAAAAGCAAGTGCCTTTGATGATCCGATTGTGACTGAGCTTACTCCTTTCAGTGTTTTTTATAAAGCGGAGGTGGAGCACCAAGATTATTACAATCTCAATCCATCACAACCCTATTGTCGTGCGGTCATATCACCTAAGGTGAAAAAATTAATAACATCACATACACAATTACTTAAAGTAGAATTATGACATTTGAATCTATCGACACATACGACATTAGTATTACCAACGCGATTAAATCGCATTACAAAGACATTATTCACAACATTGGAGAAAACCAAAATCGCGAGGGCTTACTCGATACCCCAAAACGTGCAGCCAAAGCGATGCAGTTTCTGACCCAGGGATATGATATGGATCCTGCCGAAATCCTTCGTGGAGCCATGTTTGCCGAGTCTTATAATGAAATGGTGTTGGTCAAAGACATTGAACTCTATAGTTTGTGTGAGCATCATATGTTACCCTTTTTCGGAAAAGCGCATGTCGCTTATATTCCTAATGGGCATATTGTCGGTTTGAGTAAAATTCCGCGTGTGGTCGATGTGTTTTCACGACGACTTCAGGTGCAAGAACGGTTGACCGAACAAATTCTCGATTGTATCAATACCACACTTGAGCCAAAAGGCGTTGCGGTTGTGATCGAGGCCTCTCATATGTGTATGATGATGCGTGGGGTGCAAAAACAAAATTCCTTAACCACAACTTCTGGATTTCGCGGTACGTTTGAGAAAATGGAAACGCGGAATGAGTTTTTGAAATTGATCGATTCCAAGTTGTCTTAAATCAAAAACTCAATAACTGAATTTGATTTGCAAGAGTACATTGCGACCTTGTTCGTCTGCATAATATCGCAATCGATTGAGGTAATTTCTATATGAAGTGTTCAATAGGTTTTCAATCGATAAGGAGATGTTGACCTTTGAGGATAAAAAGTTATGAGGCCCCCATTTTAAATTGGCGCCAACGAGGTGATAGGCTGCAGGTGGAGTGCTGATATCAACTGTTTTGGTGACATATTGCCTGTCTTCAACAATATCCAGTTCAAAGTTGCGATTTGGATATTGATTTTGACGAAACACATTTTTTGCGTTGACTTCAAAAGAAAACGACTCCCATCGACTTGGCGAAACAACAATCGAATGTTGTAGCGATAGGGGTGGAATACTGATCAGCGGCTTTTTTGTAGTTGTTTCTTTTGCCTCTATCCAAGAGGTGTTGTTTTTAATCAAAATGGCTTTGGTTGGGGTATATGTCAAGTCAATATCAATCCCTTTAAATGTGGCATCAGTGGCTCGATACTCCCACACTGGAAATGCACCACGAACAGTTAATTCTGCATTAACAGGTTCAATGATGATATAGTTCTTGCCGATGTGTAGATAAGGGCTTATATTGAGTTGAAAATCACCTCTTTTTTTGGCAATATCCAATACAAATTTGTGATTGGTTTCTTTGGTGAGAAAAGGGTTGCCATATTCGATGGTGGCTAGTGAGTGGTGTAAGCCATCACTGAACAATTCAGCAATATCTGGCGCACGTTGAGTCACGCTGTAGTTCAAACCAATTTGTTGCGAGGGAGAAACATCAAACAACACGCCACCTTGCAGCGATACTGTGTTGAAGAACATTCGACGACGAATCAAACGCTGATTGTAGAGTTCTTTTGTGACATATTTTCCTAAACCTTCCTCATAATTTTCATCATTCCAACGTGAAAGCTTATAGTATTTTTGCACTTCGTTGTTGTAATGCTCAAAGCGAATACCTAAGCCAATTGTTAATCGATCGGGTTTCATCAAAGCAGTCAAATAACTTCCCGTTTTGAATTTTATATAATCAGGAATCAATCGTTTTACGCCTGTGTTTGGGTTGGAGGTATTGTCTTGCACTTGGGCAAATACCCCAGTTGAAACACTTGTGTTTGTACCTGTCCACTCATGGTCAACTTGTGCGTTGTGGGTACTTAAATCAAGGTCAATCGATGCTATGTTTTTATACTCCCCTCGTCTGACGTCAAACTCCTTTCTGTTGTTTTTCTGCCAACTGTATTTGAATATCCATTTGTTATTGGCGGCAGTCGTTCGATTGTATTGAAGGTTTGCTGTCAAGTGATGATTGGATTGCTTTGGAGCATTTACATCGTGGCTGTATGCAGCAACAACCCTTGGCGTTTCAGAGCTGATGGCTTGATATAAATCCCTCACACTACCAATATGTGAACTGCGCAAAATGCCTACTTCATTGTTGAAAAAACTCATAAAGAGTTTCCACTCGTTTTGACGGTCGTTTTTCCCCAGTGTAAGCGACAGATTATTTTCATTCAGAGCAGTGTTTGACAAAACATAATCAGGCGTACGACTATCGCCATAATTTTTATAGGTTCCTTGGGCCTTGATATAGGTTCCATTGCCATAAGACCTGGTGAGTGAACTCAATAGGCTTAGTCCATTGTTGTTGCTCGTTGCGTTGAGAATTGTTTTTCCAAACAGATCGTCAATGGCTGATGGGGCTTTGGATTCCAATATCACAAGTCCTCCTGGATTGTCTCCAGTATATTGCAGTGTTGCAGCTCCTTTTACAACTCGAATATTGTCAAAGGCATTCGCATCGATATTGGGTGCGTGGTCTTGTCCCCACTGCTGGTTTTCCAAAACAGTCTGATTATATACAATCCCAATACGACTGCCAAACATGCCGTGAATGATGGGCTTTGCCAATCCGCTTCCTGTGGAAAGGGTGTTCACTCCACTAAATTGGGCAATGGCTTTTGCCAATCCATCCCCACTATATCGTTCTTTTTGGATTTCGCTTAGCGCAACCACCTTTGCGGTGGGGGAGACAGTGTTTGTCTTTTCTTCTTCTAAAACCACCTCATCGAGCATCTCGACTTGGTGATCCATATAAAATGTCTGGGTTGTAGAAGACACAAGATCAATGACCTCAATCCGTTTTTCACAATTTAGATGCGAAATGACAAGGGTGAGTTTTCCTGCACAGAGTTTGTTGAGTACAAAAGAGCCATCCTTTGAACTAACTGCATTTTGATTGGTTCCCCGAACTTGAATAACAGCAGCTTCTAGAGGAGCATTGTCATATATGCCTAAAATCTTCCCATCAAGAACGAGCTTGCAATCTTGAGAAAACAAAAAACAAGTAGCCAATAAGAAAAAACTATTGGCTACTGTCTTCAATGGTTTAAAATAAGTGTTAATGAGCATATTCAATAGCGATAAGCTACTAATCTGTCAACTTATATAATTTAATCTTCATGTCCGATATGCACCTCAAAATCAGCACTACCAGGACCGGTGGTTTCTATATCATCATCACCTCCAAAATCAGCACGAGTGTCTCCGACTTTTGAATCAGGTGTATGTATCAGATAAACCTTCACCTCACCAACCTCTTCAGCACCTGTTGTCCATGTGGTTCTTAAGTTGAGTGGAAAGCCGTCAGAATCTTTGGTATCACCACTAGCTGATTCAATTGTCAAATTGATTAGTTCAACCATTTCAAAAAAGATATGGTGTACGTCAGCTTCCTCAATAATTTCAGGTGTGACATCTTCTCCTTCTTCCTCATGATCTCCGTCGTGATCGTGGTCATGATCGTCTGAGTCTTCATCATGATCGCTAGTGTCATAAAATTTGGCCTCAACAGTATACTCGGTGTTTGGTTCAAGCTCAATATGACTTTCATGTGCATGCTCATCACCATCTTCATCAGCATGTCCTTCATCATCGTGCTCGAGTTCCCACTCTACTTCAAAAGTTGAGCTATCTGCAGTGTTCGTGAAATTTAGAACGACTTTGTTGATTACATGCGGGTGAACTGGGTCACCATCATCTTTTGAACATGAAACTACCAATAGGATTGAGGCAATAAATAGGGCTTGTAATTTAATTTGTTTAAACATGATTTAAATTTTAGATTTTATTAAAGAAAGGTTGGCTTTCCAACAATTGAAAGCAGTGGTAAACAGAATGGTTTACAATGTAGGCGGACCTCTTAAGAATCTAAAATGTAAATCGAAATTGTTGTAGAGAGCGTTGTATGAACTGTACGCAATCGGTGGGGAGGGGCTAAGCAATTTAACCTCATGATTTTGAACATGGAAGGAGTTGCTAAACACAAAGTCATCAAGGAAACAGTGGTCTTCCTTTTGATGAAAATGCACAACGGTTTCCTCACACTCCTCATGCTCATGATGAGATAGCTCATGCGCATAGACCGCCAATGTTGGCAGAAAAATACTAAGTGTAAAAATAAACCGTAAAAGCATCAAGCGATTATTTGTTTTTGTCCAGTTTATGTATGGGTACACCCATACGAGACAACATTTTCTTTTCAAAGTTCCAAAAAAATTGGAACTCTCCAAATAAAAAGCCACAAACCACCAAAATCACTTGGTAAATTGGGAAGATCAATAGGATGCGGATCGGCCAGTATAGCCATAAATTGGTATTTTCTGGAGTAAGCCCCAGCCAATGGGTAAGCGGTTCGGCAAGTAGAGCCGACACACTGCCAGTGATGCCAAAGACAATGAAAATGATCAACAAGTGGAAGTTGGAGCGAATCCCCCAACGTTGTTTTAAGTTTTTCATCAGGTTACCCTAAAATCGCATGGATTTGCTGTGCGAGTTCCGTGCCGATACGGTCTTGTGCTTCTTGCGTCGCTGCACCAATATGAGGGGTTAGCGATACGCTCGGGTGCATCAATACCTTCATGGCAGGTTTTGGCTCGTTAACAAAGGTGTCCAAGCCAGCAAAGCTCAACTGCCCATTTTCGAGAGCATCGAGGAGTGCCTCTTCATCAATTACACCACCTCGTGCCGCATTGACCAAACCAGCTCCTTTCTTCATCATCGCCAATTCTTTCTTTCCAATAACGGGTTTGTCCTGCGCAGGTACGTGTAAGCTGATAAAATCCGCTTCTTTCAATACAGACCCGAAACTGTTCATCTCAATCGCGACATCAACCGCAGCTCCGTTACCCAATACCACCTTAACTTCTGCCTTATCCATAAAAGGGTCATGCGCAACAACATGCATACCTACACCAAGTGCAATTTTAGCAGTTTCTTGCCCAATACGCCCAAATCCAATCACACCCATGGTCTTGCCACGCAATTCAGACCCACCAGCATAATTTTTCTTTAAGACTTTAAAATTGGTATCGCCTTCCAGTGGCATTTGCCGGTTGGCATCATACAGATAGCGGACACCACCATATAAATGTGCAAAGACCAATTCGGCTACCGAAGCAGATGAAGCTGCTGGGGTGTTGATGACATGCAAGCCCTTTTCACGGGCATAGTCCACGTCGATATTGTCCATACCCACACCACCACGTCCGATGATTTTTAAGCTGGAACAAGCATCAATCAGGTCTTTTCGAACCGTTGTGGCACTGCGTACCAATAAAACATCGATTTCATTGGAGTTGATGTGATTTTCCAATTGCTCTTGAGCGACATTGGTTGTGCTTACTTCATATCCATACGACTCGAGTGCCTTCACTCCAGTTGCGGATATCCCATCGTTTGCAAGTATTTTTGCCATTGTTTTAATTTATGCTGTTCGTTCCAATTCTTTCATTATATCCACAAGCGTCTGAACAGAGGCGAGTGGGAGTGCGTTGTACATAGAAGCACGATAACCCCCAACAGATCGGTGTCCATTGATGCCGTTAATGAGTGCATCTGCACACATGCTGTCAAAACGCTCTTTTAGTTCTGCTTTTTCCAAAGTAAAGGTTGCATTCATCGTACTGCGATCCTCAACCGCTGCAAAGCCCTTAAACAATGGATTCCGATCGATCTCACCATACATCAAGTCTGCTTTGGCGTTGTTTTTCTCTTCAATTGCTTTTATTCCACCAAGTTTTTGCAACCATTCCAAGGTCAACATCGAGGTGTAAACTGCAAATACAGGCGGAGTGTTGAACATACTGTCTTTTGATCCGTGGAGCGCATAGTCCAACATCGAGGGTATCTTGTGGGTTACTTTGCCAAGCACCTCTTCTTTGACAATAACAAGCGTGGTTCCTGCTGGCCCCATATTTTTTTGCGCTCCTGCATATAAAATTCCAAACTTTGAGAAATCGAGCTGTCTGGAAAAAATATCCGAACTCGAATCACTTGCCAATACAGCATCGGTTTCAGGTAGCTCTTTAATCTGAGTGCCAAAAATGGTATTGTTGGTCGTGATGTGAAGGTAGTCCGCATCTGCTGGTACGCTGTATTCTTTCGGGATATAATTAAAATTGGCATCTGCCGACGAGGCGACCTCAACAACCTCACCCAATAATTTTGCCTCCTTGATTGCCTTTGTGGACCAAGTTCCCGTATTGAGATAGGCACCCTTGTTTTCCAATAAATTGTAGGCAGTAGCCAAAAATTGGGTACTGGCGCCGCCTTGTAGAAAAAGGGCTTTGTACCCTTTATCTGTCAATCCCAACAGTTCTAGCGCGAGTGCACAGGCCTTATCCATAATCTCGATAAAGGCAGCACTGCGGTGTGAAATTTCGATGAGTGATAATCCGGATCCGTCTAATTCTTGAACGGCTTGGGCAGCTTGTTGCATAACCTCATCTGGAAGTATGCAAGGACCTGCACTGAAATTGTGTTTTTTCATAGCTGAAAATTCTGTGCAAAGAAACAAAATCAGTTTCGCTTCTTTTTACTTTAGCGTTAATTTTTTCTTCAATTTTTTAACAACAAATCCATGGTGTCGATATTGTCGGCATAATCATGGAGTTGAGGATATTGTGCTTCCCCAAATAAAACATGGCTGTTTTCATCACTAGACGATACCACACACTGAATGTCTTCTCGATTGGCAGCGATCGTTTGATCAACCTCTAAACGATCATCATAATAACAATAATACAAACATGCGATTGGAGACGAAATACGATTATCTTCTTTGAGAATTAGAAATCCATTGTCGAGTAAGGGTTCTTGATTCATCAGGAAAATGGCTTTGTTGTAATCATAATTATTCGCATAGCCATTGTGATGGATGATGTCTTTGTGTTTGTACAATGCACCAAACAAGATATCGAAATCATAATCTTTTGGCACCCATATTTTGGAAACACTACGACAACCCAATCCAAAATACAAACAGATGTCATCAGCCAGTCCAGCGAGTTGCTCATCGCTTTCATTGCCTGTGAGTACAGCTACACTGTTTCTGTTTTTTCGAATGATGTGTGGAATATCTTTAAAATAATAGGAGAAATAACGACTACTATTGTTACTTCCTGTCGCAATAACCTTGTCAACAGATCCGAGTTGGTCATTGACAAATTGCACTCGATCATTGATCTCGGGAAATTTTGATTCAAGTATATTGATAAACGCAGGAATCAACGCCTTGTCTTTGGAAGACAGCTTGATCACCGCTCGATGTCCGCTGAGCAATACACAAACTACGTCGTGAAAGCCAACCAAGGGCAAATTGCCAGCCAAGACAAGTCCAACGGTTTGGTTGCTCCATTTGGCAGTAGGGTAGGCCGATAACCAGTTGCTTATGGTCTTGTGATTCAAAATATCACCCCAGTTGCGAAAAGCAGAATGAATATTTGAAGTGGTAAACCAAGCATTCTGATTATGAGCTGCTTCTACCGCTTCACTCAAAGCGCGAGTTGCTTTGGAATTTACATGATTTCGGAGTTGATCACCCAAGTGATCAAAAGCTTCGATCAATGAATGAATTTTGTCTTTAGACTTGTCGGAGTTCTTCATAGCACGTACTTTTGCAAATCTAAACAATTTAGAATGGCAATTATCATTACAGACGAATGCATCAACTGCGGGGCTTGCGAACCAGAATGCCCAAACACAGCCATATATGAAGGGGCCTTTGATTGGACCTATGCCGATGGAACAAGTTTAGTAGGAGACGTGGTATTACCCAATGGAAAAGCGGTGAATGCAAATGAGGCGCAAGAACCGGTTTCGGATGAGGTGTATTTTATCGTTCCTGATAAATGCACGGAGTGCAAGGGTTTTCACGATGAACCCCAATGTGCAGCCGTTTGTCCAGTTGATTGCTGTGTTCCCGATGATAACCATGTCGAGTCAGAAGAAACCTTGCTGGGTAAGCAACGCTTTATGCACCCTGAAGGATAATCTATGAAAGCAGGAATCGTTGGTCTTCCCAATGTGGGAAAATCCACTTTATTTAATTGCCTATCAAACGCCAAAGCACAAAGTGCCAATTTTCCGTTTTGTACCATTGAGCCAAATATCGGAGTTGTCAATGTTCCTGATCCGCGTTTGGAACGCTTAGAATCTCTGGTTCAACCAGAAAAAGTTGTTCCTGCCACTGTCGAAATTGTCGATATCGCTGGACTTGTTCGTGGAGCGAGTAAAGGGGAGGGGCTCGGCAATCAGTTTTTGAGTAATATTCGTGAAACCGATGCGATTTTGCATGTCTTACGCTGTTTTGACAATGACAATATTGTGCATGTAGATGGGTCTGTAGACCCGATTCGAGATAAAGAAACGATTGACTTGGAACTCCAACTCAAAGATTTAGAGACCGTTGAAAAACGCTTGGAGAAAGTAAGTCGTGCAGCTCGAACTGGAAACAAAGAAGCCATCAAAGAGAAAGAAGTTCTCGATAAACTGCAACAAGGACTTGCAGCAGCGACTTCAGTTCGTGCCTTGTCGATATCTGATGATGATCGTTTGGCATACGTTAAGACCATGCAACTCCTGACCGACAAACCAGTACTTTATGTGTGTAATGTCGATGAATCCTCTGCGGTTAATGGAAATGCCTATGTGGATCAAGTTCGACAAATTGCAGAAGCCGAACAGGCCGATGTTCTTGTACTCGCCGTTTCGACAGAAGCCGATATCAATGAACTCGACACTTATGAAGAACGCCAGTTGTTTTTAGATGATATGGGCTTGACTGAACCCGGTGCAGCAAAACTCATTCGTGCGGCCTATGCGATGCTGAATTTGCATACTTATTTTACTGCAGGTCAAAAAGAAGTCAGAGCGTGGACGGTACTTCAAGGGTCAACTGCTCCCCAAGCGGCTGGGGTTATTCACACCGATTTTGAAAAGGGTTTTAT
>Ga0213865_10002038_pt1 | contig 12866 bp, 26 predicted proteins | sample PICome_6_FD_160100 | JGI IMG/M metagenome (GOLD analysis project Ga0213865, IMG submission 160100) | Coastal seawater microbial communities near Pivers Island, North Carolina, United States - PICO282 | ecosystem: Environmental > Aquatic > Marine > Coastal | place: USA: North Carolina...
GCAGTCCAGAGCCTTAGCCATGTACCGCACACGTCCCAGAAGATTGTCAGCAGAAGTAGAACCCCAGTGGTCAAACAGGTAGTACCGCCCTGTACCCATGGTTGATTCCCAGAAGGGTCTCAGGTCTTCAACCGAAGTGTCTTCCTCTAGGTGCAGAGGTCTGTTCGCGGCCACTGACATGATGCCCAGTGTCGTCCTTGACAAGTCCTCTTCCAGCGCGAGCACACCAATGTTACCTTCGCACCGCTTGAGTAAGTCGTACTCGATCTCACGTATGAATTGAGACTTACCCATGCCGCTGCCGCTGGTGATGGTCACGAGTTCGTATGGACGATGGCCTCTAGTGATGTGATTCAAGCCTTCCCATGGGTAAGGGACTGACTTGACGTTTCTCTTTTCAACTAGGTTTTCCCACGTGTCCGTACCAGCGACGATACCGTCGGGTCTGTAGACCTTGGCGTTCCACCATGCCTGAGTGAAGTCCTTGACCCTGTTAGCCATGAGCATGTCGCCAGCGTCCTTGAGTGGTAGCTTGACGATCTTGAGCTTGTTAGGGCTAAATAGGTCCTTGACTTGATCTACTGCTGCTTCTCCTGCTTTGTCATTGTCAAAACACAGGACGACATTCTCGTAGGACTCTAGCCACTCCAGTTGTTCCTTGACTTCCTTTGCTGCATTGGAAGCACCGGACCGAAGTGAAACCACGTCCCACTGTCTGCCTGACATTTCGTACACTGCTAGTGCGTCTAGTTCACCTTCAGTGATGGTGATGTACTTGTTTGTTTTACATTGGTGTTGACCAAAGAACCCAACTCCGGTTACGTCACCGCTAGTGTGGAAGTTCTTGGTCTTCACCTCACGTACTTTAGCTGAGGCCACTTCACCTGTGTCTAGGTTGTAGTACGGGTAGTAGTGCCTCACGATGTCGCCTGTGGTTGAGTACTCCACAGTCACACCGAACCTACCACAAGTGTCCTGCGATAGTCGTCTCTGTGGTATCGCTGCTATTACTCCGAACATGTTCAGAGGTTTAGCAGTTGATATTTTTGTTACTGCTTGTGTAGTCATACCTGTTAGGCCGTTGTAGTGGTAGTTACAACCAGCGCTGAAACAATGTGCGCCTTGGTCGTCGTAGATGGCAAGGGAGTCCGAAGAATTACACTTCGGACAACCCTCATGTCTAATGAATTTAGCCATCTCTAGAAGTCCGAAGAGTCACCTTCGGTCATCTCTGCTTCCTCCAAGACCTTCACAGCTTCAAGGTAGGTTGCGACACCGTGTACAGGATGAGGCTGCCCCAGTTTGAACTTCAGGCGCACCTTAGAGTTATAAGGTACTTCCCCGTTGTACGGGTTACCCTCAGCGTCAAACCGCTTGATAGCGTACTTAGACTTGAATTTACGCTGCTTGTTGCCTTGGTAGTCCTTTATCTTCACACCTTGTGCTGCCAGTGTTGAAGCGTCGTCTTCGGACATAGTAATGGTCATTGAAAATGCTCCAGTGTCCTGACCGTTGAACACGTCGTGCTGAGTCAGGTTGCTAAAGTTTACAATGCCTTCGATAGTAGTAGCTGCTGCTGCCATAGGGAATAATCTCCGTTGTTTGCTTTTGTTTTGACCAATGATTCTCACTGGCCATGCTAATAGTATACCACAGTTTTGGATGCCGTGTCACCTCCTTACTAAACTTTATTTTACTACTGTAGTAACTACAGGAGTACTTCTGTAGTAACTACAGTAGTAACTACTACTGTTTACTTCTTTAGTTAATTACTTAAGTAGTAACCTAAGTACTACTTTAGTAGAGGGTATCATAATCTACCGTCGGTGTCAAGAGGGTTGCCCCAATTTCTTCAAAAAAATTATCGTCCTCTAGTTCACAGGCGTACACACTGTGTAAACAGATACCACACAAGTCGTAGAAGTCACCTCTGGCGTCCTTACGTGTCAACTCTGAGTCTTCCAAAATTTTATTACAGGCTTTGCATCTCATGATCTAGATCTCCTCAAATTCTTTATGTATTTTATCAGTGTCCACTATCAAACTGTAGAAAAGTATGTAGGTCAGTATGGGTAACCATAGTGGTACTGTAAGTAAAACTGCCGCTGCTTTCTTAATTTTGTTCATGATTCTTCCTTGTTGTATTCTTGTGTTACTTCGTCTGAGTAGACGTAGTAGAACCTGTCTCTGTGCAACTGTAGCAACTGAGTAGGAATCATACGTCTGTACTTGTCCCGTAGTAAGTCCTTCAGTACAAACTGGACGTCACCGAAGTGTAGATTGTGTATCTCGTCTAGTGCCAGATTGTCAGCCATGTGTTCTACTGCTTCCTTGCTAACGTACCCTTCGTCCTGAATTGTTAGGTCTAGGTTTTCTACTGCCATCTTGTGTTTACTCCCTTTCCATTAAACATGCCCAAGAATAGCTTACTTCCTCACTCACTGCAAGCACTTGGTCTATCTTTTGTGCAATCACTTGACATTCGTACTGTGCGTCACTGGACGTCCTCTGCTTCACCACACGGGCAAAGGCTGCCAGTGAGCCAGTCCAGTACCACTCAGTCATCATGGACTGCGGCAGGACCATACGGGCTTGCTCTGGTGCTACACCACAAGCAATCATGTTGTGATAGATTGCTTTAGCTTTCTCTATCAAGTCCCAGTATTTTATGTCAAATCTTTCTTCGTCTCTGCCTTCAAATGTTTCATCAAGTGAACCTTGTTTCTTATCTGGCGCACGTTTACGCCATGCTTCCGGTGCATGAAACTCCGGCACAACGTCTACGTACCTACGGCTAATTTCGTTCCACACTAAGCCCACCTGATGCTTCACAAGCTGCCTAGCGACAAACACTGGTGCTTTGATCCTAAATTGAACCTGTACGTGTCCGAAGGGTGTCCAGTGGTTGTGCTTTGCTAGATACTTAATTAGCTTTTTGTCTCTACTACCGAACTCCTCTGACTCACCAGCGAATGACACTCTGGCAGCATTGACTACCGTTAGGTCTGACCCCATGATGTCTAATAATTCTACATTCATACTACATAACTCCTATTGGCTGACTGGTGATGCCTAGATTAACGTAAAGCAAGACCAGCATAAAGCCCCAGAGTACACAGGCAGTCCAGAATACCTTGTCAAACTCGTCTTCCGTGACGTTACCTTCGGCAATGTCTGTGAATATGTCACATAATGCTCTGTAGAGTCTCTTGAATATGTTCATACGTTTACAAACTCCTGTCTGATAGTTAGTTCAACACAAACCTCACCGTCAGGGTGACACCTGTACAGCTCGATAAGCTTGTCCCTAAGCTGTAGCATTTCTGTAAGCTGTATGGACTCGATTTCTTCGGACTCGTAGTCTCTGTAAGCAGTAACACAGGCCAGTACAAACTTTTTATGTTTCTTGACTACGTTGTCCACTACTTTATGTGACCACCAGTAGGCCTCTAGTACATAGTCTGCCTCAGTGTCAATTTTTATAGCCATGCTGGTGCACTCCTTTTTGTCCATCTCATGTCGATCTCACTCCTTCTTGCTTTGTAATAATTACGGTAAGCCTGCACTGTGTCCTCTGTCTTGCACTCGTCATAGATGCACTGAGGCGGTGCTGTGAATGGTAAGTCAGGCAGTGCTGCTGGTACTGCTTTTAGGTACTGTAGCTTCTCACGTTGTGTCTTGTGGATCTTACCGTATCTGTAACGGTACTCCGCAAGTAATGCCTCTAGATGCTCTAAGCCCCATTTGTAGGCAATCTGAGACGATCTGAGCCACTTTGTGCTAGGGTGGTTAGCGTGGGTAGGCTTGTACACAAAAGGCGCTTGTGGCGTCTCTGTGAGCCTGTGAGCAGTACTCAGCATTTGTGCAGTCTCTAGGATCATCTTAACTACATGCTTGTCGCACTGGTGTTGCGCTGCAAACTGTGGATTGTCGCTAGTATAGAAAAGGTTCATACGGTTCCCTCTGTTTTAATAATGATTTCAGGGCCATTGCTATTCGTTATCTTGTCCCCTGCTTTGACATAGTAACCGCCATGGGCTGCCTGTTCAATAGCTGAGTAGGCATTAGTTGCTTTAAACGTGCCCCTGTTAGTCCAGCTTAGGCCACCTTTAGGCAACCATTCTGCTTTAGGGACACTTTCCCAAATGGTGTACCGTTTTGTCTTGTCAGTGTACAAAAAACCTAGGCTCATTTTTTAGTATCTCCTCTAGTTGTTCGTGATGGTCTAGCAGTAGACCGTAGCCGTCAATGATAACCATAGCATGACGGTCTAAGTCAAGCAAGATGCCCTCTAGAAATGCCACAGCTTCTCTGTGCTGTGCCAGTGTAAACTCCCTACCCTCTACTTCGATCATGCAAAAAGTCCTCCTCTGCTATCATTCGTTCCCTCTGTGCAGTGTTTAGTACGTCCAGAGCACACAACAGGACGTCGTTGTCATCTTCCGACAAGCTAGGCTCTGTCTCTTTAAACTCTAGTAGTAGCATAAATAGGTCCAGTACTTCGACCCTTGTTAGCCGTGGTTTTTTCATTGTTTAGACTCCCGTTAGTAACACTATTAGACCAGACATTAAAAATATGGCCGCAAAGCACACTACGGCCTCGCCTATTTTTTCGTAGATATTGTCATCATCGTTCATCTTTTGTCTCCCTCTTAGTATGAGCCAAGCAGCTCTATGGTGTACCATTCAGCGTCGGCAGTGTAACCTACGCCTTCCTTCATTAGGTCCACCAGAAGCCTTGTGAATGTCTCAAGGTCTGGACACTCTATCCTGTACAATGTGCCGTTGTTTGTCATACTGTCGCCTCCTTATCAATAAGTCTATTTGTTTCTTCAATCAGGCTTTGGAGGTACTGGACCTCGCACAGATATTCGTCCTCTATGTCTGGAATATAAACAACACGCCAAGCGTTTGTTGCTTGTTGTACGTATTTTCCTTTAGCGAGTTTAGCCCACTGGTTTCTCAGGTTGTTTAGTTCGCTCATGTTATACTTCCTCCACTAGTTTATAGACTATTTCTACGTCACGGACATCGCCTAAAAGGTTTTCAAAGTCAGCTCTACCGAAATACTGCTCACCAATTTCGCCAATGTGCCATAAACCTTCACCGTATTGACCGTTTAACCATTCGCAGAGATTATCTACAAAAGCTTCGTCATCGTCCATTATTCCGGTGTAGTCACCATTGACCAGCGCTGGCAATGCAAACGATGGTACTTTGTAGGTGTCGGCTTCAAATACTATATTCATGCTACGCTATCTCCTTATTGTCTAACATCACGACACCTTTTCGAGTGCATACGTCAGCACCTAATGCACGCAGGCGGCTCATTGTGGTACGTGTAGGCCAGTCTTTTAGTGTTTCCGTGTCTACCTGTACCTCATCACCAAAGCGCCACACTCGCGCAATGTGGTGTCCGTGTAGAAATACCTCAGACATACCGTTATTGTGGGACGTTACCATTGTGTTGCCGTTGCTCCAGTTGTCACCGTTGACAATGGCTCTATTCATCTCTAGTTCAATTTTTCTCATCTTGTGTTACTCCTGTTCCAGTTCATTTAAGGTATCTAAGGCTAACTCTAGCGCCTCCTGTTCTGTCTCTATACCGTAGCATGTAAAACAATGATAATCTACCCATTGACCACCAATAGGCACCTGAAGGTTAAAAGTTGCGCTATTGTTCCATTCAATGCGTATATGTTCACCGTTGTGTTCTAGTTCCCAATGCGTCATCTTGTGTCGTTCCTTATGTAGTTAATCGATGTAGTAACTCTAGCAGACTGAGCGACCATTGCAAGCACCTAACATAACTATTTGCTACAGTGATGAACCATTATATAAATTTGTGATGGTCTTGTGTTGTGCCTTGTGTTATGCTAGTCGCTCTGAGGGCCCTACACTAGTTCACACACTTGTGCAACCTGTTTTTCTCTTAAGCAACAACCATGCCAACAACTAAAGTGGCACACTAGTTGCAACACCTGCAAAACCCGTGCCAACTTTAGACATGGCACACTAGTTGCACCCATGCAAAACCCATGCCAACTCTGGACCTGGCACAGATGTTGCAACACAAGCAAAACCCGTGCCAACTCTGCGCCCTAGCAAGACCCATGCCAACTTTTGGTTATGCAAAAGTCGTGCCAATGTTAGACCGGGGGAGGGGGTTGACCCATGATTATAATTGTAGTAGCTACTCAGGCACAAAATAGGTGAAAATTAGGAATATTACACCATGTTTTAACAACTGTAAGTCATTGATTCAACACGTGGTTGTTACTCGTGCCGCCCAAAGGCAAAAATAGCTTGACTTATGTGAAGACTTGTGTTATACTATAGTTGTAATTAGGGACAATTTGTGTTATGACCACTGAATTAAAAAAAAGAGGTCGTGGCAGACCCCGGAAGTCAGAAGTAGCCGCTGTAAAACCCGGTAACAAGGGTAAAGTAGGCAGACCAAAGGGTGACGCTGCTATAATCAACGAGTACAAAGCTCGTATGTTGGCTTCACCTAAGTCAAAAAAGGTCCTTGAGACTATTTTTGATGCTGCACTGGACAACGACCATAAGAATCAGGCTTCTGCTTGGAAGCTAATTATGGACCGTATGCTACCAGTAGGTGCATTTGAGAAGGAAGTAGTGAAGGACGGTAGTAGAAACGCCATACAGATCAACATAACAGGTGTTGGTTCTGTAGACGTAAGCGACCCTAGTGACGTGATTGAAGGAGAAGTAGTAGATGAATCTTGAGTTCTTTACACTGGAAGAGTTCAACTGCAGAGTCACTGGTGAAAACAAGATGGAACCTGAGTTCCTACAGAAACTTGATCGTTTACGTGGTGAGTGTGGGTTCCCGTTTGTCATAACGAGTGGTTATAGACACCCCATTGAACATCCTATTGAAGCTGCCAAGGAAGTTCCGGGGACCCATGCTCAGGGCATTGCTGCAGACATCCAAGTCAGCTTTGGCGGCCATCGCTTCATCATTGTACAAAAGGCACTTGAGCTTGGCTTCAAGGGCGTAGGCATAGCAAAAACATTTGTGCACGTGGACACACGAGGAACAACTCCTGTGATGTGGTTGTACTAATGCTTTACACCAAGAATAAAAATCTGACTGACACCAGTACACAAACCATTGTTACTGTCCCTGATGGTCACGTAGCTCACTGGAACTTAGTCTTTGTTGCTAACTTACACAACTCTACTAACTCCATTACTTTATTTGTGGACAAACCTAGTCCAACTCCTGATGTCTATATCTACAATGGCACTAACATAAGTTCCAAAGAAAACTTAATGATCGACGGTCAAGCAGTGTTTGTACTACAGCCCGGTGACATCATCAAAGCGTCCACAAGTGGTGCAGGTAATGTCGAAGTAGTAGTAACTTTTGACCTGCTTCCAGCACCAACAGTGTTTAACAACTTTAATGGATCTTGACATCCAGTTACTGCCTTGGCAGCAGGAAGTGTGGGCTGACGACACTAGATTTAAGATAGTAGCAGCAGGTAGACGTACAGGTAAATCAAGGCTTGCTGCTTGGCTGCTAATTGTGAACGCTTTGCAGGCCGAAAGAGGCCATGTGTTCTACGTAGCGCCAACACAGGGTCAGGCCAGAGACATCATGTGGCAGACTCTGCTAGAGCTGGGTCACCCTGTAATCTCAGGTAGTCATATTAACAACCTGCAGATTAAGTTAATCAACGGGGCCACCATTAGCCTCAAAGGTGCCGACAGACCAGAGACTATGCGTGGTGTGTCACTGAAGTTCCTAGTGTTGGACGAGTACGCAGACATGAAGCCTGACGTATTTGAGCAGATCCTAAGACCTGCACTGGCTGACCAAAAAGGTTGTGCTATGTTCATAGGTACGCCTATGGGTCGCAACCACTTCTACGAACTGTACAAGTACGCTGAACTAGGAGACGACAAGACTTACAAAGCATGGCACTTTACTTCCTATGACAACCCAATACTTGACCCCGAAGAAATTAACACTGCTAAAAAGTCTATGTCTAGCTATGCGTTTCGTCAGGAGTTTATGGCGTCGTTTGAAGCTCGTGGGTCAGAAATGTTTAAAGAGGACTGGGTAAAGTTTGACGACGAGGGTTCTGGCGAAGGAGACTACTACATAGCTGTTGACTTGGCAGGTTTTGAAGAAGTCAACAAGAAACGAACTAAGAACACTAAGCTTGACGAGACAGCTATAGCAGTAGTAAAAGTTAATCCTAATGGCTGGTACGTGGAAAACATTATATACGGTCGTTGGAGTTTAGACGAAACTGCAGCTAAAATATTTCAGGCTGTCAGGGACTACAAACCAGTAAGTGTGGGTATCGAAAGAGGCATAGCAAAGCAAGCAGTAATGTCTCCTCTAACGGACCTACAGAAGCGTTACGGGACGTTCTTTAGAGTTGAAGAGCTAACCCACGGTAACAAGAAAAAGACTGACAGGGTAATGTGGGCGTTACAGGGCAGGTTTGAGAATGGCTTTGTGACACTCAATAGAGGCGAGTGGAACTCTAGGTTCTTAGACCAACTGTTTCAATTCCCTGATCCACTAACTCACGACGACTTGGTTGATGCTTTAGCTTACGTAGATCAACTAGCAAACGTAGCGTATAACTATGACTACGAAATCGACGAACATGAAATTTTAGACGTAGTAGCAGGATACTAATATGAGTGAAATATTTGAGCAGGACCCTTTGTTGATAGAGGAATCTATTGAAGACTGGGTAATCACCAAGTGTGAAGACTGGCGTGACCATTACGAGTCAAACTATGAGGCACGTTTTGACGAGTACTACAGACTCTGGCGTGGTATCTGGGACCCTGCAGACTCCGACAGAGCTTCAGAAAGATCCAGAATTATATCACCTGCGTTGCAGCAAGCAGTAGAGTCTAATGTTGCTGAGATGGAAGAAGCCACCTTTGGACGTGGCAAGTGGTTTGACGTAAGTGACAACATGGGTGATTCCCAAAAGCAGGACGTGTTGTTCCTACGTAATAAACTCACGGAAGACTTTGAGGACTGCAAGGTTCGTAAAGCAGTAGCAGAGTGTCTCATCAATGCAGCCGTGTTTGGCGTAGGTATTGGTGAGGTTGTTATTGAGGAAATGAAAGAGATGGTCCCGGCTACACAGCCCATCATGGGTGGTGACTTACAGGCAGTCGGTGTTAACATCATGGAGCGAGTCAAAGTTAAACTCAAGCCCGTGATGCCTCAGAACTTCCTAATTGACCCTGTAGCCACCAGCATTGAAGAAGCCATGGGTGTAGCCATTGACGAGTTCGTGAGCTTACATCAGGTAGAGCTGCTGCAGGAACAGGGCGTGTACAGGGACGTGTACGTAGGTACGGCTGCTCCGGACTCTGACTTAGAGCCTGACCAAGACATTACAGTCTTTAGTGACGACAAAGTTCGTCTGACGAAGTACTACGGCTTAGTGCCACGAGAACTACTAGAGAACGCTACAAAAGAAGAAGACGAAGAAGAAACAGAAGTAGTAGAACTTGCGGAAAGCAAGCCTAACTCTAAGTACGTAGAAGCAGTAGTTGTGATTGCCAATGGTGGAGTCCTGTTAAAAGCAGAGGCTAACCCTTACATGATGCAGGACAGACCTGTAGTTGCTTTCCCGTGGGACGTAGTACCCGGAAGGTTCTGGGGTCGTGGCGTGTGTGAAAAAGGTTACAACTCACAGAAAGCTCTTGACACTGAGTTACGAGCTAGGATTGACGCCCTGAGCCTCACGATTCACCCAATGCTGGCTATTGACGCCACGAGGCTACCACGTGGTGCTAAACCAGAAGTACGTCCGGGTAAGATGATTCTAACCAACGGAGATCCTCGTGAAGTACTACAGCCTTTTAATTTTGGACAAGTTAGCCAGATCACGTTTGCTCAAGCGAGTGCTTTACAGCAGATGGTACAACAAGCTACTGGTGCCGTGGACTCTGCTGGTATTGCGGGTTCAGTCAATGGAGAAGCAACGGCTGCTGGTATTAGCATGTCTCTTGGTGCTATCATTAAGCGCCATAAGCGTACACTGATTAACTTCCAGCAGTCCTTCCTGATACCTTTTGTCAAGAAGGCAGCCTATCGTTACATGCAGTTTGACCCTGAGAACTACCCAGTGGCTGACTACAAGTTCAACGCTACTAGCAGCCTAGGTATCATCGCAAGGGAATACGAAGTCACACAGCTTGTACAACTACTACAGACTATGCAGAAAGACTCACCGTTGTACAATACGCTAATTCAGTCCATCATAGACAACATGAACTTGTCTAATCGTGAAGAACTTATTGCAGCAATGCAACAAGCGATGCAGCCTAACCCAGAAGCACAGCAGATGGCACAGGCAGCACAACAGGCGCAGATTGAGTTCCAGCAGTCACAAACAGCAGCACTAGGTGCACAGGCTCAAGAGTCTGCCGCTAGAGCTTCTAAGTTGGCTGCAGAAGCACAGGCTGTACCTATGGAGCTAGAGATTGACCGTATCAACGCAATCACTAGGAACCTCCGTGAAGGGGACGCAGAAGACAAAGAGTTTGAACGCCGTATGCGTGTTGCAGACACTCTTCTGAAAGAACGACAAATTAAAGGTAAAGAAAATGTTGACAGACAAAGAACTCCAAGTTCTCCTGAGCCAAGTAGACAGGTTTCTCCAACCCCGTTGGGCGCAGTTAGAGGACTTGAAACGCCAAATAGAGGAAATCAATAATGCCAAGGGAGAAAGACCCACGACTGGAAAGAGCAGGAGTAAGCGGCTACAACAAGCCGAAGAGGACTCCTAATCACCCTACTAAGTCGCACGTAGTAGTTGCCAAAGAAGGCGACCAAGTTAAGACTATTAGGTTTGGACAGCAGGGAGTCAGTGGTGCGGGTAAAGCCCCTAAGTCTGAGAAAGAAAAAGCCAGACGCAAGTCATTTAAAGCTCGTCATGCAAAGAATATTGCAAAAGGTAAAATGTCAGCAGCGTACTGGGCAAACAAGGAGAAGTGGTAGTGGCAGGTCTATATGAGAATATCCACGCTAAACGCAAACGTATTGCCGCAGGTAGCAAGGAGAAGATGCGTAAACCGGGTTCCAAAGGTGCACCCACCGCAAAAGCTTTCAAACAAGCAGCCAAAACAACCAAAAAGAGGAAAAAGTGATGCCTAAAGTCGGAGGAGTGAAGTATCCTTACACAAAAGAAGGGAAAGCAGCAGCTAAGAAAGCAGCTAAAAAGAAGAAAAAGCCTATGAAAAAAGGCTACTAAATAACACTTGACTTTTAACTAAAAATATGCTATACTATAACTGTAGTATAAACTAAAGGAAACTTATGAAGCCTGAGCTTGAAACTTACTTTAACAACTACAACGAACTCTTCAATTCCGAAGGTTTCAAACAACTCATTCAAGAGCTTTCCAATAATGCAGTAACTTTAGCTGACATTCAGACAGTTAAAGATACTGAAGACTTCTTCTTTAGGAAGGGCCAAGTTGCAGCTTTAGCTTCCGTAATTAACTTACAGGGAACTATTGAAGCAGCTAGAGACCAAGCAGAAGAGGAAGAAGAAGTAGATGATTAAAGTATACGACTTTCGTTGTGACAACGGACACGTATATGAACAGTTCGTAGACTCTAGCACCAAAATAAGTAGGTGCAAGTGTGGTGCTAGTGCTACAAAAATGCTATCTGCCCCGGCTTTTATACTTGATGGACACACTGGGGACTTCCCCGGTAGACACATGAAGTGGGTAAAAGAACACGAAAAAGCAGGTAGACCAAACTCATCTCCATAATGACTAAGTTCACGGAGTTTAATTATGTCTAAAGCGACGATGGTTGATTTGCAACCTGAAGAGGCAAATGCAGAAGAAACCATAGAAAACGAAGAACAAGAGATTCAACACGAAGTTGAGCAACCTCAAGTAGAAGAACCTACAGTACCAGAGAAGTACCAAGGCAAGTCCTTAGAAGAAGTAGTACAGATGCACCAAGAAGCTGAGAAGCTTTTAGGTCGTCAGTCCTCTGAAGTAGGAGAACTTCGTAGGGTTGTAGATGACTATATTTCTAGTCAGACGCAGCCAACAGCACCTCAACAATACGTTGAGCCTGAAGACGATATAGATTACTTTACAGACCCTCAAGCAGCAGTTAATCGTGCTATTGAGAATCATCCTAAGATCAGAGAAGCTCAAGAGTACTCTGCTCAGTACAAAAAACAATCATCTCTGGCAACGCTTAATAACAAGCACCCAGACATGCAGGAGATCCTTAAGGACCCTAAGTTTGCTGAGTGGATACAAGCTTCAAAGATCAGGACGAAGTTGTTTGTAGACGCTGACCAGCGATACGATGCGGAAGCTGCTGACGAACTGTTTTCACTCTGGAAGGAGCGTAAGGCAGTAGCACAGCAGACAGTGCAAGTTGAAAAGCAAGCACGTAAGCAGCAAATCAAGGCAGCTAATACAGGCAACACACGAGGCAGTGCTGAAGGGAGTCGTAGGAAAGTGTATCGTAGGGCCGACATTATTAAACTAATGAGAACAGACCCTGAGCGTTACCAAGCTTTATCTGAGGAAATCTTAAGAGCTTATAGCGAGGGTCGAGTCAAATAATCTAAAGGAGATTAAGACTAATGGCTACTGCTACATATCCCGGAGCAGCGGGTAATACTGCAAAAACGGAAGCAGCAACGTTTATTCCAGAAATCTGGAGTGACGAGATTATCGCTGCTTACCAAAAGAACCTGAAGATGGCACCTCTTGTCAAGAAGCTCGCTATGAGTGGCAAGAAGGGCGACAAGCTTCACATCCCTAAGCCTGTACGTGGCGACGCAAATGCTAAGGCTGCTGACACTGCAGTTACTA